>Ga0316198_10000389_pt1 | contig 22731 bp, 19 predicted proteins | sample OudBieAanoxic_MG_FD_204935 | JGI IMG/M metagenome (GOLD analysis project Ga0316198, IMG submission 204935) | Coastal sediment microbial communities from Oude Bieten Haven, Netherlands - site A anoxic | ecosystem: Environmental > Aquatic > Marine > Coastal > Sediment | place: Netherlands...
AGGACGACTTCATCAACAGATCGAAGCTGTCGTTCTCTCCCGCGTCAAGCTCGTTCAGCACCACCATCCGTTCGCTCTCGAGATCGGTATCCCGCACCAGCGCGCCGCGCATCCGATCGGACTCGATTTCCACTGCCAGCGCCAATCGATCACCCGGCAGGATCTCGAAGTAGTTGGTGCGGTCGAGCCAGGTGGTGGCGTTGAACGACGCACCCACCCGGTGCAGCTCGCGCGCTGCTTCGGTGCCCTTGTCGCGGTTGAATTTTTCGGTTCCCTTGAACATCAGATGCTCGAGGATATGGGTCGCTCCGGTGTGGCCGGGCAGCTCGTGGCGCGAGCCGACGCGATACACGATCCCGAAGGCAACTACCGGCGCCACTGGTGTCGGCGCGGTAAGTACGGTCAGACCATTTCCAGTGTGGCGCCACTCGGTGACGCCGCCTTCACTCTTCACCTGTTCGAACGGATGCAGCAATTTTTCTCCTCCAACCCGGAAGAGAAGAGTAGAGAGTCATGAGTTCAGAGTAAAGCCCTCGAACGTCGTGAGGCCGGCGAGAACGTCTATTGGCTACTCGATTTCGGTAGGTCTCGGGGAATCCGAGCGGCGCGACTCGGTCACAGTCAAGGTGACACGGTCAATTGATTCCACTGCGACCGGCGGCCGCTGAGCCCGACCGATCCGCATGATCTGGCCCGAATCTGCATCCAGTCGACCGCCGAGGACGAGCCTTTTCTTCTCTCCTGATGATCGGTATTCAACCACCAGTTGCGCGTCTGCGTGGCAGCCATCTGCGTTCCGACACTCGAGGACGCACGCCCAATCCGTGTAGTCTTCGTGGACGGTGCCAAAAATCTCGGTCAGCTCAACTTTGAGGTCAGGAGATACGAGACGAGCTTTTTCAAAACGGAAGTTTTCGGGCGCGGCCACCGATTGGGATCCGGCGGGCACGGAGGGTGCGCTGTCGCTGCGCCACAGCCACAACCCAACCACGACAATTATCGCGACGGCCACAGTGGCGGTGACCACCAACGTACGGCTGTGCCCAGCCATAGTTATTCGACGGGCGTCGGCCGCACGTTGGCGCCGGTGACTCCGCCCCTGTCGAGACGCTGGCTACCCGGGTCTATCGGACCCCCACCCCAAAACTGACCTCGGCTCGCATCCGGTTGTCGAGTGGTCTCCACCCGCATCCAGATCACGCTCGCCCTGACATCGGGATGGGCCCGACCTTCGGGCGCCGGACTGGCAAAGCTGTGCGAAAAGGCGCCCGTCTCATCCGGGCCGAGGGTATTGGTTACTGCCACCTCGCCTCGCCACGGCTCGCCGTCACCGACGGCAGCCGCCTCGAGCTGGACGCGCACGTTATTGACTGCGGTCGGAGTTCGGTTGACCACCTCGCCCTCGATCGTCCATTGGCCTTCGCCTGCGGGGTTGACGCGGATGCTGTTGAGCACTACGCCACCGCCCTGTTCAAAGCCCGCCGGGACACCGCCTTCTGAACTCGCTGTGCCCTCGGCTTCCTCGCCCTCACCAAGAACGCCGCTGCCGCGGACGTGCCGGACATCGCGATCGGTGATCTTGGGGCCGGAGCCTTCGTCCTCACCAACCAACGCCGCGTCCTTGAGGGTGCGGCCGCCCGAGAGCGTACCCGCGCCCTGATCGGTGCCGGCGCTCTCTTGCTGCGGACCTGCCGCAGCGGCCTCGGCCGCCCGCAGCACATCGAGATCGACATCCGCCACGTCGTACGCGACCTGGCGGCCGTCTTCAAGCTTGAGCATGATGTAAGAGCCGGTCAGCCGGTAGCTCTCGGCGGTGATGACGGTGCCGTCACGCATGGTGACGTCCACCGCAGCCGCCGTGCCGGCGATCAGCAGTACCAACGCGAGGCTCTGTACAACCCGCGACATGATCAGTCCTGCCGCCAGTTGGTCACCATATGGCCGGTGACGTTCGGGAACTCCTCGGTCTCGCCCTCTGTGAATGAACTCTCGGTAAAGGTCACGTAGGTGGTCCCTCCGATCGTGTAGGTCTCGACACCAGTATATATGTCATCGTTCTCACCGTAATCACCCATTCCGCACTCGAACCACAGATCGTAGGAACGACCCAATCCGGCGGCGTTACAAATCACCTCGTCGCCGGTGATGTCCACGTTGGGAGTCTCGACGGGTGTCGGTGTCGGTGTACCACCACCGCCTGAGGGAACACACTCGGCGGGTACGTTGTGGCTGGCGAACTCGTCTGGAGTGGGGTCAAAGGTCGGGAAGAGAACGTGCCCGTTGATCACCGTCGCGTCGAACATAACCTTCTCGTTCGCTCGCAAGCTCAGATACCAGCCGAAATTTCCATTGTCGGGATCGAGGGCTGAGTTCTCAGCGCAGAGATTTCCGTCGACCTGATCGACGCTGACGCCGACCTCGTCGAAGTTGAGACCCATTAGATTGGCTTTGCCGCGTGTCGTGGTGTCCTCAACGTCGAGAAGGAAGAAGAAGTGATCAACAGGGTTGTTGACGATGTCATATCGATCGACGTTGGCGCGGTCACCGGTGCCGAGGGCCAGCGCCCAGGTGTAGCCCGAACCGCCGAAGAGAGCAGGCACCATCACAGGGCGGGTGAAGAACTGCTGCCGATCAGGGAAGCCGCCGTCTGCGAAAGTCGACCTGAAGTCGAAGATTCTGGTCAGGGTTCCGGCATCGGCGCCGGTCGCCGCAGAAGAATCCGGGCTCGGGAATTGGAGCCGATGGACGCCTCCGTCAGAGTCGGCAAAATATATGCGGTCGTGGAAGCCGTCGATGTCGGAATCGAGCGCCGTCGGGCTCCCAGGCACAGCGACAAACATATTCTGTTTGTAAACGATGGCGCCGGTTTCGATATTCACGCCGTAGAAGAAGTTCCCGGTTTCGTCGGTCGCACTCTTGTCCCAACCACCACCGAAGAAGGCCACAAAGATGTCATCCGGGGGGTTGGGGTCATCGTTGATGGCAATACGTGCGATCGCAGGCTTGGACCAGGTCCAACCGAGGTCCCATTCGGAGTTCGAGTCGGCGTCAGCGGTATCCGAAAACTCCCACAGCACCTTCGGGTACTCGCCGTCGCAACCCGAGGTGGTGCCGTCGATGCAGCCCGGGAAATGGTCCAACGGGTCTATGGACACTGCCGGTACATTGCTCGCGTTCAGGGGATCTGGCTGTGTGATGTCGAGGGCCACCATCCCGCGGCCGCCGCGGCGCATCGTCGAAATGGCCACGGTTCGCCACTCCCGATCGGAGTCACCGTCGTAATCGATGAACGCATCACTGACAGCTATCTGCCCGTCCACCATATAGTTTTGGGATTGGCCATACGTCATGTTGTAGAGCCGAGGCATGACTGCGTGCGGCATGAAAGTGAAGAGCTCCTGGCCGTTGCCGAGGTCGTGCTGCTCGTGATAGGTCTCATCGGTGTCACTTCGATTTCGATCCCAGATTCCGCCATCGAACGCGTGCAACAAACCGTCGTTGGCGCCGGCCAGTACCACGCGTCGCCGCTTGGCCTGTTTTTCCATGAATGCAGGGTAGTCGTTGGCGTTTCCGTAGCCGTAGTCGAAGAAGAACATCGAACGATTGGGAGGATTCACGATCACGGGCTGCGAATGATAACTGTCCCCAAGCACCGGCGAGCTCCCCGGACGCGGTTCCGCCCGCGGGTCGGGGGTTGCCGAGGTGTCGTCGTCCATCCAGATGTTGCGAACAAAATTCACGATTTCCTGGGTTTCAAGGTCAGTCACACCGCCGGGAATGCTCATCACGTTCTGGAGATAGAGACGAAGAGTCGGGTCGGACGGAATCTCCGTCAGATCGTGGCGCGACCAGGCGCCGGAAGCGTAGCGGCCCATCATGACCGGTCGTGTTGGGGTCGTCGCAGCGAGTTGGTCAGCGAGACGCGCCGCAGCGTCCCAGACCAGGTCGGTTTCCGCTTCATACACGAGCGCCGAGGCATCGACTTCGCAGTTTTCATCAGCCGGTATTGTCGGCTGGTCCTCGTTGAGTTTGAAGCCGTAGAGGTTGCCATCCCACACTGTAGATTTACCCACGGGGGTGAAGTATGGATAGACCAGGAGGAAGTCCTGCTCGCTTGCCGTTCCACCTGCGGAAGACGGCGGCGGCGAGACTTTGAACGGAACGAATGAACGTTCGTCGTCGGTGTTGAGCAGCGAGATGACGTCATAAAGCGCGTCCTTGAGCTCGGAAGCATTGCGGGCTCCGAAGTACTGGCCGCCGGTTCTATCAGAGATACAGCTGAGCTGAGGAACATCGGTCACCGACTCCGAAAAACCGATGGTGAAGATCGGAACCGCGGTGCCTTCGCCGACACTCGGGCTGGCGAATTTGTCGGCCGCCTGGTTAGGATCGCACGCCATTGTTGACCCGGGAGTGGCGCAGGTATCCGCACCATCGGTGATCAGCACGACATACCACTTGCGACACTCTTCCGCGGCGTCGATCTCCCAGCGTCCCCCCGTTTCACGTATGTCGACGTACCAGTCATAGGCATCCATCAACGAGGCAGCAATCGGGGTCGCGCCATCGGCGACCATCGGCACCGGGTTGTAGGTGGCGCTGGCCTCGTCCTCATCGTAATCCGGTGACCAGGTGAAACCACCCCCACCGTCGCTGAGGAAATCGACCGCGGTCGCCGTGTCCTGCAAGAAGTGACTGACCTTGGCGAGGTCCGAGGTGCCGATCACATCGGGCAGATCGACGAGGAGCTTCCACCCATCGCAGTAGGTGCCGGTATCAAGGGGATCGGGTGGGGTGGTGGCGACGTCGATCTTGCGGTTCGGGACCAGTCGGCCTGCGGAGTAATCGATCAACCCCGCCTCGTAAAGATGTTTGAAGACCAGGGGTTCGCGACTTTCCTCGGTCCATTCGGACCACTCGGTGCACCCGTCCTCGAGGAAGCACGATTCACCCCACGACGAGAACTCGAAGTTGTCGTAGTAGTTGTCGGGCTGTGAGGTATTGTCCGAGCCGGAGAAGATGCCGATCGCCCCGGGGGACAGGAGCGGCCCAGCGAGCTGGGCATCCCATTCGACCAGGGTCAGCCAATCACTGTCGACCGTACAGCTCGACGACGAGGTGCACTGGAACTGTTTCACCTGCACCCGGGTATAGCCGCAGAAATAATCCACACGCAACCTGTAGCAGGCATGTTCGGCAACGGTGTAATACTGCTGCCAGGTCGGGTCGGATGTGGCATCGACCACACCGGCTGCAACCTCGGTGTCGACACCGGCCTCGCGCCTGACAAGGTGCCACTGCGCCTTGCGGTTCGGGGTCTGGCTCTTGCGCGGTATGTTGGAGAAATAGAAGAGATAGGCGTCGTCTACCGGCGCCCTATTATCGCTGTTTGGGGTGACGGCCCACACGGCGCCCACCCGCGAACGGTAGCGGCGGCCGGCCTGGAAATCAAATTCGATGCGGACGTTGGTTTTGTCGGGGTTGAGGATCGAACGTCCGGGCAGGGTGTTCCTGACGACCATGATGTTCTGCCCGTCCAGGATAGTTAGGTCACTGCTGTTCTCGCGGATGGCGTTGGGTAACCACCGATCGACCGCGCAGGAGAGATTGGCCGAGTTGGAGTAGAGATTCCAGTTCCCACGTTCTCCACTGGTGCCGTCCCAGTTACGCTGACTCCACCCGTTCGGCGGGTCGGTACTGGTGGAAGAGTTGAAGTCGTCGGCGTAGATGAGCACCGGCGGGCCGGGCGGAAGCTGGGCCGAAGCGGTCCCCACCCCACCGAGAACGACGAGGAGAGCGCAGGCTCCGAGCAGCACGGCGCGCGGGGCGCGGGAAGCGTCGGGTCGAACGGTGTTTCTTTTGATAGTCATATCAACCTCCCACCCCTACTCGATCTCTCTCGGGGTGTTGGTCGGCGTCGGCGGTACCGGTGTAGCGGTCGGCGGCGGCGATGTGTTGGTCGGTGTCGGCGGAATCGGCGTATTGGTCGCCGGCGCCGGCGTAAAGGTATTGGTCGGCGGTGGCGGCGTGTTGGTCGGCGGCACCGGTGTGAAGGTATTGGTCGGCGGTGCCGGCGTGAAGGTATTGGTCGGCGGCCTCGGCGTGTAGGTATTGGACGGCGTGTAGGTATTGGACGGAGTGTAGGTATTGGACGGTGTCGGGGTGTTGGTCGGGGTCGGGGTTGCGGTTGGCGGAGCCAAATTGAGGGTCACACAGTCGCTGACCGCACAGGTCTGCTGCGCCGGGTCGTCGGGGAAGTAGAAATCGAGCTGGACACAGACTTCGCCGACCCAGAAATGGTTGGCCTCGAGATATGCATCCCAATCCGCTCTGGAATCACCATTATTGAAGGAGACATCTGCGTCGCTGCAATCGCTGTTGCCGCCCGGAGGTGAGGGGTCGGCGTACGGCGGAACGAGAAGTGCCGGATCATTAGAGATATTGTCGTGCCAATACTCGTTGTTGCACTGTCCCTCGAATCGTATTCTGTCGATGTAGGGGCTGCCGGCCTGAGCCTGAGTATCCGTCCAGTTGATCGTGGTCTGGACGAGGTAGCCGGTATACCCGGTGGCGTTTCCGACGTCCATGTTGAGCCTGGTCGCGTCGGCACCGGAGTCATTGCCGCGTTGCAGGGCATGGGAAACTGTGACACGGGCACAGTCGATTGGCGCCGGCGTCGGAGTCGCCGTCGGTGGAATCGGTGTCGCAGTCGCGGTGGGGGTATGCGGCACTTCCGGGCTCGGGGTGCGCGGCGCGCCACACTCTCTCAAGGAGATCTGTTCCACCGCGTCGACATAAAGCACCCAGTCGTAGGCTGCGTCTCCATCGTAGTCCGGGTTGAGCGTGGTGCTGTCGAGGTCATAGTCATCGATCCCAAGATCGTCGATCAGCTCATTGCCCACCGCCACCTCGTCTCCACTCATCGGGATGCCGTCGGGATCGAGTGCACCAAGCGGGTGGTTGTCCAACCCCGTGTTGGGGTTCGTGGCCGGGATCTCGAGCCGCACACGGCGCTTGAACTCGACCATGCGGCTCATGTGACCGGGGACGGTGCCGGTGTTGTCGAACCAGTGGGCCTCGCAGCCGTCATCGGGGTCGAGGGGGGGGTTGGCTGTCTTCCAGGGCACACAATCCGGGAATCGATCGGATTCACCGTAATACCAATCCTCGGTGATCATGTTGTCGGACGCGTCCCGTTCGCCGGTGTCAAAGAACGGGAAGATCCCGTCTCCGCAGAGCGTCTCGTCGTTCGACGGATCGCTATCATTCTTGTCGTCGAGAATGCAGGTCCCAAAATAAACCGGCATCAGGTCGTAGGGCAGCGTGGGATCGAAATCGTAGGCGCGTACAGGGCCGAAGCGGTCTTCAACGCCCGCAGCACCGAGAGCGGGGTCGAAGTAGGGCGTGTAACCCATCATCGTCCCCTGGTAAATGTCTGCAGGGTTGTCGAGTGCAAGCCCGGCATAGGTCTCCGCGTATCCGAAACGGTAAGCGTAGCCCTGCTCCATGAGGTGAAAGCGATCGGGGCGGTAGGCGCCAAGTGTCGAGTCCCAGTGCCCGATGCCCTCGTATACCCAGTGCTTGGTGGGAATGGGGCTCGATCCGTCAGCAGGCGGCGCCTGGGCGTAACCCGCAAGCACGTAGTTGGCATCGGTCACGTCCGTCAGGAACTCACGCAGGACCCGTTTGGCGATGCCCATACGCGAGTACGGGTCGTCACCACCGCCCGGAACCATCCCGTAGCTGACCAGGGCGTTCATCACTTTCCCCGGCTCCTCTGGACTGCCGACCATCGACCTCGAGGTATCGAGGATGAAGATCAGATTTGGTGGTGCAGCCAACTGGCGCAGAAAATCCCTGTCGTCGGCCACCGCCGTACCGGCCACCAGCGCGGCCAAAAGCAGCGCTAGCCATGCTGTGGTTCGTATGTTCAATCTCATAACAGCCCCCTAGACCAACGGGTCAGTAACACAGTCTCACCGGTACGAACTGATCCTCCATGAACGGGAAGGAGGTAACGTCTGCTTCGACCGCCGCGCGGGTGAGGCCCATGAGCCCACCGATGTCCCGCGAAGCTTCACTGCGCAGATGGAAATGACGGGTTTGAAATTCAGGAAAGGACGACGGCACGCCACCGGCGATCACCGGCGTCGCCGGCTCGGTTTCGCAGAAGTCTGAAATCGTGACGCTGAACTGGCCCTTGAGCATCCCCTGAAGACCCGGGTCATCCTCGAGGATGAAAGTACCAACCTCGGTGCCGGTTGCGCCAGGTGCCGCTCCAAGCGCCCCGAGTTGGATCATCTGGATCTGCATCATGGCGCCGGCGTCGGCCGCATACAGGGCCTTGGTCACCCAGCGGTCGGTACCCGCAGCCTGAAGGCCGAGGGAGGTCTGGAGCAGCAATCCCATGCCGAGGAAGACCAGCACCAGGGAAACCATCAGAGCCATGATGAGCGCCGCACCGCGCTCGCTCGAGCGATCGCGGCTTCTATCGGCGGTGGTCGGTTGGATCAGCATCGTGCCTCCATCAGAACAGGTAGTTCCGCAACGCTGCGGCGACTTCGACGCGTCGCCACTTGTGCGTACGGTCCAGGTTGTTCGGGTTGATATCCGCGATCGCCGCGCCGGCCGCGGTCTGGAACGAGGACAAAGGTTCGACCCAACCCAACACTTCGCGACCAGTGCGGCCAAAGACCGTGATCCGCATACCGATCACCCGCCCGGCCGCCATCTGGGTGGCAGTCGGCGCCGACAGCCAACTGTCGCACTGGTTGTCACCGTCGGCGTCCACGCAGAGCTCGACCTGCAGGCTGCCGATATTGACCGCAACAGGCTCCGCGGTGGCGCCGGAAGAATCGGCACGCAACCGCTGGAGGGTGAAGTCGGGGGCCACATAATAGGTATAGGAATCCATGATCCCAACCCGGTAGACGTCGAACGGTACTCCCCCTGTCACGGAGACCCCAGCCGGGTTGAGGCCGCTCCACTGGGCGGTGCCGGCACCGAAGTTGATCACGAGCTGCCGATTGGGCGTGCTGGTGTCGGGATCTTTGGTCGAACCGGCGGCAATCTGGCCGACCGCGTACTCGTTCTGGTCCGTCCTGCCCATGAAGAAGATGCCGCGGCCTTCGATGGTCGTATGGTCGACGTTATTGAAATTGGTGTTGATCACCGCCCCACTGGCTGACTCATCGATTGTGATGCTGGTCGCAGCTGCGGCGGTGCGGTCGACGAAGAATGGCGCAATCTCGAAAAAGCCGCGCAGAGTGAGCACATCCGAACCTGTGACAACCGCGACATTGCCGAACGGCGTGGTCGCGGTGCCGGTTGCGTTGGAGACCAGTTCGCCGGCGAGCCAGACGTCGGAGCCACCGGTGTTGCCGGCAAAGGGCATCGCCGATGAGCCCATCATGCGCGCGGTGCGCATGACGTGGTAGGCAGCGAAGCGCACGTTCTCCTGGGTGTCGGCGAGCTCGGTTTCGACCACCGATATCCTCGACGAAGTATCGAGGAGGTTGAGGAGGCCAATCATGATGATCGCCAGCAGGGCGATCACAACCAGCATTTCGATCAGGGTGAATCCTCTGGAGTTCATTCGCATGGCGATCACCCCGGAATCTTGATGCTGGTCACGGTCAGCACGCGCCGGCCGCGAAGCACCTGGTTGGTCGAGGTCACAGTCATCGAGATTCGTTTCAAATTGGCTGTGTCTGTAGCGGGGATGGGACCAGGACCGGTGGTGGTGGTGGGCGAATTCCACCCCCCGGATCCACTGGCGGCCTGCGTCCAGTTGTCGATGCGGAAGTCCTCGACGGTGTACTCGATCAGGAAGTTCGGATTGATCGGCGGCCAATTCTGCACGCTGCCGGTGTCCTGCAGGGTCGCATCCTCGAAGGGTCTCGCCTGCAGCGCCTCGAGCGCGAAACGGGCCTCCGAAGCCAGCAATGCATAGTCATGGCCCGAGGCGTTGGTCACCATGGCGTGCGAGAAGAGACCGGCAATGCCGAGGGCGACAAAGCTGAGGATGACCATCATGATCAGGATCTCGACCAGCGTGAAGCCTTCCGTATTCTCGTGGGTCTGCGCGCTGCTACCCATCAGTACCTCCAGAACCTGAACTCTTCGGACCATGCGCTTGCAAAGGGATTCCACATCTCCTTGGTGATAGTGCCGGACCCGCCACGAATCAGTAGCCGAATGCCGTTCAAACGGTCATCCCCAACCAATACCGCACCCTGTCCGACGCCAATATTGCCGGCGGCGTTTACGATCGTTGTCCCGGTCGGGAGAAATACGACCCCGCGATTGTTGGTACCGCCAAGCTGGAAAAGTAGGTTCCCGGCATCCGGTGCCAGATTGAAACCATTCTTCAGCGTCCATCGCCCCACCTGGTCGGCTTCAGGTTCGTTGTTCACGCCGTCTTCGTTCCTGTCGACCCAGGCGACGACAACGCCACCTTCTTGCAGCGCATTATCGTCGAGGATTTTCAGCGTCACCCGCCCACTCTGCTTGATGGCGTTGATGCGGGCTACGGAGGCGGCCTGCTGAATCATGTTGACCTCGCTCAACAGCTCGGCCCGCACCAGAGCTCGCCACAAGATGGGGTATCCGATCGTCACCAGCAGCGCGATGACCATGATGACGACGAGAAGCTCGATCAAGGTGAAACCGCGCTCGCAACGTCTGAATCGGTCGGACGACGGCAGGAAGTCTGGGTACTTCATCATTCTTAGCATGCAACCCCCCCGCCATCAACGTCAAGGGCGCCGCCCCGACCTTAAAAAACCTTTGACAATAGAAGGATTAGCTCTTTTCACGGGGCGTGGGCGTGATGCCCTCTTCGGAGGGCCTCCCACGTTCAACTACCTACAGTTATGGAGCCTCTTTTTCTTTGCTCTGTTCAGATGCTGAACAGAGCAAAGAAAAAGGGTCAGTACCGCCAAAATCTCATCTCTTTGGACCAGACGCCGCTTTCGTGGTCCCACATCTCCTGAACCACGGTGCCGGTACCGCCGAGAATCAGGAGCCGGACGTCGTTCTGGTGGTGGTCCGACACCACGATGGCGCCCTGGCCGACACCGACGCTGCCGGATTCCCTGACGGCCGCCGCTCCATTTGCCATGAAGAGAACCCCCCGGGCGGTTCCTCCCAGGATGAAGAGGGCATTGCCGGGATCCGGTTTGAGAATGACATTGTCCTTAACCGCCCACCGGCCGACCAGAATTTCGCTAGGAGGCCCATAGCTACCGTCTCCGTCGCCGTCCACCCAGGCGATGACCTCGCCACCTTCCCGCGGCGCGTTGGTGGTGAGAAAGCGGACGGCGACGCCCCCACCCTGCTTGAGAGCGTGAATCCGAGCCATGGCAACCGCCTGCTTGAGCACTCCCACCTGGCTCACAATGCGGGCGCGCACAACCGCCCTGGCCATCATCGGAAAGCCAACCACTGCCACAAAGCCGATGATCGCCATCACGACCATGATTTCGACGAGGGTGAAGCCTCGCTCTTGACGCGGCCGACGGAGAGACATCGGTTTGTTAAGGATGGATTTCATCCTCTCTAGCATGCGGCTCGAGCATCGTCCGCGTCAATAGTTTTGCGTTTTAAGTTTTGAATTTTGAAATCCCGTCCACCCTCCCTTTTCACCACGGGGTCGGGCAACAACTTAAAACTCATAACTCAAAATTCAACATTCTGCCGGCTGTCGATTGGACCGCAGGTCAATCGTCAGCTGGCAGCTGGAACGCCCACACCCGTGATCCAAGATCGGCGACATACAGGGTATCGCCGTAACGGGCGAGGCCAGACGGCTGGATGTCGGCATCGGCGAGATCTATCTGCTGCGCGACACCATCCTCCACCAACCACAGGCTCCCGCCTGGTGCATCGGTCACAAGCCACCGATTTTCGGCTAGAGCGAGAATCTGTGGGCGGGAGTAGAAGTCGGTCCAGGCCCCGGGCAGAGAGACCTCGGCCAGCGCCGTACCCTGGCGGTCAAGGACCTGCAGCCGGTGGTTCCCGGTGTCGCAGATCAACAAACGACGGCGGTCGAGCCAGGTCACGCCCACCGGTTCGACCAGCTCGCCAGGCCCCGAACCCTCGCGACCAATGGTCTCGATCTTCGGCTTGCCGCCACCAGAAATGAGGACGATGCGTTTGTGGCCGGTATCGGCCACCGCCACCATTCCGTCTTCGGCCACCGCCACCGCTCGCGGACCGTACCAACCATCCGGTGGCTCCGGCAGCGGCCGCACCGCTTTCGACTCCGGCTGGTAGACCAGTACCCTGTGGTTCCAGGTGTCGGCGATCACCAACACGCCGTCCGGGGTCCAGGTCACCGCTTCGGGTTGTTTGAGCGGTTCGGGCACACCGCCCTCTTTGAGCGACATTGCGGAGTCGAAGAAAATGATGTCCCCGAGCCCGGGATCGGCGACCGCCAGCTCGCCGTCCTTCGAGACGTCGATTCCGCGGGGCTCCACCATCCAGCCCTCACCAAAGACCCGCGCACTCTTAACGCCAAGCGCAGAGGCCATGGCCTGCGGCACCGGCTGTTCGCGAGATTCCTCGATCTCTTCGCCGGTGTTCCGCAGGAGGATGGTGTCGGTGGAGCCGATCGTACCCCATGGGCGGCGGGTGAAAACGTAGCGTACGATGTCGACCAAGCTGGGCTGGAAGTCCTCCATCACCCACCACGAGCGGAGTGGCAGGCGTTCACTCTCGTACCCGGTGCCAAGCCGGCGGCGGACCGTAGGTTCCTTTTCCGGGTTGCAGAAAATCAACGGCGGGCGCTGTCCAACCTCGAGGTCCGCCCACCATACCGGCGTCCGGCGCCAATACCAGGAGAGCGGCCATCCGGCCTCGCCATCGACCGCTGCCACGGGGTCGATGCCCTCGTCTGCCATTTGCAGACCTTCGTTCACCGGCACCAGGATCTCAGGAGAGGTCTGAACATAGATCAGGGCCTCAACCCTCTCAAAGTTGGGCGAAATCTCGTCAAGGACGAAGTTGGCGACCAGCGTGGTGACCAGCGTCGCGGCCAGTCCGCCGGTGGCCAGGGCACGGCTCCACCAGACTCCTTTGGGGCCATAGGTTCGTGCGAGCTGCAGGCCGGCGAGAGGGAAGAAGGCCCACACCTGGTGGACCCCGAGCCAGGGAACTTTCTCACCCAAATAGCTGTACATTGCGAGAGAGCCGATCCCGAAGAGGAGCAACGACCATTCCAGAGTTCGCATCCTCCGGCCGCGGCGGACGGCCCAGACGAGACCGGCGATGATCGGCAAGAACTCGTAAAGTGCCATCCGGGGCAGGTGGTACCAGGGCGGACCACCGACCCGTTCGATGCTGTGCTGTTCCCACCAGTACGAGATCGCCTTGTAGGGGAAGAACCAATCGCCCGGGTGACGGAAACCGACCGTGAAGAGCGGCACCGTCACGATCACCGCCGCCGCAACCGCGGTCAGCAGATACCAACGGTGGTCAGCGATCCAACGCAGAATCCTCGGCACCATTTGCCGAAAGCCACTGTGAATCAGCACCAGCCCGAGCACCCCACCGACCAACGCCGCAGTGACAAAGGCATTCTCCTTGGTTGCGAAGGCGAGGCCGACCCACACCCCGAACCAGGCCCATGCTCGCGCGCTGCCATGGATCGCACGCCACAGGGCCACAAATGCGGCCGATGCAACCACCATTTCGAGGATGTCCATGCGCAGAAAACGGCCGTAATAGAGGCAGATCGGCGAGATCGTGACGAGCAGCGCCATCCACCAGGCGGCGCGCGGTCCGAAGGGCCGGCGCAGCGACCAGGCAACGGCGATCAAGGCGACGCCTGCGAGCGCGATCGGCAGGCGGGCGGTGAAGTCGGATTCGCCGCCGACGATGAAGGTCGCAGCGGTGAGGAAATAGAGCAACGGACCGTGGTAGGTGGGATCGTACTCGTAGGTCCCCTCTTTCAGGATCACGTGGGCGGCATGGGCGTGGATCGCCTCATCGTGGTGATACGAGCGACCGCCCAGATCCCAGAGATGGAGGGTCAACGAGAAGACGACGAGCAACAACCACGGCACGTACCGCCGCCACCTCGGCCCCCCGTCAACGCTGCAAAACGTCACGGTGGAAGCTTATCAGAGGAGCCATCAGGAGCGCTTCTCGCTTCGGCGGGTCAGGTGCCACTTTCACCATTGTCTCCGATGCGCTCGGATGGGCGGGGCGAAAATGCCAATGGTGAAGGTGGCACCGGTGTCGTCGATGGCCCGCCGCGCGTCTCATTGCCACGAAGCGCCTGCCGTGTGGGCGGGCTACTCGCCCAGATCCCGCAGGGCGTCGAGGATCGCCTCCGGCGTGGCTTCGGCACGAAGCCGCACCACGCGCGGTCCGAGGCGTTTGAGGGCGTCGCCCTCCGGATCTCCGAGGAGCAGGACCGGCAGCTGCAGGCGTTCCAGCTCCTCCCCTTGAGTCGAGACCGCATCCTCGGCCACAAACATGACCGTCGGCAACCACACACGGGTGAGATCGGCGACATCCGAAAACGACGGAGCGTGTCGAACCTCCAGCCCAGCTTCGGCCAGCGCTTCAACCTTGCGGGCTGCGGCGCGGCCGTCTCGCTCAACCAACAAGACCCGAATCGGAACTCCGACACCGGAGATGCGGCCTTCCAACGGCTCTAGCCGGGTCACCTCCGCCAAGGGCAGTCGGATGATGAAGCGGGCTCCTTTTCCAGGCGTAGAAAGCACGTCCACCTCGCCGTCGTGTGCCGAGACGATGCTGTAGACCACCGCCAATCCAAGCCCCGATCCTCGGCCCTGCCGACGCAGGGTGAAGAAAGGCTCGAAAAGGTGTTTCCGGGCCTCGGACGCAATTCCGGGTCCGTCGTCTGCGACCTCGAGGACCGCCCGGCCAGCCGTGTGCTCGACCCGTAGCGTGATCCTCCCACCGGATGCCTCCACCGCATCTCGTGCGTTGATGACCAGATTGACGAGCAGCCGTCGCAATCCGACTGGATCGGCGACCACTGGCACCGCTTCCCCCTCGAGCTCCACGACGAGCTCCAAACCATCCGGGAGCAGATGACGGAGGACGGCCTCCTGCTGGCGCACCAGCTCTACAAGATCAATGGTCCGCGGCGCAGCGCTTTCGCGGCGGGCAAAGTAGAGGAGCTCACGCACGACCTCCGCTCCCTGCTCGGCGAGATCACCGATCGCCGGCACCGCGTCCACCGCCGCCTCCGGCTGACGCTCCATGAGCCGGACGTGGAGCAATATGGCCGCCAGTAGATTGTTGAAATCGTGCGCAACTCCGCTGGCCAGGGTCCCGACCGCCCGCATTTTCTCCGCCTCCCGCAACCGATCCTCTGCATCGACCGTCTCGGTGACATCCCGCACGACGAGGATCGCGTTCTCGAGACCATCCGGTGCAGTCAATGAGCAATCGAGCAGCCGGCCACCATTGCTGGTTCGCCACTGCCGAGGGGCATGACCTCGAAGGCGGTGGGCGAGATCACCAACAACCGCCTCCGCGTTCGGCTGGAGAGCGTTATTGGCGAGCTCCACTGCGCCCTCGTGGTCAACCAACGCAACTCCATCGACCATCGCATCGAAGGTGCGCCGCCATCTTTCTCCCATGCGCCGAACCCGATCAGTGAGGTCGTGGATGGCAACCAGATACCCCTCCTTGATGTCACCACCTGCCCAGGCAACACGAAGTTCGACCTCGGCCAGCTCACCGTCCGCGAGACTCCAATGGGCCTCGAGGGTGGTTTCTCCGGCTTCGTCAACCGCGCCCAGCGCGGCCTCCAACTCCTCTGCAGACGGCCTTTTCAGGAAGCCGGCCAGGGAAGTCGCGGCCAGCCGCGAGGGCGGTCCGCCGAGGTAGGGTTCGGCCGCCGGGTTGGCGTCGCGCAAGCTGAGATCGCCATCGAGGCGAAGAAGGGGTGTCGGCGACGCAGTGAAAATCTCTCGAAAACGGCGTTCACTGGTTACCAGAGAGCGCCGTTGCTCCGCGAGACGCTCCGCCATATCGCCGAAGGACCGCGCGAGGTCTCGGACCTCGGTCGTCGGGCCCCCTTCCAAGAGCTCCGTTGGCCGATCGGGATCAAAGGCGCGCACCCAGTCTGCAAGTTGATTGAGAGGGGCCACAACCCGGCCGACGAGGACCAGTCCCACCACCAACGCCAGGATCAGTGCGATGGCGAGACCGGCAAGGAGACGTGCGGCAGCAGCGGCCAGGTTGGCACGAACCCGCGCCCGCGAGACCAGCAGAACAACGTTGACTGAGGTCTCGTTGCCCCACACACCCTCGCTGACCGCAACTCTTCGTTCAACCCGCATCAGACTGGTATCGAGGCCCTCGATCTCGTCCGGCGAAGGCCCGAATCGCCACCGGACCCCGCCATTCGAGTCGCGGACCTCGCCGGCGCGGACATCGGTCATTGCAAAAACATTGAGATACTCTGGAGAACCGCCATCTGCCGCCGCGAGAGCGAGGACCTGGACCAGCAACTCGGCTCTGGATCTGAGTTCGTCCTCCAGGATCTGCCGTTCGTGCCAGAGAACCAGCGCGCTGACCAGAACCAGGGTCACAACCAAGACCCCAAGCAGCCAGAGCAGGAAGCTCCTCCCTAGAGTCATGGCGGGTTTACCAGATCCATTTTGGATCCCGGATCAAAAATCGAAGAAGTCGCCCTCGAAGACGTCGGACAGCTGGCGCATGATTCCAGCCGACAGGGCCGCCGTTAGGCCAGTCATGATCGAAGCGCCCTTGGAGCGTCCGACCAGATAGCCGACCAAGCCGACGCATGCCACCGAGCCAAAGGGGTGCCGGCGGACCGTCTCCCGCCAGTCGATGGACTGCGGGACGAGGGAGTCGAGAATCGAGTCAACGTCAATCCGTCGCGCCGCGTCCAGATCATCGATGAGCTCGTCTTCGGTCTCATCCACAAACGCATCGGCGTCCATTTCCATCATCTCGTCACACCTTCCAGCTCATCAGTCGCGCGGTCGAGTCGCGTATCCGACCAGGAAACCAACGGCGACCGCAATCAAGATTGCCTTGCCGGGGTTGGCCCGGACGTACTCAACCACCTCGTCGCCCTTCTGCTTGAAGTCGACCTCAGCAACCTTCGATTTCGCCTTTTCGTAGACGTCCTTCGATTTCTCCGAAAGGACGTCGTACTGCTCTTTGGATTTGGCATAGAGAGCCTCCGCCTGATCGCGGCTCTTCGCGGCCAGGCCGCCCATCTTCTCGCGCGCTTCGCCGAGGTATTTCTTGGCGTCCTCGAGATACACCCTGGTCCGATCCGCCGCCACGCCTGCCTTGTCCCTGGCCTTGCCATAGGCGTCCTGCATCGTAGATTTGGCGCTTTCCATCGACTGCTGAGCTTTGGCGAGCGAGTCCTTGACGCTGGTCAGTCCGCCAGTCGCCTTTTCCGCCACCTCTTCGATGGCCTCATCAACCGTCTTTTTCTTAGTAGCCATTGCTGACCTCCTCGGTAGGTGGCCATTCTAGGAGGAAATACGTTTGCCGTCCAGAGGGAGGGTCTGGGATCTTAGGATCCCGGTGCATATTGCACGGCCTCCTGAACCGCAACCATTTTGTAACCGCCAAGACGCGAAGAGCGCCAAGATCGACGCAAAGAAAAAGCCAGAATATGAGCTTTGTGTCTTCTTTGCGCTCTTTGCGACTTTGCGTTTTCCAAGGGGTCGCCTGTCGCCCATGCCCTCGAATGAGCGGGCAGTTGAGAAAAACGCAGCCTCGGTGGCGCTTCTGAGAAGAGCACGTTAGGATCGCGGGCGGAGGTTCGATGAAGATTACAGTGCTGGGCGCGGGACGTTGCGTGACCGGATCGAAGTACCTGCTCGAGTGGAAGGACTTCCGCTTGATGATCGATTGTGGCCTTTTCCAGGGCCCGGCCAAGTACCGCCAGCTGAACTGGAAGAAGCTGCCGCATCCGCCGCACGACATCGATGCTGTCGTCTTGACTCACGCTCACATCGATCACTCGGGATACCTGCCGCGACTCTGCCGGCAGGGTTTCGAGGGGCCCGTCTACTGCACCCCGCCGACCCGGGCCCTGCTTGGTGTACTGCTCCCGGATGCCGCCCACATCAACGAGGAAGAGGCGCGGTACGCCAACAAGAAGGGCTACTCAAAGCACAAACCGGCTCTGCCGCTGTTTCGCATGGCGGACGCGCGAGCCGCACTCAAGCTCCTCGAGTCGTCCGCCTTCGACCACTGGCACGAGCTCCACCCGGGCATCCGCTTCCGCTATCACCGCCAGGGGCACATTCTCGGCGCCGCTGCGGTCGAGCTGGAAACGAAAGTCGCCGGTGGAAAGAAGAAGACGATTTTCTTCTCCGGCGATGTTGGACGCTACGGCATTCCGATCCTGCATGAACCACAGCCGTACCCCGGCTCCAATGTCCTCTTCGTCGAGTCGACCTACGGCAATCGATTCCACGGAGATGAGGAACCTCGGGTCGTGCTTGGTGAGGAGGTCCGCGCGGGAATCGATCGCGGAGGAATCATCATCATTCCCGCGTTCGCCGTCGATCGCACCCAGGAAATTCTCTACCTGCTGCATGAGCTCATGGTCGACGGCGACTTGCCACAGATCCCGATTTTTCTTGACAGCCCGATGGGCATCGAGGCAACAACCCTATACACGCGTTACGTCACTGAGCACGACGTGGAAATGCAGCATTTCTTTGCCAACCAGGAAAACCCGATTTTCCCGCCGACACTCCAGGTCACCCCATCCTCATCAGAGTCGCGCAAGTTGAACATCATGCGCGGGCCGGCGATCATCATCTCAGCCTCGGGAATGGCCACCGGCGGGCGCATTCTCCATCACCTCAAACTGCGCCTGCCGGATAAGAAAAACACAGTGATCTTCACTGGATACCAGGCGCAGGGAACGAAGGGCCGTCGTCTCATGGATGGTGATGAAGAGGTCAAGATCCACGGTGAATGGATACCTGTGAAGGCCCACATATCACGAGTCTCGGGGCTCTCCGCTCACGCTGACGCAGGCGAGCTCCTGCTGTGGCTCGGGCGCCGCGACCGGGATCCCGAGAAGGTCGTACTGATCCACGGCGAGTACGATGCACAGCAAGCATTCGCCGAGCGGCTCAAGGAAGAGTTTGACTGGGACTGCGAAATACCCGAACTGGGAGAAACCATCACGTTGTAGGGTCGGTTGATAGAACTGTAGGTCGCTTCGACGGCGGAAACCGCAAACACGAAGGCACGAAGACACAAAGCCCAACACGAAGAGATTTCTTTGTGGGTTCCTATGTGACTTTGTGCCTTTGTGGTTGTGACGAAAGGCGCTGAATCCAGACTACTCATGGAATGGAAGGCCGCTGTAGGCGGGTCTTCAGAGCCCGCCAATTCAACTTCAATTCTCTCTGGTCCGCAAGCAAACTGGATCGCGCTCGGGCGCGCCCTAAAGCGCGCCTACAAGGGACGAGAAAGAAAAACGCCGCGGCGAACCGCGGCGTCGATAGTTCAGAATCGAATCGGGCTCAGTCGTCTTTCTTCTCTTCTTCGGGCGCCTCAGCTTCTGCAGGCTCGGGCTCGGCTGCAGGAGCGGCCTCGACTGGCGTTTCAGGCTCTTTCGCTGGCTCCTCGGCCTCGGCCGCCTGCGGCTCGGCTTCCTCAGCCGCAGCTTCGACAGTTTCCTCGGCCTCATCCTCGACGGCAGCCATCTCTTCGCCGACCTTGTCATCGACCTTTTTGGATCCGCCACCAAAGACGCCCTTGGCGCGGTCCATCAGCGACCCCTTCTTTCCAGGGGATCCGTCCTCTTCATGCTCCGACAGCTCGTAATCGACGAATTCGATGATCGCGAGCTCGGCGCCATCGCCACGGCGGCGGCCCAGACGCATGACCCGGGTATATCCACCTGGACGATCGGTGAAGCGCGGTGCAATCTCCTCAAAGAGGCGGCGAACCACCTCCTTGTCGGGCACCATCGTCAGGACCTTTCGACGGGCCGGAAGGGAACCGGTGCCGGCAAGAGTGACCATGCGCTCGGCCAATGGCCGCAACTCCTTGGCCTTCGCCAGGGTGGTCACGATCCGCTCGTGGGTGAACAGAGCCGTCAGTTGATTCCTGAACAGCGCTTTGCGGTGGGCTGTGGTGCGGCCCAGCTTGCGGCCGCGAACTCGGTGTCGCATCTCGGTCTCCCGCTTCCTACAGATCGAGGTTCATACCGAACCCGAGGCCCAGGACCTCGAGCTTCGATCGCACCTCTTTGAGGGACTTTTCTCCGAAGTTACGGATCTCCACCATCTCTCTTTCGGAGCGGCTGACGAGATCACGTAGAGTCCGGATATTGGCGTTTTTAAGACAATTCATGGAACGAATCGAAAGCTCGAGGGTTTCGATCGAGGCGTCGAGGATGCTGTCTTCCTCTTCGGGCTCGGCCTCTTTCACTGGTGCCTCTGGCGACTCTTCGACCTCCGCCAGGGAGGTGTAGATGTCCATGTGGCCCTGCACCAACTGGGCAGCCTGACTGAGGGCTTCCTCCGGTCCGATGGTGCCATTCGTCCACACCTCGAGCACCAGACGCTCGTAGTTGGTCATGCGTCCAAGGCGAGCCATCTCGACGCGGAAGTTGGCCTTGCGCACCGGAGAGTGCGCCGAGTCGACCGGGATGAACCCCACATCGAGGTCCTCGCTCTGGTTTTCTTCGGCCGGCACGTAGCCGCGACCCTGAGCTACCCGTACGCTCATCTTGAGCTTGCCGCCGGCGGAGAGAGTGGCAACGTGAACGTCAGGATCGATCACTTCGACCTGAGTCGATCCGGCAAATTGGCCGGCGGTCACCTCACCCGGCCCCTTGGCCTCGAGATTCAAAAATGTCGGCCCCTGGCCGTGAATTTTCAGTGGAATCTGCTTGAGGTTGAGGATGATGTCGGTGACATCCTCGACAACCCCCGGGACCGCTGAAAACTCGTGGTCCGCGCCCTCGATTTTGACCGCGGTGATCGCCGCGGACGGAATCGACGACAGCAGAGCCCGTCGCAGGCTGTTGCCCAGGGTTGTTCCCCAACCCCGCTCAAAAGGCTGCGCGAGAAATCGCCCAAAGGTTGGACTTTGTCCTTCTTCTTCTAAATCAACTTGTGCCGGTCGCTGGAAATCCTGCCAGATCATGCAGCCTCCACCTTAACGAGAGTAAAGCTCGACGATGAGCTGCTCCTGGATCGGGAAGCGGATATCCTCGCGGGCCGGGTTCTCGAGAACCTTGCCTTTGTATGCATCCGCATCGAGCTCCATCCAGGGCGGAATACCACGCCCTTGAGCGAACTCGACTGCTTCCGAAATGTGAGAATTTTTGCGGCTTTTTTCGCAAACGACGATTTCCATGCCGGGCCGAACCCGGAACGATGGGATATCCACCCGGCGGCCGTCGACCTCAATATGGCCGTGGCGAACCAGCTGCCGCGCCTGGGTGCGGGAGGTGGCAAAACCGAGCGAGAAAACCACATTGTCGAGGCGTAGCTCGAGGAGCTGGAGTAGCGTCTCTCCAGTAACACCCTTACGCCGATTGGCCTCGTCGAATGTGCGCCGGAACTGGCCCTCGAGGATCCCGTAGATACGGCGAAGCTTCTGCTTCTCCCTGAGTTGTAGGCCATAGGCCCGAACCTTGCGGCGGCGGCCCATACCGTGTTGGCCTGGGGGGGCGTTACGGCGCTCTATCGCACACTTTTCCTTGTAACAGCGCTCGCCTTTCAAGAACAGTTTCATGCCCTCGCGGCGGCACAGTCGACAAACAGGTCCTCTGTATCGTGCCATGTAATTCCTACTCCCTACACCCTGCGCCGCTTGCGCGGGCGGCAACCATTGTGCGGAATCGGTGTCACGTCGCGAATGCTCCTGATGTCGAGGCCGGTGGCCGCAACAGCTCGGATTGCCGACTCACGGCCGGGGCCCGGGCCCTTGACCAGCACCTCAACCGAACGCACTCCGTGATCCTGCGCCTGTTCCGCAGCAGCCTTGGCTGCGAGCTGGGCCGCATAAGGGGTGCCCTTGCGAGAACCCTTGTAGCCGATACGGCCGCCCGAGGACCAGCACAAAGTGCCGCCACCGGGGTCCGCAAAGGTCACGATTGTGTTGTTGAAGGTGGCGTGAATATGGGCGACCGCGTGGGGCACGTTCACACGCTCCCGACGCGCCTTCCGCCCACCCTTCTTTTCCTTTGCCATAATTCAGCTCCTGCTCAATTGACCGCTTCTACTTCGTAACTTGTTTTTTGCCTGCGACCGCCTGACGCCGCGGGCCCTTCCGGCCCCGGGCGTTGGTGTGAGTCCGCTGGCCACGAACCGGCAAACCACGGCGATGCCGCATGCCGCGATAGCTCCCGATTTCGATCAGGCGTTTGATGTTCATGGCAACTTCGCGACGGAGATCGCCTTCGACCATCCCCTCTGCCTGGATCACCTGTTGGATCGCCAGCACCTCAGCTTCGGAGAGATCTTTGACCTTGATACCCTCTTCGACCTTGGCCTTCCCAAGAATCTTCTTTGCTCGGGTGCGACCGATTCCATAGATATAAGTAAGGCCGATCTCGACCCTTTTGCCGGACGGCAGATCAACGCCTGCAATACGTGCCACCAGATACCTCCCCGATCAGCCTTGCCGTTGCTTGTGCTTCGGGTTCTCGCAGATCACCCGGACCACACCCTTGCGACGGATGATCTTGCATTTCGCACACATTTTCTTGACCGATGG
>Ga0316198_10000390_pt1 | contig 22721 bp, 18 predicted proteins | sample OudBieAanoxic_MG_FD_204935 | JGI IMG/M metagenome (GOLD analysis project Ga0316198, IMG submission 204935) | Coastal sediment microbial communities from Oude Bieten Haven, Netherlands - site A anoxic | ecosystem: Environmental > Aquatic > Marine > Coastal > Sediment | place: Netherlands...
GAAGGATGAAGCGGTCCCAGTGAAACACCTCGCCGCCCTGCGGGGCGAGGATCCGGCCCGCTATGCCTTCGGGGCGTTGCTCGCCGATGAACTGAGCTTCGACCCCGTCATCCAGGGTCCTGATGAGTACATCGATCGGCTTGCGATCCTTGTTCTTGCGGAAGAGCCCGGCATGTACGAAGGCGGTGTGCGGAACATCCAAGGCGTTCTCTGCGACGGCGTCGAGCGGCCCCGGCATTTCGAGTCGCTCCCGAATGGTGAGGTATCCGTCTTGATCCGCGCAGGGGATTTGGTACGGCCCATGTTCCGGTTCGACGTTGGCCTCGGAGTAGACCCAAAGCCAGCCTTGCGAATCGCGACACGCGAATGAAGGCACGCGGCGTGCGGGGTGGTCGGCCTCGCCACACAAGCCAGGCACTGCCTTGCACGCGCCGGCGCCGTCGAACTCCCAGCCGTGGTAGTGGCACTGGATGTGCCCGTCGATCACCCGGCCGGCGGACAGTGGGGCGTTGCGGTGTGCGCAGCGATCGAGCAGCGCCACGCTCTGTCCCGTCGAGTCGCGAAATGTAACTAGTGGTAATCCATTCAACAAAAACGGCTTTGGTTTCGATTCTATTTCCTTGCTGGTTGCCACGACGTACCAACCCGGCGCAAAACCAGTGTTTACGTTCGTCTCCGCCTGCGGCTGTGCTTCTTTGCCCATACTGACCTGCGCAATTTCTGCGCCTGCTCGAATCGAGTTTTGTTTCTTTTGCGTAATTAGCACGAACGCAAGCCAAGTTTCGATGGAACGAGGTGGTTTCGACTGCTACACGACCGACATGTCACGCCAAATCAACAAGGAACGTACGCGGCGTCGCTTGCTCCAGGCGATTCTCAAAACGATCCAGCGGTACGGACACAGTACCCTGACCACCGGACGAGTTGCTCAGCTCGCCGGAGTGGCACAGCCGACGTTTTACGTGCACTTCCGGAGCATGGACCAGGCTCTCGAACAGGTAGCCGAGTGGGTTGCCGAGGAGCTCAGCCCCGGTCTCAACCCCGAAACCTCGGCCGAAGTCGACCGCGCCGCTGACGTGCTCGAAGAGGCTGTCCGCAAGTGTACGCGCTCGCTAGTTCAAGACCGCAAGATGGCCGAGGTCTTTCTCAGCAACCGTCGCGATCAAACCACCGCGCTCGGCAGGCGCTGGACGGTGCTCACTGCGAGCCTCCGCGAGCGAATGCGTCAAATCGTCGTTCAAGTCCGCCCCGAAGTCTCGCCGGCCGACGCGGCGCTCCACGCAGAGTTGCTGGTAAGCATCATCTTCGGTCTCGCCGAGGCCCATCTGGACGGCCGTGTCGACAACCTCGACCGCGCCACGGCGACCGCTTCACGCGCGATCGTCACCAGCGTTCTGACCACCTCATCCGTCGCTGACGCTGCCTGAGGAGCTCGGGTTCGGCGAGTCCGCCTCGAGTCACCTTTCGATGAGGCGGCTTGCATGTTAAGCCCGCCCTGTGACTGACCTGTTCAATCCCTCCGCTGAGCATCGTGCGCTTCGCGAGCTCGTTCGTTCATTCACCGAAAGAGAAGTCGACCCGCAGGCCGAGTCGTCCGACCAGCAGGAGCGGTTCAACATCGAGCTCTTCCGCAAGCTCGGCGAGCTCGGCCTTCTCGGGATCACCGTGGAGGAGCGATTCGGCGGCGCAGGCTTGGATCCCGTTGCCGCCGTGATCGCACACGAAGAGCTCTCGGCAGCCGACCCTGGTTTCGCGCTCGCGTATCTCGCGCACTCGATGCTCTTTGCCAACAACCTGCAGATCAACGGCAGCGACGAGCAACGCAGCAAGTACCTGCCGGACGCCTGCACCGGCAACAAAGTGTGTGGGATGTGCATGAGCGAGCCCGGCGCGGGTACCGACGTTCTGGGCATGCAGACCAGTGCAGTTCGGAAGGGCGACAGCTATCTGCTCAACGGCGCCAAAATGTGGATCACGAACGGCGCGATCAACGACAAGGAGCTGGGCGACACATACCTCGTCTACGCTCGCATCGAAGGTAGTCCGCGCAACCAGCTGTCGATGTTCATCGTCGAAAAAGGGTTTTCTGGATTCAGTCTTGGCCAGAAGATCAAGGGCAAGCTCGGCATGCGGGCCTCGACCACGGCAGAGCTCGTGTTCGAGGACTGTCAGGTGCCTGCGGAGAACCTGGTTGGCAGCGAAGGCGCCGCGACACTTCACATGATGCGAAATCTGGAGCTCGAGCGTGTCACCCTTGCAGGAATGAGCCTCGGGATTGCGCGCAGGTCCATCGAGGTGATGAACCGCTACGCGAGTGAGCGGATTTCATTTGGCAAACCTCTGCGCGACTTCGGCCAGATCCAGCGCTACATCTCGCAGTCCTACGCGGAGTACATGGCGGGGCGTGCCTACACCTATTTCACCGCGTCGACGATGAGACTGGACACCCCGGGCCATCGTCTCGACTCGGACGGTGTGAAGCTATTCACCTCGACGATGGCCAAGGATATCGCGGACCGCGCGATCCAGGTTCTGGGCGGATACGGCTACGTGGCCGAGTATGGAGTCGAGCGCCTCTGGCGAGATGCCAAGCTCCTCGAAATCGGAGGCGGCACCCTGGAAGCGCACCAAAAGAACATGTGCCGGGAGCTCGCGCGCACCGAACGCATTCTGTGAGTCAACCCACATCTCACTGAATTTATCGTCAATTGCCCCTCTCGAATTAGCGGACGGACGCATCGAGCGGCTATGCTGTGCGATGTGACGCTTTGTGCTGGGGGATAGTCCGACACTGGGTCGCATGCGCGGTCGGACCGGTCTGGTTGGAGCGCGCTTCGGGGAGAGTGCTTGGGGGAAGCATTGACGCAACAATCCGCAGCTAGCCAATTGCCAAAGCCACCGGTCGACCTCCCTGTTCTAGGGAAGTTCGCCGGCTACGACATCCTAGGGCGGCTGGCGATGGGCGGAATGGCCGAGATCCTGCTTGCCCGCCATGCCGACACGGACGGCGACCATCGCTTCTTGGTGGTGAAGCGCATTCTTCCGCATTTCGAAGCGGACAGTGACTTCGTCCAGATGTTCCTCGACGAAGCGCGAATCGGAATGCAGCTCAAGCATCCGAACATCTGCCAATTCCATCAGTTTGGTGCGGACGCGGGGTCTCACTTCATCGTGATGGAATGGGTGAACGGCGTCCCACTGGGGCGACTGATTCGCAAGGCGCGTAACTCAGGTGGTGTCGGGCTTCCCATCGCGATTCGAATCGCAGTCGACGTTGCAAGGGCGCTCCACTACGCGCACATCGCCAACGATGAGCACGGCGAGCCCTTCAACATCGTTCATCGGGACGTTTCGCCGCACAACATCATGATCGGCTACAACGGCATTGCGAAGCTGCTCGATTTCGGGATCGCGAAGGCAGACCACCGAGCCCACAAGACACAGGCCGGCGTGGTCAAGGGCAAGTTCGCCTACATGGCTCCCGAGCAGTGCACGGCCGCGCCGTCGGACCATCGGCTCGACATCTTCGCGCTTGGCGTCTGTGTTTTCGAGTCGATGACTGGTCGATCGCTCTACCGGCGCAAGACCGAGGCCGCGACCATGCGGGCCGTGATCATGGATCCGGTGCCCTCGCTCAAGGAGCGCCTTCCGGACGCGCCGGACGAGCTCGACCGCATCTTGCAGAAGGCTCTGGCAAAAGAGGCGAACGATCGTTTCGCGACCGCCGAGGAGTTCGCTGGAGAGCTCGAAGCCTTCGGAAGGTCGAACCAGCAGCTCGCCACACAACGCGAGGTTGCCGACTTCATCAAGAAGGTCTTCCCGGAGGAATTCAATCGCGGGCCGCGTGTAGACACGGTGCCCTTCGGTGCGTCGATTGCCGTCAACATACTCAACACCGATGCTCTGGATTCGCAGAAGTCATACGTGTCGCAGGTGCCAGGCGCGATTCGGGACCTCGAGGTCGATGGCGACGCCGATAGCGTGGACCTAGGGCACCTGATCGACGCTCCGGTCGTCTTGCCGCATGCCGCCCCCGCCAACAAGGCCACGTTGCCCGAACCGGAGTTAAGTCAGCGCCCGACCGAGAGCGCCGAGGTCAAGGCACCCAAGCGGGCCGCGTCCCGGAAGTCCAAGTCTGCGCCGAAGAAACCGTCCAGCTTCGGCTGGAAGCAGGTAGCGGTACTTCTCGTTCTGGTTCTTGGGGGCGCCGCCGCGGCCTACGACCAGACCGACGTGGTCAAAGATGCGGTCGACCGCGTCGCTGTCATGTTCGAAGAGAAGGGACCGCCCGAAGTCGCGGTCGACGAGAATCCGCTTCTGCGCGAACACGGTGCGCGCATCCTGCTCGCGTCCGCCCCACCCGGGGCAAAGGTCTTCCTCGATGGGATCGAACAGGGCGTTGCACCTGTTGCATTGACCGGCTTGATGGAAGGCGAGTACCGAGTTCGAGTCGAGGCGCCGGGATTTGCCTCTTGGTCGACGCAAGTTCAGGTGGCGCAGGGAGAGACAGCAGGTGTCACCGCGAGGCTTCTCGGAAAGCAGGGCGGCGCCAAGCCAGGGGCCTTTGGGCGCGTGAACGTCGAGACGACTCCGCCTTCCGATGTCTACATCGCCGGTGATCTCGTAGGTCGGACGCCCATGCAAACCGTTTACGCGCCGCTCGGGCGTGTGACGTTCGACTTCAAGCTTCCGGACGGTCGCAACATCAGCCGCGAGGTCAAAGTCGAGTCGGACAGCATTGCCCGCGCGCGATTCGACCTGAGCAAGGTCAGGCGCTAGTCGTTCGATTCCTCTCGCAGGCGGACGTAGCTGTCGTATCGTTCCGGATCGATTGAGCCTGCGTTCAGGGCGTCGACGACAGCGCATCGGGGCTCGTGAGTGTGGCTGCAGCTTCGAAACGCGCAGCGCTCCCGGTAAGGGCCCAGCTCGGGAAAGCATTGGTCGAGGTGCTTGATCGGCAGTTGCCAGGTTCCGAGCTCTCGGATTCCCGGGGTATCCGCGAGAAATCCACCAGTTGGAAGGGGATGGAGTGACGCAACTCGTGTCGTGTGGCGGCCTTTGCCGTGATGGTCGCTGACGCTCGCAATGTTCAGATCGACTCCGGGGAGGATGCGGTTGATCAGGCTGCTCTTCCCAACTCCGGACGGGCCGACGAACGCAGAGATATTGTCGCGCAGTGTCTCGATCAGGGCCTCCATCCCCTCTCCGGTGTCTGCGCTCACCGTCAGGATTGGGTACCCGATAGACTCGTAGGTTCGCTGCCAGGCCTGCTGCTCCGGTTCTCGCAAATCTGCCTTGTTCAGGACGATGACCGGCCGAACGTACTGGTGCTCCGCGATGACGAGGAAGCGATCGAGCAGGCGGGTGTTGAGCAACGGGCGGCCGTGACAAAACGTAATGAGTAGCTGGTCGAGGTTAGCAACCAGGACGTCCTCCTTGGCCGGACCTCTGCCTGGTTGGCGTCTCGAGAAGCGGCTGTGTCTTGGCAGGACCTCCACGACGACGAAGCTCCGCTGATCGGGGCGCGACACCATCACGCGGTCGCCAATGACACAGAGGTCGGTGGTTCGCGGCACGTTCTTGAGTCGCCCACGTACGCGCGCTTGTACGATGTTCCCATCGATGCGGACGTCGACAAAGCCGGCGGTCGAGCGAACAACGAGACCTTCGGTCGTTTCGGCCATGATCAGCCCTGGCAGTTCGAATCGGGGTCGCGGGTGATCAAGGGACGGAGCGAATCCTGGTGAGAGATCCAGGCCTCCACGACCTCGGCGGGTGCGCCGTGATCGCGAAGAGTTTCGAGGAGGATCTGCTTGCGTCGATCGAACTGACCGCCGAATATTCGATGCGGACCGTGGGCCTCGTCGAGCGCGCGGCCACCATACTCGACAGCCGCGCCGAGATTTCCTGCCGCATGCTCGTACTCGAAACGCTTGATTCTCTCGCGCTCGGCGCGCGCAAAGAGGAAGCCAATCATCATGTCGTCGAAGCAGCGATCGACGAAATCGTCGACGATCGCTCGCAACTTGGCCTCTCCGCCGAGCTGTTCGAATAAGTTCATCTAGTCGCTGACCCTGAGCCAATGTCGAAGGTCGATCAAGTTGCGTGATCGGGGTCGACGACCCAAAACGAATGAAAAGTCATGATGGAAAATGACCGGGAGCTCTCTGAACACGCGTTTCGGCTTTGCCAGCAACTGCTTCGGATCGACACGACCAATCCTCCGGGCAACGAGTTGGCTGCAGCGGAGCTACTGGCCGGAGAGCTGAGGGCTGCCGGTTTAGAGCCCGTCGTCCTGCAGAGCGCGCCCGGGCGGGGCAATGTCGTCGCCCGTCTGCGCGGCTCAGGCGAGCTGCCCCCGCTGCTGCTCACCGCCCACCTAGATGTCGTCGAGGCCGAGCCGTCGGCCTGGGAGCACCCACCATTTTGCGGAGAGGTCCACGATGGCTGCCTTTGGGGACGGGGAGCGATCGACATGAAGAACATGGCAGCCATGTCGGTTGCCATCGCGACCCGGCTGGCGCGCGAAGGCGTCGAGCCAAAGCGTGATCTGATCTTCGCGGGAGTTGCGGACGAGGAGGCGGGTTGTCGTCACGGCTCGCTCTGGCTCTGCGAGAACCACCGTGACCTGGTACAGAGCGAGTTCGCCATCGGGGAGGGCGGGGGCTTCAACATTCAGGTTGCCGGCAAGAGCTTCTTCACGGTGCAGGTCGCGGAAAAGGGCGTTTGCTGGGTACGCGCGCGCGCGACGGGCGAACCGGGACACGGCTCGATGCCGCGCGAGGACTCCGCCGTCGTTCAGCTGAGCGAGGCGATTGCGCGCCTGGGCCGGCAAGGCTTGCCGCGCCATGCCTCGGAGTCGGTCGAAGGTTTCATTGCTGCGATCGCATCTCACCTGCCCGCCCCCTTGCGTCCCTTGGTCAAGATGCTCGCCAACCCGACGCTGGGTCCTACGATGCTCAACCTTCTGCCCGACCCAGGCGTGAGGCGTGCGTTTCGGGCATTGTTAGGCAACACGGCCTCGCCGACAGTGCTCCGCGCGGGCAACAAGACCAACGTCATCCCCGGATTCGCAGAGGCAGAAATCGACGGCCGGATTTTGCCCGGTCAGACTCGAGACGACTTCCTGCGCGAGCTCGGCGACGTACTGGGTGTAGACATCGAGCTCGAGGTGATGCACTCGCTTCCGCCGGTCGTAACCGAGCCGAAAGAGTCATCCTTGTACTCCCTGATCCACGAGGTCATGGCTGAGCGCGCGCCAGGCGCGCCCATGGTTCCTTTCGTTCTGCAGGGCTTCACCGACGCCAAGGCGTTCACCTCGATCGGGGCCAAGTGGTATGGCTTTGCGCCGGTGAAGCTTCCGCCCACGCTGCGCTTTGCCGACATGTTCCACGGGCACAACGAGAGAATCCCCGTCGATGGATTGGCCTGGGGGACGCAAACGCTGATGGAAGTCGTCCGCCGCTGCATCGGCGCCTAGATTTCGCCTCTTAGGGTTGCGAATTCCAGTTCGCGCTTTCCATTGGCGCCGAGATCGGAGAACCTAATCTCCTTCGACCGGGATGGGTTTGCAGAAGCGTCTTCACGACAGCGAGATCTTACTCGACCTGGCTGCCAGCGATCTCCAGGGCCTCGTCGAGCAAGCGGGTGATGAGCTCGTCCGGCTGGGCAAGCTCAACGCGCGCCAACGCACTGCGATTCAAAGGACACTCGACGAACGGGGCGAGGGGGAGCTTCACGATCTAGGCAGCGGTGTCGGCGTCCTTCGAGTGCGCTACGAGGCGCAGAACGGAGACGTGTACCGCTGTTCGCTCATGCGTCTTCCCGAAGGTGTCCGCGCCAGCGACCATGAGAAGGTCCACTACGTTTGGCTGATTGTCGCCCCTTATGGCGCCGCCACGCCCCCCAACGAAGATCTGGAGCCTTTTGGCTGGATGTTGCACGACGAGCGCTTCAGCGCGTCGATTATCGGCGCCAATGATCCGATGCAAGTGCTTGCGACCTACCAGCTCTATCTCGAGTACGTCGAAGCGCCGCCTGACGAACGACGGCCTTCGCTCGTGCCGACCTATCCGAGCATACCGCCGCCCGTCACCGGCTTTGCGGCGGGTCTGGTTGCGGACGTTCGTCGAAAGTTACCGTTTTATGCGAGCGACTTCGTCGACGGATTCAACCTCAAGGGCCTGGCGACGATCCTCTTCTTGTTCTTCGCATGCTTGGCGCCCTCGATTGCCTTCGGCGGGCTTCTCGCATTCCTCACCGACGGCGAAATTGGAGCAGTCGAGGCGCTTCTTGCGACGGCGATCGGAGGCGTGGTCTATGCGCTGTTATCCGGGCAGCCGCTGACGCTTCTTGGCAGCACCGGACCGGTCACGATCTTCATCGCGTTACTTTACGTCCTTTCCAAACAGCTCGGGGTTCCCTTTCTGCCAGGCCTGTTCTGGGTCGGCATCTGGACATCGGTGATCATGCTGGTGTTGGCAGTGACCAACACCAGCCGGTACATCCTGTACTTCACGCGCTTCACCGACGAGATTTTCGCGGCCCTCATCGCGCTGATTTTCATCACTGAAGCCTTCCGCGACATCTTTGGCGACATCTTCGGACCGGAAGTCCCGACCAATGGGCAGCTTCTAGCGCTGATCCTCGCGCTTGGAACCTATATGATCGCTCAGCAGCTCTCCCGTGTTCGGCAGAAGCCGCTGCTCACCAAAACCGTCCGCGAGTTCCTGGCGGACTTTGGTCCAGCGATTGCCATTTTTACGATGACGGCCGCGGCCTGGGCGATGCACCCGATAGAGCTCGAGCATCTCGCCGTTCCGTCCGAGTTCATGACCACGAGCGGACGACCCTGGTTGGTCGACCCGAGAGACGTGCCCGGTTGGTTTCCAATGGCGTCGATACCGATCGCGGGCCTAGCCGCCGTGCTGCTCTTCCTGGATCAGAACATCACCGTGCGTCTCGTCAACAGTCCCCAACACCGGCTGAAGAAGGGCGCGGGCTACAATCTCGATATGGCCGTGATCGCCGTGCTCGTCGCTTTCTGCGCGACCCTCGGCCTGCCCTGGGTCGTTGCAGCGACGGTTCGATCCTTGAATCACACCCGAAGCCTGGCGACGGTTCAGCATCATGCTCGAGGCGAGCACATCATTTCGGTCATGGAGAATCGGCTCACACCGCTGTTGGTTCACCTCTTGATCGGAACCTCGCTGCTCTTCCTCGGGGTGCTTCGCGCGATCCCCATGTCCGTCGTGTTCGGCCTGTTCCTATTCATGGGCATCGCCTCGCTCCGAAGCAATCAATTCGTCGACCGTCTCAAGCTCTGGGTAACCGACCCAACCCTGTACCCGCCCACCCACTACATCCGGCGCGTGTCGCGCACGGTGCTACACAGCTTCACCTTGGCTCAGGTCGCTTGCCTGTCGGTACTCTGGTTCGTAAAGGAGTCGTCCCTCGGCGTCCTCTTTCCGCTCTGTATCGCGCTACTGGTCCCAATCCGCCGCGGCTTAGGGCGGATCTACAGCCAGAGAGATTTGGCCTTTCTAGACGCAGACGAGAATCCCGAGGAAGAGCAATACCGCGAAATGGACTGAGACCGGGGCGCGGAAAAAAGGCGCGACGCGAGGCTCCATCGAACGGCTCGGCTTGCAAATGTGGTCGGAAGCACTTGAGGCGTTAGACCACGCAAGCCTCGCCTCGGCGCGCGCGCCAATCGGAGGTGGTTGCTGACTTGCCGATTGTCACTTGCGACGTCGACTCCGCCCCCCAAACACCCGCGGCAGCACAAGCCGCAAGTCGACTCCCCCCCTAAAACCCGTCTCCGCGTCCCGCCACTTTCTCCGCGTGCGGCCGCAGCTATCGTACGCTGGCCGGATGCGTCGCGCCGTTCCCCTGCAGCTTCTCTCCGACCGGGAGCACTACGAGCAGGTCATTCAGGCTGTCCTCGAGGCGGAGCGGAGTGTCTGGATCGCGACCGCGAACCTCAAGGAGCTGCTGGTTGAGGATCCTCGTGTGGTTCCGGGGCGTCGGCGTGGCCGGCGCGGGAACTATCATTCGGTTCTCGAGGTGTTCGCCGAGCTTGCGGAGCGCGGGGTCGAGCTCCGGATTCTTCACGCGTCGATGCCTTCTCGTCCGTTTCGGAAGAGCTTCGATGGGCAACCGGGGCTCGTCAAAGGCGGTTTGGAGATGCGCTTGTGCCCGAGAGTTCATCTCAAGACCGTCGTGATCGACGCGCGTCTCGTCTACCTCGGCAGCGCGAATTGGACCGGCGCTGGCCTCGGCGCCAAGGGCGAAGGCCGGCGCAACTTCGAGATGGGAATCTTCACCTCGGACGAGCAGACCATCGACTACGTTCAAGAGCGCTACGACCGCATCTGGCGAGGAGCGGAGTGCGGAGATTGCCGCCTTCGAGACGAGTGCGAAATGCCCCTGGACCAGTTCTAGCTAGGTATCCTCCTGCCTTGCCGCTGCCTCGACTATAGCCAGGCGAGCAGGGCGGGAATCGTGAGCACCGAGAGAAGGGTGCTCACCAGGACGAGGCTTGCGACCTGTTCGGGGCTTCTACCGTAGCGGTGTGCGAACAAGTAGTTGAGAACGCCTACCGGCATAGCCGCCTGGAGGATCAGCACCTTGCGGGTCAGCCCCTCGACGCCGAGCACGGTCGTCACCAGCAAGCCCGCCGACACTCCGAGTCCGAAGCGCACGAGCGCGAGCGTCACCGAGCGGCCGAGCGAATCAGGGTGCATCTTCGAAAGGGAGACCCCGAGGGTCAAGAGCATCAAAGGGATTGCAATGTCGCCCAGGAGCTCCGTCGTTCGCGCGATCCACGTAGGCACGGGGATGCCCAAAGCGACCACCGCGACGGTGATGAGGACCGCCCATGTCAGCGGCGAGCGAAGGAGCGGCCGCAATGAGAACGTCCCGGCGAAGAGCGGGCTTCCGAGCGAGACGTGAAAGGTGGCGGAGACGGCGAAGTAAGTCATTGCGAGCGCCAAGCCCGGTTCGCCGAAGGCGAAGAGGCAGATCGGCACGCCAATGTTCCCGGAGTTGCTAAACAGCAATGGGCCGAGAAAGGTGTGGCTGGGCAGCTTCATCGCTTTGAGCACGGCGATGCCGCCGATCGCGAACAAGCTCATGACCGCCACGGTGAGCCCGGCCATCGAAGCCAGCTCCCAGGGAGGGACTTCGAGCTTTGTCAGGCTCCGAAAGAGAAGGCAGGGAACGCCGACGTTCAAGACGAGCCGCGAGATCGAAACCTCATCGAAGTGCGTGCCGGACCGGGCCCAGGCAAGGCCCACGGCCGCCACGATGAAGACCGGAGCGACGACGCTCAATAGCTCGAGAAACACGAGCGCTTAGTCTTCGAACTGTCCGCGCTCTTTGAGCGCCGCCATGATGATCTCGACGGCCTTGTCGATTCTCATTTCGTTGAGCGCGACGGTGATGTCCGGGTCCTCCGGAGCCTCGAACTTCGAGAAGTCGGCGTCGGGCCGGCGTTCGCGGCAAAGGGCTTCGTCGGTGTTGACGTAGACCTGGATGACACGATCTTCGCCGATGCGCGCCTTGAGCTTGTCTCGGTCGGTGCGCGTTGGGCTCGGGAACGCGCAAATGTTGATCAGACCTGCGTCGGTCACCGCCTTTGCGGCCGAGATCATCGAACGCAGATCCTCGCCGACCGGGCTGACCACCGTGGCGGTGCGGCCATCATCGAAGAGCCTTCGCTCGAGCGCGTAGGCCAGTGTCCAGCGACCGGATCCCGGAAGCCCCTGCAGCCAAACCGTCGCGCCTCGCTGACCGAAGCGCTCCATGCGCTCGTTGTTGCTGACGAAGGTCTTGGGCTCCATCGCCGACTCGGCGTGCAACTCCTTCATGACCTCGCCGATGTCCTGATCGGCACCCTCGAGCGTGATCATACCCGCTGCGACCGTGTTGTTGGTCAGCGAGTCGATGACGATGAACGCTCCCGTCTCGCGGTTGCGCTGGTAGTCGTCCACGTAGAGCGCGCGGTGGCAGCTCAGCCGCACCTTCGCAATGTCGTTGAGCGCGATGCCGTCGGTCGGCTTCTCTTCGAGCGTATCCATGTCGATTTCGCAGTAGATCTTGTCGATCTGAGCGCGAACCGTCTGGCTGGTGTGCTTGACCAGATACGCCTTCTCCGTGTCGAGTGGCCGCTCGTGCATCCAGACCAGATGCGCATCGAAGCGACGCGTGACTCGCGGTAGATTGTCCGGCTTGACGATCATGTCGCCCCGGCTGATGTCGATCTCGTCTTCGAGTCGAATCGTCACCGACTGGGCGGCGAAGGCCTCGTCCAGCTCGCCATCATAGGTGTCGATGGCTTTCACTTTCGATGCCTTGCCCGAGGGAAGAGCCACGATAGGGTCGCCCTTGGCGATGACGCCCGAAGCGACCTCGGCAGCAAAGCCGCGATAGTTCAGATCGGGCCGAATGACGTACTGTACCGGGTAGCGGAAATCGGTGAAGTTTCGGTCTGCAAAGACCGGAACCGTCTCGAGATAGCCGAGGACGTTAGGCCCCTCGTACCAAGGGGTGTTCTCGCTGTCGGTAACCACGTTGTCACCAACCAGCGCGCTCACCGGGAAGAACTGAATGTCCTTGAATCGAAGAGTCTTGCCGAATTCCATGAAGTCGGCGCTGATCGCCTCGTAGACCTCTTCTGAGTAGTCCTTGAGGTCCATCTTGTTCACGCAGACAGCCAGATGGGGAATACCGAGCAAGGAGGCGATGTATGCATGGCGACGCGACTGCTGAAGCACTCCGTGTCGGGCATCGATCAAGATTAGGGCGACGTCGGCAGTCGACGCGCCAGTGACCATGTTGCGCGTGTACTGAATGTGTCCGGGCGTGTCGGCGATGATGAACTTCCGCTTGTCGGTCGAGAAGTACCGGTAGGCGACATCGATGGTGATGCCCTGCTCGCGTTCGGCTTTTAGGCCGTCGGTCAGAAGCGCGAGGTCCGGCTCATCGGTCTGTGACGCGGCGCGAACCGCGGCCATCTGGTCCTCGAACACCATGCCGGTGTCGTAGAGAATGCGGCCGATCAGCGTCGACTTGCCGTCGTCGACCGAGCCGACCGACACAAACCGGAGCAGTTCCTTTTTTCGATACTTCTCGAGATAGGCCTCGATATCATCGCGAATCAGGTCTTTTTCGTCCGTCATGACGTTCCCTAGAAAAGCCCTGCGCCGGGCCTAGAAGTAGCCCTCGCGCTTTTTGACTTCCATCGACCCTTCTTCATCGAAGTCGATGAGCCGCCCCTGCCTCTCGGAGAAGCGGTTCAGGAGCATTTCCTGGATGACTTTGGGCACCGTATCCGACTCCGATTCGACCGCGCCGCTGAGCGGGTAGCAACCGAGCGTCCGAAATCGCACCTTCTTCATCTGCGGCTCTTCTCCGGGTTCGAGCCGCATGCGGTCGTCATCGACCAGAATCCAAGTGCCCGAGCGCTCGACCACCGGCCGCTCCTTCGCGAAGTACAGTGGCACGACCGGGATGCCCTCGAGCCAGACGTAAAGCCAAACATCGAGCTCGGTCCAGTTGCTCAGAGGGAAGACCCGGACGTTCTCGCCCTTCTTGATTTTCGCGTTGAAAATGTTCCAGAGCTCGGGGCGCTGGTTCTTCGGGTCCCACTGATGGTGGCTGTCTCGGAACGAGAAGATGCGCTCCTTGGCTCGCGACTTCTCTTCATCGCGCCGCGCCCCGCCAAACGCGCAGTCGAACTCGTACTTCGAGAGCGCCTGTTTCAGCGCTTCGGTCTTCATCACGTCTGTGTACTTCTTGCTCCCGAAATCGAAGGGATTGATCCCCATCGCGACGCCTTCGGGGTTCGTGTACTTGATGAGCTCGGCCTTGACGGTGGCCTCAATCTTGTCGCGGTATCGATACATGTCCTGGAACTTCCAGGTCGTATCGATGTGGAGCAGCGGAAAGGGAAGGGGCCCGGGCGCGAACGCCTTCTCGGCCAGGCGAAGCATGACCGAGGAGTCTTTCCCGACCGAATACATCATGACCGGATTGTCGAATTCAGCCGCCGCTTCGCGGATGATTTGGATGCTCTCAGCCTCGAGTTGGCGGAGCTGGCTTAGCTTTCGCTCGTCTGGTTGCACCGTCGGTTCCTAGGGCAGTCCTCGATCGGACGCCAGTGTATACGCGAGATCGTGGCGAGTTCAATACCGAAGCACCTTGATCAAAGCAATGCGGCCAAGCTCATGCTAAGAAACGGGGCGCGTCAGATGTCGGCTATCGTTTGGATGGATATGGAGATGTCCGGGCTCAATCCCGAGACCGATCGCATCTTGGAGATTGCGGTCCTGGTCACCGATGCACAGCTCAACGTCGTCGCTGAAGGGCCCAATCTAGTCCTGCATCAGTCGGACGAGGTCCTTGCCGCGATGGACGAGTGGAACACGACTCACCACGGGCAGTCGGGACTCACTAAGCGTGTTCGCGAGTCGACCGTCGACGAGGCACAGGCCTCCGCTGCGCTTCTCGGGTTCTTCTCCGAGCATACGACGAAGAACAAAGCTCCACTCGCCGGCAATTCGATTCATCAGGATCGACGCTTCGTCGCCCGCTACCTTCCCGAGGTCGAAGACTGGCTCCACTACCGCAATGTCGACGTTTCGACGATCAAAGAGCTCGCGCGGCGCTGGCATCCGAAGCAATACGCCGGACGCCCGAACAAGAAGGGTAGTCACCGTGCAATGGATGACCTGATGGAGTCGATTGAGGAGCTCAAGTACTACCGCAAGGCACTGTTCCTTCCGTCGGACTCATGAGGCTCGCCGTACTCGTCCTATTGTCTTGTGTCGGCTGTGCCGGGGCGATGAAGCCAGATCCGCAGACCGCAGAGTCCGTGGTTCGCAGCCAATCGGCGCCGCTCTCCCTGGTCGATGCGGCGACCGGAAAGTCGATCGAGGCCGAGGCGTTTTTCGCTGCGCTTCGCACGAAGGCGGTCGTGTACGTCGGCGAACGCCATGATCAGGCTGTCGATCACGCCGCGCAGTACGCGATTCTCCGCCAACTACACCAGGACGAGTCATCCATCGCGGTCGGAATGGAGATGTTTCAGGTTCCGTTCCAGGAGCCGCTAGACGAATGGAGCGCAGGGCGAATCGACGAGGCTGTGCTGCGTCGCGACACCGAGTACGACAAGCGATGGGGCTTCGACTTCAGCATGTATCGTCCGCTCCTCGAGTACGCGCGCAACCGAGGCATCGAGGTCGTCGCGCTCAACGCCTCCAAAGAGCTTGCGTACGCCGTTGCGAAAGACGGAATCGATCGCCTGTCTCCGGAGCTGGCTTCGGACTTACCGGAGCTAGACCTCGACGACGAGGCGCATCGCGCGCTCTTCGACGCGGAGTTCGACGTCGGGGAGCACGCGGTGGGGGACGGCATCGATCGCTACTACCAGGCGCAGGTCGTTTGGGACGAGACCATGGGGTCGCGCGTGGCCGAGACGCTTGGGCGTGATGGGGGGCCTGCCAAAATGATCGTTTTGGCGGGCCGGGTGCATGTGAAACGCGGCCTCGGGGTCCCCGAACGGGCGGCCAAGCGTGGCGCCGCTCCCTATGCCGTGGTCCTGCCAGTGACCGAGAAGGAGCTCAAGGCCGAGCTCAAGTTGCCGCCCGAGGAGCGTTCGGCCGACTTTTTCTGGGCCGTGGGGCAGTGAATTCCCGCCTGTTTGCGCTCCGGCCCTGCTCAAACTAGAACACGTTTCAGTTTTGGCCCGCCCGGCTGGGCTAGGCGTCCGAAGCCTCGCGCTCGGAACACCCGAAAGGAAACTCGATGACGGATTGCTTCATCTACGATGCAGTGCGAACCCCGCGCGGCAAAGGACGAAAGAAAGACGGCGCCCTGGCGGACGCACCGCCGCTTCGCATGGCTAAGACCGTGCTTCAGGCGCTGCCGGAGCGAGGCAAGTTCGACAGCAAAGAGATCGAAGACGTGATCTTGGGCTGCGTCGAACCGGTCGGGGAGCAAGGCGCCAACGTCGGCCGCATGGCGGCGCTGATTTCGGGATACGACGACAGTGTCCCCGGCGTTCAACTCAATCGTTTCTGTTCGTCCGGCCTCGAAGCGGTGAACATCGCGGCGGCGAAGGTAAAAGCCGGCGACGTCGACCTGATCATCGGTGGCGGGATGGAGAGCATGAGCCGGATTTCGATGGGCGCCGCGGGAGGCGCCTGGTCGACCGACCCTGAGCTTGCATGGGGAACCTCGTTCGTCCCTCAGGGCATCGGCGCCGATCTGATCGCGACGAAATACGGCTACAGCCGCGAAGACGTCGACGCCTTTGCGGTGGAGAGCCAGCGTCGAGGCGCTGACGCGTGGGAAGCTGGTCATTTCGCGAAGTCCATCGTTCCCGTCAAAGACAGCATTGGCGTCACCATGCTCGACCGCGACGAGCACATGCGCCCCGGCACCACGCTCGAGGATCTTGCGAAGCTCAAGCCGAGCTTCGAGATGATGGGCCGCAACTTTGGCTTCGATGCGGTTGCGATTCAGAAGCATCCGGATGTCGAGCAGATCAAGCATGTGCACCATGCAGGCAACTCCTCGGGCATCGTCGACGGCGCTGCGGCGGTCCTGCTCGGCAGCAAGGAAGCGGGCGAGCGACTCGGGCTCGAGCCCCGAGCGCGAGTCTTGAAATCGGCAACAGTGGGCAGCGAGCCGTGCATCATGCTCACCGGTCCGATGCCCGCGTCGCGCAAAGCGCTCACAAAAGCCGGAATGAAAGCCTCGGACATCGACCTTTGGGAGATCAACGAAGCGTTTTCGTCCGTCTGCCTTCTCTTCATGGAAGAGATGGGTATCGATCGTTCGATCACGAACGTGAATGGAGGCGCGATTGCGTTCGGGCATCCGCTGGGCGCCACCGGAGCGATGCTCCTCGGAACCATGCTGGACGAGCTCGAGCGCCGCGACCTCAGCACGGCATTGATCACCCTGTGTGTGGGCGCGGGCATGGGCACTTCAACCATCATCGAGCGGGTTTAGGACAATGGCGATTATCGATTATCGAGTGGAAGACGGCGTAGCGATCCTGACCTGGGACGACGAGGATCGTCCGATGAACGTGCTTAGCGGGGACGCCCTTGCGGAGCTCAGCGCAGCTGTCGAAAAGGCTGTGGCCGACGACGAGGTGAAGGGCATCATTCTAACGTCCGGCAAGCAGGGCGTGTTCGTTGCGGGCGGAGATCTTCAGCAAATCGAATCGCTCGGCTCGGGGCCGATCGACGCGGCCGACCTCTTGAAGCGCAGCGGAGCGGTGCTCGATCAACTCCGGCGGATGGAGACCTGCGGCAAGCCGGTCGTTGCAGCGCTCAATGGGGTGACCCTCGGCGGCGGCTATGAGATTGCGCTCGCCTGCCATCGCCGAATTCTCGTGAATCAGAGGCACGCGCAGGTTGGCTTGCCAGAGGCGGGGCTCGGTCTGATGCCGGGCGCTGGCGGCACGCAGCGGCTTCCACGCTTGATCGGTCTGCAAGGTGCGCTTGGGCTCATCATGCAGGGCAAGCAGCTCGGGCCGGACAAGGCGCTCGAACAAGGCCTCGTTGATGAGCTCGTGGAGCCTGCGGATTTGATCCCCGCTGCGAAGAAGTGGATCCTGGACGACGGCAACGCGACCCAGCCCTGGGACAAGAAGCGCTTCAAGGTGCCCGGCGGCGGCCCCGAGTCGGTGACCTTCGCTCAGACGCTCATGGGCTCCAATGCGATGACCCACGCTGCTACGTTCGGAAACATGCCTTCGCAGCAGGCGATTCTACAGGCGGTCTATGATGGACTCGGACTGCCGATGGACCGCGCTGGCAAGGTGGAGACGCGGCAGTTCATTGGCGTCCTTCAAGACCCGACCGCGCGCAGCATGTTGCGGACGCTCTTTTTCAGCCTCCAGGAGTGTCAGAAAGGTGCGCGCAGGCCCAAGGATGTGCCCCGCTTCGACGTCAAGAAGGTCGGCATCATCGGCGCTGGCCTGATGGGGCAGGGCATTGCTCATGTTTCCGCGAAGGTTGGGATCGACGTCGTCTTGTTGGACCGCGACGCGGCGAGCGCGGAACGCGGCAAAGAGAAAGTCGCGCAGACCCTCGACCGCCGCCTCAACAAGGGGCGCACCACTCCCGATCGTGTGGAGGGGATCCTCAGCCGGATTCATCCGAGCGCCGACTACGCGGACTTCAAAGGCTGCGACGTCGTCGTAGAGGCTGTCTTCGAGGACCGCGACATCAAGGCCAGGGTGACCAAGGCCACCGACGAGCAGCTTGACGACGAGGCGATCTTTGCATCGAACACCTCCGGGCTCCCCATCACGGACCTCGCCAAGGCGTCGAGTCGCCCGCAGAGCTTCATCGGCCTTCACTTCTTCTCGCCCGTCGAGCGGATGCAGATGGTCGAGATCGTCGTAGGCAAAGAAACCTCGCAGGAAACGCTGGCGAAGGCCTGGGACTACATTCTCAAGATCAAAAAGGCGGGCATCGTGGTCAACGATAGCCCTAGTTTCTACACGAGCCGTGTCTTCGGCACCTTCATCTCGGAGGGCAATCACCTTCTGGTCGAGGGTGTGAAGCCTGCCTTGATCGAAAACGCGGCCAAGGCGGCGGGCATGCCGATGCCTCCGCTCGGCATTTCGGACATGGTGGGTCTCGGGACGATGTACAAGGTCGCCAAGCAGGCCGAAAAGGACGCAGCCGCCGCGGGGACGAAATGGGAGCCATCGCCGGCGCAGGCCATCATCGCGTCGCTGATTGAGGACCACGACCGATGGGGCGCACATCCGCCACCGAAAGACGACGGAACGCCACGCGAGCCCGGCGGTTTCTACGACTATCACGAAGGGGGCAAGAACCTATGGCCCCAGCTCGGTACCGCGATGAGCTCTTGGATCGAAACAGCCGATGAGCAGCCGAGCGCAGAGACGGTGCGGCAGCGCTACCTCTTTGTGCAGTGCCTAGAGGCTGCCCGTTGTCTGGAGCAGGGAGTCATCACCGACATCCGTGACGGCGACGTGGGAGTCATCATGGCGGTGGGTTTTCCGGCCTTCACTGGCGGACCGTTCACCTACATCGACAATTACGGCCTCGCAGAGTTCGTTCGCGACACCGACCAGCTCAGCGCCCGCTACGGCGAGCGTTTCGAACCGCCGCAGATGCTCCGAGACATGGCCGCCGAGGGCCGCAGCTTCTACTCGTAGCGCCGCTCCGGCTCGCTAGCGGTAACCCGCCGCCTGAAGCGTGAACAGATGGGCGTATTGACCATCTTCTCTCATCAAGGATTCGTGCGTGCCTCGCTCGGTCACCTGACCGCGTTCGAGTACGACGATCTCGTCCGCCATGCGGACCGTCGAGAATCGATGCGAGATCAAGATGACCATCTTGTCCTCGGCGAGACGACCGAAACGCTCGAACACCGTCGCCTCGGCTTCCGCATCCATCGAAGCTGTCGGTTCGTCGAGGACCAGAATGTCCGCCTCGTCGCGCATGAACGCGCGCGAGAGCGCGATCTTCTGCCATTGGCCGAGCGAGAGCTCGTGCCCGTCTTCGAACCAGCGTCCGAGCTGGGTTTCGTAGCCTGAAGGCAGCCGCTCGATGAACTCGTGCGCCATGCCCTTCTCGGCAGCGGTCCGCCATCGCTCCGGGTCGCTGAAGCCTCGAACGTCTCCGACCCCAACGTTCTCGCCAGCGACGAGTTGGTAGCGCACGAAGTCCTGGAAGATCACGCCTATCCTCTGCCGCAGGACATCGAGACTCCATTCGTTGAGCTCGAGCCCATCGAGGGTGATCCGGCCCTCGGTCGGCCGGTAGAGCCGGGTGAGGAGCTTGATCAGCGTGGTTTTTCCGGCGCCGTTCTCGCCCACCAAGGCGAGCTTTCGACCTGGGTGCAGGTGCAGATTGACGGCTCGAAGGGCAGCTGTCCCTGCGCCGGGGTAGGTGAAGCTGACCTCCTCGAATCGAATGCCATCTCCGGGCTTGGGGCCCACGATCGCCGTTCCGCCTTCGTCCGGCGCCTCGTACTCCAGGTACTCGTAGAGGTTGGAGAGGTAGAGACTGTCTTCATACATCCCGCCGATCGACGCGAGGATCGAGGCCAGGGCGGACTGTCCCTGCTTGAACACCAGAAGGTACATGGTCATGTCACCGAGCGTGATTCGTTTCGCGATCGTCTCGAGGGCAATCCAGGCGTACGCGCCATAGAAGGCCATCGTGCTCAGAAGCCCGAGCACGAAGCTCCAGGTGCCCCGACGGAGTGTGAGCGCCCGATCCTCTACGTAGAGCTCGCGAAAGATCTCGCGATACCGATCCAGAAACACCGGGCCGAGGTCGAAGAGCTTCACTTCTTTGGCGAAATCTTCCCGGGCGAGCAGGACCTCCAGGTAGTTCTGTTTTCGCGTTTCGGGGGCGCGCCATGTGAAGAGCCGGAATGCGTCGGCCGAGAACCGGGTTTCGACGAAGAACGAAGGGATGGCTGCGACGACGAGGACCGCCAGCGTCCAGACCGAGAGTTGCAGCAGAAGCCCGCCGTAAGCGATCAAGGAGAACGAATGCTGCGCGAGCTGGAAGCTCCGCATCACCAGGCTCAGTGGTCGCTGCGATGCTTCGCGCCGCGCCCGCGTCATTCGATCGTAGAGCTCGGAGTCCTCAAAGGCGGCCAAGTCGAGCGTGAGCGCCTTTTCGAGAATCATCTCGTTGACCCTCTGTCCGAGCAGGGCACGAAGGAGCTGCTGGCAAGTGCTGAGCCCCTTCTGGGCGCCAGCAAGAACCGCCACCAGTCCGAGCTCCACGAGGACCCAGGTCAGCGCCGCGCGCTGATCTTCAGTCGCACCCGTTTCGGCGGCACGAACCACAGCATCCACGATGAGCTTACCCACCCAGGCCGCCGCTGCGGGGATGACGCCGGCGACCAAGCTGAGGAACCCGAGCGCGAAGCTCAAGCCTCGGCTGGTCGTCCAGACGAGGCTGACCCCGTGTTTCAGCTGACGAAACACGCCGAGGAGCTGTGGTCGGTCGAGCCTGGGTCGCGAATCCATCGGGCGAGTCTAGAGCGCCTGTCGCTGCAGGCCATAGCAGCACTGCGAGCACCGTGTTACGAATCTGCAGGCGCGATCGACTCATGACGAACCGAGACAAAGGTCCACGAATTCACAAGGTCCCCGTCGGAGACAACCGTCAGCGACTGGTTTGCCCCGACTGCGAGTATGTTGCCTACGAGAACCCCAAGGTTGTGGTCGGGGTAGTCGCGACTTGGGAACACAAGTTGCTGATGTGCAAACGTGCGATCGAGCCGCGCCTCGGCTACTGGACTTTGCCCGCCGGTTTCATGGAGCTTGGCGAGAGCCCCGAAGAAGGCGCGGCGCGCGAGGCATGTGAAGAAGCCTGTGCGGAGCTCGAAATCATCGACCTCCTCGCGGTGTACAGCCTGCGCCACATCAGCCAGCTCCAACTTTTCTATCGTGCGCGCTTGGTCTCGCCGGATGTCGCGGCCGGGATCGAGAGCGAAGCGGTAGGGCTCTTCCACTTCGACGATTTGCCAGCGAAGGAGCTGGCCTTTCCCTCCGTCTACTGGGCCATCGAGCATTTCCAACAGGTGCAGGGCGCAGATGCTTTCGTGCCTTTCCGCAACCCTCCGGGCCATAGCGGAGACATGTTGCGTGGCCGCTGACACACGACCGCGTCCCGGCTGACACGGCGGTCGAGCCCCAGCCGACCAAAAAACCATGCAATTTCGATTGGCACGGAGCGTGCTCTGTCTCGGGCCAGGAGGTCCCATGAACATCGAATACAAAATCACCATTCCCGTCATCCTCGCCCTGCTGGTCGCGGGGGCTTGCACCGAAGCCAAGCCGGACAAGTCCAAGGCCATCGATCGGGCCAAGCCGGCGCCGGCCTTGCTGACGTCGACGGTACCGGCCGCACTACCCACGCCCATCGAAGACAAGAAGCCCGATCCGCCCGTCGCCGACCTCGTCGAGGCGCCCTCGGCCGAACAGCTTCCCCCACAAGAGCCGCGGGCCTTCGAGCCCGAGCTCGGGACCTTCGACGGGCTGAGCATCCAGCGCCTCATCACCGCGCCCGAGATAGAGCGCCGGGAGCCGGTCGCAGCGACCTCGGTTTTCGGGCACCACGACGAGAGGGTCTACGCCTTCGTCGAGATCAGCAACACCTCCGAAGAGGACAGAAGCGTGCTGGTTCACTTTGTCGGCCCGGAGGGGCAGGTGAGTGGAGGCATCGAGCTTCGCATTCCAGCGGCAGCGCCGCGCTGGCGAACCTGGGCATACACACGGCACGCGACGAAGCCGGGGCTCTGGCGAGTAGAGATCCGCAGCAAAGACGGAACCCTGGTTGGCGCGCTGCCGTTCGAGGTCGAGCCCGGCTGCTGAGGCCAAAATGAGGCATCGTGATCGTGATCCGGTATGCTGAAGGGGTGGACGAATCCTCCGTAGTGTCCCGGATCGCGCACGAATCCTGCTCGCGCGCGCCGTCACTGCTCAGCAAGGGGCATTGGTGGGAGGAGCTCGACCGAGATTTCGCGCGCCGCCCCGAAGGCTTCAATCTCGCCCTCGCTGACCGACTGCGCGTGGGTGCCGCGGCGAGCTTCGATACCGTCTTGCGCACCGCCGGCGCATCCATGGTTTCGAGCATGGCGCTTCCACTAGGCTACAACCCGATCGAGCTCCGTAAGGCGGTCCGCGATTCGGAGTTCTACGC
>Ga0316198_10000391_pt1 | contig 22694 bp, 19 predicted proteins | sample OudBieAanoxic_MG_FD_204935 | JGI IMG/M metagenome (GOLD analysis project Ga0316198, IMG submission 204935) | Coastal sediment microbial communities from Oude Bieten Haven, Netherlands - site A anoxic | ecosystem: Environmental > Aquatic > Marine > Coastal > Sediment | place: Netherlands...
TACTGCCGGCCCGATACCTTCGGCCATATCTTTCGTCGACAGACCGGCGGCGTCGCCGGCAATAAAGGCGTTGCCGCTGCGGAAAATCTCTGCCTTGCCGCGTGTATAGTAACTGTAGCCTTTCGGTTTGAAGTCATGTCCCCTGATCAGGCGCTTGCGCTCCAGTTTTCTGGTCAGGTGGTTCCAGTGCGACTTGATGTCACCGCCTCGTGTTTTCAGTTTTTCGGCCATGGCGCCGATGCCAATGTTGATATAACCATCGGCCTTGGGTACGTACCAGGAATAGCCCGGCAGATCCTTGTCAAAGAACCACAGGTGGCACTGATTATTGCGGTAGTCATAGGGGAATTCCTCCTCCAGGGCTACCACCTGCTTTTTACCGGCGCGCGGGCTCAGCTGCCGGAAAAGTTCGCGGTACACCGGACAGCGCGTACCCCCGGCGCCAATCAGGTACCGGCAACGGTAGCGCTCGTCGATAATGTACTCTTCACCCTGTTGGCGAATGGTCTGCACTTTATGGATGTCAACCGGCGCTGCTGAACGCTCCAGCAGCCAGGCATCGAACTCGTAACGCCGAATGGAGTGCTGCAAGGTCGGCGGGCTGAGACCGATCATGGGAAAATGGAAGTGGAGCTTTTTCAACGACAGGAAGCGGTGCGGATAACTGGCGATGTCCATTTCCAGGTCCTCCACCACTTCCGGCGTTATCCATCCCGCGCACAGCTTGGTGCGTGGAAACGCTTCCTTGTCCAGCACCAGGCAATCCACGCCTTGTCGTTTCAGGCTCCAGGCACAGCTCGAACCGGCAGGTCCGCCACCGACAATGATAACCTCCGCACTTTTCATGACAGCGTGCCAAAAGGCTTCTAGGCTTTAAAACTCACCTTCAGCGCCACGGTTTATGATATCGAGGATGATTTCCTTGACCTGCAGGGCTTCTTCCTTGAGTTCAGGCGGGAGTTCTTTACCGCCATGAATCATGAGGTCCATGTTCAGCGTGTACAACCACAGCTTGCCACTGGTGTCTTCGACCAGCGTGACGCGGCAGGGCAGGTAGGCGGAATAGGCATCGCTGTGGGCCATCATTCTGGCGGCAGTCAAGGCATTGCAGAACATGTAGATCTTGATGAAGCGGGAGGGTTCGCCGCTCATGGCCTCGACCTGTTTGTAGAGAGGGAGTTCGCCGACATTCTGGAAGTTGTGTTCGTTGGCAACAAACTTCATGGTTTCTTCGACATCTTGTGCGGTCAGTCCGTCCGCGACAGGAACTTTCCACACAGTCGCCTCGGCGCCGTTACCCGTTTCCAGCAGCGTCTTGCCCATCGCTGCATAGGCACTCAAGGCCTGATCGTCATACTCCATCAGTGACTTCATCTCGGATGGATATTTGACAAACCCGGCAATCAGGATTGCCACAATGGCCAGACCCAGCAGTGCCAGAAGATTCCATATAAATTTTATCATGACCAGATCCTTAGTTATTCAGGGGATATCAGAAGCTTGGTATCAACGGATGGATTGGTATCCGCCGTCAAGACCCTTTTTGCTGTAGACAATTTGCCACAACTGGTTACGACGGGCGCGGTCGGAACCGGCAGCACCCAGCAGGTAATAGCGCCACATGCGGTAAAAACGTTCATCGTAACCGAGATTTTCCAGTTCCTGACGGTGCTTGTCCACGTTTGCCATCCAGGCCATCAGCGTCGGATCATAGTGGGTGCCGATATTGTGCAGGTCCTCGAGGATAAAAACGCCTTCGGTGACGGTGTCTATCTGCTGCAGTACCGGCAATACGCCGCCGGGAAAAATGTATTTATCGGTCCAGGGATCGACCGACAGGGCCCTGGTGTTGGTGCCGATGGTATGCAGCAGGTACAGACCCTCGTCTGCCAGGTTGCGTTCGACGACCTCCATGAAGGTTTTGTAGTTTTTCGGGCCAACGTGTTCCAGTATGCCGATGGAGACGATGCGGTCGAAGCGCTCGTTGACATCCCGGTAGTCCTGGAAACGCAGATCGAGGTTCAGATCCTTGTAGCGTCGCTGACCGTACTCTATCTGCTCCTTCGATACAGTGACGCCCACCACTTCGACCCCGTAGCGTTCGGCGGCAAAACCGGCAAAACTGCCCCAGCCGCAACCCAGGTCGAGCACTCTCATGCCAGGCTTCAGACCCACTTTGCGGCAGATCAGGTCCAGTTTGGCTTCCTGGGCGTCATCGAGATTATCGGCGTCTTTCCAGTAACCGCAGGTATAGACCATGCGCTGATCCAGCATGAGCTGGTAGAGATCGTTGCCGATATCGTAGTGGTGTTCGCCGATACGGAAAGCGCGGTTACGGCTTTGCAGGTTGACCAGCTTCGCCCAGACCACCGGCAGCAGCAGTTTCAGTGGTGAGATACTGTGTTCCAGGTCGGCACGCAGCACTTTGTAAATAAAGTCATCCAGCGCCTCACAGTCCCACAGGCCGTCCATGTAGGCTTCACCGAGTCCCAGCGGGCCGCCGCTCAAAACGCGCCGATAGAATGCCGTGTCATTGACCTGGACGTCGTGTGGATTGTTGCCATTGATTTCGATGTCGGCCAGCTCCAGCAGACCGCGAATCGTAATCTCCGCCTTGTTCACTTTGCCTCACCCTGGAATGCAACTTGAATGTCAGGGGCCGTATCATACGGAAAGTTTCAGAACTTGGCAGGTTTTCCGAGCAATTCCCGGATCAGCCGCCGCGCACGTTTATGGTGGCTGCCCTGCCAGTAAACCTGGCCACACTGCTCACACTGCAGAAACCGGTCGTAGTAGCGCCGGGTTTTCGCTTCCAGCTGATGCTCGACAGTTTCCTTCGGCGCGGTCTTCAACAGCCCGTTGCAGCGCGTACAGCGGGTGAATGGCCGGACACTTCCATGCAGGTCAAGACGTTGCAGCACTTCCCCGACCTGGTCTCGCGGGTTGACAGCCCGGACATAGAAGCCGTGGGTGATGATTTTACGCTGCAGCAGACGACGGTCGCGGGTGAGGACAATGCGGTGTTGCTGCTGACTGATCCGGGACACCGTCTCATCACTGAAATCGTTCTGGTACAGGCAGTCCAGGCCCAGCAGTCTCAAATAACGGGCGAGGCGACCCAGATTGCAGTCGACGACAAAGCGGGGGTCTCGCAGTGGCGCGGAGCGCAGGCGTATCAGCGATGAAACATCAAGACCTTCAAATACCGGGTACACACTGATGCGGTCGCCATCCTTGACGATATGAGAAAAGTCCACAGAGCGGCCATTGACCAGGATCAGCTCGATCTCGGGGTGAGGTACACCCAGCGATTCAATCATATCCTTGATCGAAGTCCGCCGCTCAAAGCGGTGTTCGAATTCCACCTTGCGCCGCGATGGCGGCAGAAAATCATTCAACTCTTCGTAGAATCTGAGGTGTGCAATGGCCATATATCAAACATACACGACTCGCCCCGATGCGGAAGCCCGGTAGGCGGAACCACCAATCCATCTGCTTGGAAAGGTTTTTCAGGGCGGAGCGGATCGGGCAGGGTGTGCAGGTTCAATTGCAAATCAGCACATAGATCAACACTGCGCAAAGCCGCCGGGCAATGCGATGCCCCGGCCCACATGCCGCCGCAGACAGGTGGTATAGTTTAACGGTCGCCCGAAACTTGGCCATGTAAAGAGGTGCATTAAAAGGTGAAGCATAGAGTACGGCGGCGTTTCCGTATCGGTCTTGCGCTGGGGGGGGGAGCATCCAGAGGCTGGGCACATATCGGCGTCATCAATGCATTATCGGAGCTGGATATTCACCCCGAGATTGTGTGCGGCTGTTCAATTGGTGCCATTGTCGGCGCCTCATACGTTTCGGGCAACCTTGAAAGCCTGGAAAACTGGGTCTGCTCGTTAAGCAAGGTGGGGCTTGCGAGATTCTTTGAATTGAATCTGTCCTTGAACGGTTTCGTGGATACTGAAAAATTGCATGGGTTTTTCCTTCAATACGTCTGTCGCGAGCAACAGGCCATTGAGGACATGAAATCGAAATTCGCCTCTGTGGCAACCGATCTGGAGACGGGGAGAGAGGTATGGTTTACCAGAGGACCGCTGATTGATGCGGTGTGGGCATCCATATCCCTGCCGGGTCTTTTCCCGCCATTTCAGGACCAGGGAAGATGGCTGGTAGATGGCGGACTGGTCAATCCAGTTCCGGTGTCGGTCTGCCGCGCCTTGGGCGCCGATATGGTGATATCTGTCAACCTGAACGGGGATATTGTCGGTAAGCATTTCGTTAGAAAACACGATGAGCAGGAGCCGGAAACGGAGACCATCCTGGACAGGGTTTCAAAAGCCGTTATTAAGAACCCGGCAGCCCCGGGGCTGTTCGATGCTATCGCCGGTTCTATCAATATCGCACAGGACAGAATAACGCGCAGCAGACTGGCGGGCGATCCACCGGATATCATGCTGACGCCAAAACTGTCAGACATCGGTCTACTTGAGTTTTACCGGGCCAGACAGGCAATCCAGGAGGGCAGAGAATGCGTAATGCGACTGTTACCGGAAATACACCACGTATTAGGCAAATAAATCTTTTATTGCGAGGAACCGGAGTTCAGGCATCAGACACAGACTTAACCGTTTTTTAACGCAGGAAAATGTGCACCCGCGGGCCGCGGCAACAGCGGGAACGTGGCCATCAGGGCGGGCGGAACGGTATCGGACTTTTTCATTCCATGACACTACCACTTCCGCTTGAATTCCAGTAACAAGGTCCGGTCTCCATGCACGGCATCCTGGAACTCCACCGCCAGCGTCCTGCTTCTGTTCAGGTGGAACCGTGTATCACGAACGGGCAGGAGTGCCGCTGTACCGGCAACACCGATGGCCCGCTCGGAAATGCCGGTGGACTTGAGCGCACGTTTTGAGTGAAATTCCATGAAATCAACCACCCGCCGTTGATTTCTGCGATACGCTTCGCGGTACTCAGAGAGTGACATGTCCGAATTGATGAACCGCAAGGGCGACTGTTGTTTTGCATGGCCGGCGGTGGGGTATTCTCTTTCTTGTGCGCAGACCGCGGGGCTGCCAGCCAGTAAAAACAGTAGTACTATTCCTGCATTATGCCTCACCGTTACCTCCTGTGATCGCTGATGACTGGCGGGTGGCTCGAACTCAGGCCGCCCGGCCCGTTCCCTGACCGGTGCACTGACGTCGCTGAAACCATCCCATGTGGCTTGCGCCACGATCAGTCGAGCAACAAGCGCGTCGAAGTACTGACCAGCTGATATCGGCTGATGATCAAAACCCCTGAACCGTTCGCTGTCGCTGCTTGAGACCGTGACACCGGGAAGGGTCACAGTGCCCGCCACGATGTTATCCGGGCACCCGATCGATGTGACGAAATTACGGCTTTTCAGTTGTCAAACCGTCAGTAACCGTCAAAATTGAGGCGAATCGGAGTATCCTTGGCCGATCTGGCTCCCTGACTTGCAGAGTGCGCCGCTATGGTCTAAGCCTTTGAGTAAGGAACTGCTGCTAACTATAGGAGTTGGCGCAACAATTGCCTGCTTATAGGGACAGTGACTGGCTCTGAATGAGAGTGTTGTAAGCGAATACGGATGGACGATATTTTTAAATTGAAAGGCCTGCAGGAATTCTGGGCCGACTCGCAGCTCGCGGGTCATAACGCCGCTTATCTCGAAGATCTGTATGAGCAGTTTCTCGCTGATCCGGATCGTCTTCCCGGCCAGTGGCGAAATTTCTTCGCAACCCTCCCCAGGATTAACGGCGCTGGTGCCGAACCCGTGCATTCGGCCATCCGCCAGGCGTTTCGTGCCATTACCGGACAATCTGTCGTTCAGCGGCAGGCTGCCACCAGTGTACCGGGCACCTGGGGGCACGAGGAAAAACAGGTTCGGGTGCTGCAGCTGATCAATGCCTACCGTTTCCGGGGGCATCAGACCGCCCGGACCGACCCGCTGAAGCTGCGCACCCCGCCTGAGCTGCCGGAACTGGAGTTGCAGTACCATGGCTTGAGCAACGCCGATCTGGACACTGTTTTTGATACCGGTTCGCTGGCGGTGACCGAAAAGGCGCCGCTGCGCGAAATTCTGCAACATCTGCAGGTCATCTATTGCGGCAGCACCGGCAGCGAATATATGCATATCACCGAGACTGCTGAGAAGCGCTGGATTCAGCAGCGTCTTGAACAGGTTGGTCGCCAGACGGCGTTTAGCGAACAGGCGAGGCGGCGAATTCTGTGGCGGCTGACAGCGGCAGAGGGACTCGAACGCTATCTGCATACGCGGTACGTTGGCCAGAAGCGTTTCTCACTGGAGGGCGGCGAAAGCCTGATTCCATTGCTCGATGAGCTGATCCAGCGCGGCGGGAGCCGCGGCGTCAAGGAAGTCGTGATTGGCATGGCGCATCGCGGGCGCTTGAATGTGTTGATAAACATCGTGGGTAAAACGGCTGCTGATCTGTTCCAGGAATTCGAAGGCAAGGCCGGAAGGGCTTCTAATGGCTCGGGGGATGTGAAATACCACCAGGGATTTTCAGCCGATCTGCAAACAGAAAAGGAACTGGTTCACGTCACTCTCTCATTTAATCCCTCCCATCTGGAGATCGTTAACCCGGTTGTGGAAGGGTCGGTACGTGCGCGCCAGGAGCGTAATGGTGACAGCGAAGGTGACCGGGTTGTACCGATACTGATCCATGGCGATGCGGCTTTTGCCGGGCAGGGTGTGGTGATGGAGACCATCAACATGTCGCAGTCGCACGGCTTTTCCACCAAGGGAACAGTGCACATTGTGGTTAACAACCAGATCGGTTTTACCACCAGTTACCAGAAGGATGCACGATCAACACTGTATTGCACTGATATTGCAAAAATGGTGAATGCGCCTATTTTCCATGTCAACGGTGATGATCCCGAGGCCGTGATACTGGTTACACAGCTGGCGTTCGATTACCGTATGAACTTCCACAAGGACGTCGTCATCGACCTCGTTTGTTACCGGCGTCACGGGCACAGTGAGGCGGATGAGCCGACGGCAACCCAGCCCATGATGTATAAGGCGATTCGTGATCGGCCGACTACGCGGGCGCTGTATGCCGAAAAACTGGTGGCGGAGGGGAGTTGTGATGAACAGCGGGTTCAGCAGATGATGCTGGATTACCGTTCCCGCCTGGATGCAGGAATATCGGTTGTCGACGAGCTTGTCGACCCGGAACAGGCGAACTATCCCTATGCAGTAAACTGGGCGCCTTATCTCCAACAGGTCTGTACGGTATCTCTGGATACATCGATTCCGCTTCAACGCATCAAACAACTCTGGGAGCGGCTCGAGCGCTTGCCGGACGGTTTTGAGATAAACTCATCAGTCGCCAAGATTATGGATAACCGGCGAAAAATGGCGGCGGGCGCTTTACCCATCGACTGGGGTTTCGCAGAAACAATGGCTTATGCGTCGCTGGTCACGGATGGTTACGGTGTGCGCCTGTCGGGACAGGATAGCGGGCGCGGAACGTTTTTCCATCGCCACGCGGTATTACATAACCAGAAAGCCATTGGGATGTATGTACCGTTGCGGAATCTCGCCGACGAGCAGGCCAATTTTCTGGTGATTGATTCGCTGTTGTCAGAAGAGGCAGTACTGGCCTTTGAATATGGTTATGCAACAACCGATCCGAAAACACTGGTGATCTGGGAGGCGCAGTTCGGTGATTTTGCCAATAATGCCCAGGTGGTCATTGACCAGTTCATCAGTGCGGGTGAACAGAAATGGAACCGTTTGTGCGGCATGGTCATGTTTTTGCCTCACGGGATGGAGGGCCAGGGACCTGAGCACTCGTCGGCCCGGCTCGAGCGCTATCTGCAACTGTGTGCGGAGCAGAATATTCAGGTCTGTGTTCCGACCACGCCGGCACAGATATTCCACTTGTTACGACGACAGAGCCTGTTGGAATGCCGCAAGCCGTTGATCGTCATGACACCCAAGAGTCTATTGCGCCACCGCCTGGCAGTCAGTGCACTGGAAGATTTTTCCCAGGGGCAATTTCAGCCCATGATTGCGGAAATCGATCCCCTGGACGCGACACGTGTCAAACGACTTGTATTCTGCAGTGGTAAGGTCTATTACGACTTGCTGGAAAAGCGGCGTGAGCAGGCGCTGGAGCACGTCGCGATTATCCGTATCGAGCGCCTGTACCCGTTTCCCGAATCGCAGATGCGTGATCTGATAGGCGCCTATCCCAACGCAGCAGAATTTATCTGGTGTCAGGAAGAACCGCTGAATCAGGGCGCCTGGTTCGCCAGTCAGCATCACATGAGGGCAGTGTTGCAGCAACCCGAATTGTTGCAGTATGCCGGCCGGCCGTTTTCGGCTGCACCCGCAGCGGGCTATACCTGGCTGCACCTGGAACAGCAACATGCCCTGGTCGCCGAGGCACTGGGTCTGGACTCTGCAGAGGAAGCGAAATGAAATTCGAACTTAAGGTCCCCGCCTTTCCCGAGTCTGTTTCTGACGGTACTATTCTCAGCTGGAATAAAAAGCCGGGTGAAGCGGTAAAGCGCGATGAATCCATTGTCGACATTGAAACCGACAAGGTTGTATTCGAGGTACCGGCACCGGAAGATGGTGTGCTGGAGGCTATTATTGAGCCTGAGGGTGCTGTTGTTTCATCAGGCCAGTTGATCGGGCGCATGCACGAGGCTGCCGGAGAGGCCGAAAGTGCAGCACAGGAACGGACGCTCGCTGTTGTTCACGGGGAACAGGCCAGCCACGAACCTTTTGCCACGCCATCAGCACGCCGCCTGATCGAAGAGCACGGGCTCGACGTGCACAGCATCGGCCATTCCGGCAGTGGCAACCGCATCCTCAAGGAAGATGTACTGCGTACACTTCAGCAGCAGGAGAAGCCGGAGCTTAAACCAGCCGCTGCTCCCGCCGCTGAAAGCGATCGTTCTCCGCCATCGGCACAGGCTGTCGACCTCGAAGGGCGTCCCGAAAAACGTGTGACGATGACGCGCCTGCGCGCCCGTATTGCCGAACGCCTGCTGGATGCGCAACAGAATGCGGCGATACTCAGTACCTTTAACGAAATCAATATGCAGCCGGTAATGGATCTGCGCACTCGCTACAATGAACAATTTACAAAGACATACGGCGTCAAACTCGGCTTTATGTCTTTTTTTGTCAATGCCGTGCTGGAAGGATTAAGGCGTTTTCCCGAACTGAATGCGTCCATCGACGGCAATGATATTGTCTATCATGGCTTTTTCGATATAGGCATCGCAGTGGCATCACCACGCGGATTGGTTGTTCCCATCCTGCGCGATGCTGACCAGCTCGCCATGGCTGATGTTGAGTTGCGTATTCGTGACTTTGCGGAAAAAGCCCGCGAAGGATCGCTGAGTCTGGAAGAGATCAGTGGCGGAACCTTTACCATTACCAACGGCGGAGTGTTCGGTTCCCTGTTATCAACACCCATACTGAATCCACCGCAGTCCGGCATTCTGGGCATGCACAAGATTCAACAACGTCCCATAGCCGAAAACGGTGAAGTGGTGATCAGGCCCATGATGAATGTCGCCCTGTCCTATGATCATCGACTGGTGGATGGTCGGGAAGCGGTACAGTTTCTGGTGACCGTCAAAGAAGTTCTGGAAGATCCCGCACGTATGCTGCTGGGTGTGTGACTGAGATGACTGATCAATTCGACGTGGTTGTAATTGGTGCCGGGCCCGCGGGTTATGTGGCGGCTATCCGCTGTGCCCAGCTTGGTTTGAATACTGCCTGTATTGACCAGTGGATCAACCCACAGGGAAAACCGGTACTGGGTGGCACCTGTCTTAATGTGGGCTGCATCCCCTCCAAAGCCCTGCTGGAGTCATCGGAAAGATTTGCCCAGGCACAGCATATGCTGTCAGATCATGGTGTCAGGGTCTCCGGTGTTGAACTCGATCTTGGTGCCATGCTCGCGCGTAAAGACAGGATCGTGCAGGAGCTGACAAAAGGCATTGAGCAGCTGTTCAAGGCAAATAAGGTGTGCTGGCTGCAGGGGCGGGGGCAGTTACTGGGCGGCAAGGAAGTCAGGCTGACGGAGGCAGGCAGGGAAAAGCCCCGTAGCCTGGCTGCCGGGCACGTCATACTTGCTCCGGGTTCATCGCCACTGGAACTTGATCATGTTCCCTTACAAGGGGATATCGTCGTCGATTCGACTGGAGCGCTTGAATTTCAGGCTGTGCCTGAACGTCTCGGTATTATCGGGGCCGGTGTGATCGGTCTAGAGCTGGGTAGTGTCTGGCGACGCCTGGGTACCGAAACAGTCACTGTCCTGGAAGCGCAGGACAGTTTTCTGCCCATCGCTGACGAGCAGGTCGCAAAGGACGCGTTGCGGATATTCAAACGACAGGGTCTGGATATCCAGCTCAACAGCCGGGTAACCGATTGCAAGGTGGAAGGAAATACCGTTGATATTCATTACCAGAATGATGATGGAGATCAACGGGCGACATTTGACAAATTGATAGTCGCTGTTGGCCGTCGTCCGAATACCGATTCGCTGGCAGCCGATGAAGCTACCCTGTTGATGGATGAATGGGGGTTTGTTCATGTCGATGAACAATGTCGTACCAACCTGCCCGGAGTTTATGCCATTGGTGATGCAGTGCGGGGCCCTATGCTGGCACACAAGGGATCAGAGGAAGGTATCATGGTCGCGGAACTGATCGCCGGACATTCTGCTGCTGTGAATTATCGTGCTGTGCCGTCGGTGATATACACCATGCCTGAGGTGGCCTGGGTGGGCGAAACCGAACAGGCGTTACGGGCCGCCGGTGATGCGTACAGGAGCGGGGTGTTTCCGTTCGCCGCCTCCGGCAGGGCGCGTGCGCTTGGAGAGACCGATGGCTTTATAAAGGTGCTGGCTGATGCCTGGACAGACCGTATCCTCGGTGTGCATATGATTGGACACCACTGCGGTGAGCTGATTTCAGAGGCTGTGATTGCCATGGAACTGGGGGCCAGTGCCGAGGATATTGCACTGACAATGTTTGCTCATCCGACGCTGTCCGAGAGTTTTCACGAAGCTGCTCTGGCGGTACATGATCGGCCGCTGCATATTGCCGCACGTCGAAAACGCTGAGAATAAACCAACCCATCGCCGCTTTAAGGCAGTGCGAAGCGCAGCAGCGCCATCATCCGCTGAGAATGGCGGGGTACACTAGCGTGGTCAGGGGAGTGCTTGTGAAGCAAAATGCGGGTTGCAAGCTGTTTCTACCTTAGGCAAGGTGGTCTTCCGGCAATTTTTCCGGACAGTACATCCAGCTTATCAAGGCTATGCCATCCGCATCAGAATCGACATCAGTGTCATCTTTCCAGGACCAGCTGAAGGCAGTCCATGGTCTGATCGAGACGGCGAGGAGCGGCAATCAAAGACGGGCGCTGGTGCTTGCCGGACCCTGTGACTGGTGCCTTGATACTGCTGAACGACTCCTGGCAGCCACCGGTTTGTCGTCGGTACACTGGTTCAGCGACCGGGCGCCACCGTGCGTTTCATCGAGCCAGGGCGCTGCGGCGTTGCGCTTGCTGGGTACTGAGCTCGACGCCCTCGTTTTTGATGCCTGGTCGGGATTTGATCCTGATGCTTTCGGTGCACTTAGCGGCAGTATAAAGGGAGGTGGATTGTTACTACTGCTGACCCCGCTGTTCGATCAATGGCCAGACTATGCAGATCCCCAGAATGAGCGGATTACCGTTGCACCGTATGCGGCTGACCGGCTGAGCGGGCGTTTCCTGCAACGCCTGGTAAAGGTGCTTGCATCCGACCCGGATGTCATGATTTTTCAACAGGGAGGCATCAGCAAGACCGTCCATACAGGTACCTGCCACGCCGTTGCGAAAGGTCAGATTGAGACACCCTGTAAAACCCCCGATCAGCAGCGGGCGGTCGAGGCTGTCATGAAAGTGGCGACGGGTCACCGGCGTCGGCCGGTGGTGCTGACTTCAGATCGGGGGCGTGGTAAATCGGCGGCGTTCGGCATCGCAGCGGCAAAATTAATCAACTCCGGTCGGGAGAGAATTCTGTTGACCGCCCCGCAGCCGCAGTCAGTGGAAGCGGTCATGGAACACGCACACAGGCTGTTAGCTGATCGGGCCGCGGCTATTCGTTTTGTTGCACCGGATGAATTACTGCGTGATCCGCAGCAGGCGGACCTGGTACTCGTCGATGAAGCGGCAGCGATTCCGGCACCGTTGCTGGAAGCCCTGTTGAAGCGGTATGCGCGCATTGCATTCGCAACCACGGTACATGGTTATGAGGGGACCGGTCGCGGGTTTGCGCTACGATTTTCCCGGAGCCTGGATAGATACACTAACAGCTGGAAAGCGCTGACGCTTACCACGCCGGTTCGCTGGGCGGTCAACGACCCGCTCGAACGTCTGGTATTCCGCATGTTGTCGCTCGATGCCAATGCGGCGGCGGATGATGTGTTCCAGGGCGTACAGCCCCATGAATGCGATATTGAATGTCTGGACCGGGGTGCCCTGCTGGATGATCAGCGGGCATTGTCCGAGCTGTTTGGCCTGCTGATACAGGCGCACTACCGCACGCGTCCGCTGGACCTGCGTCACTTACTGGATGGCCCGAATCTGTCCATCTATGTGTTGCGGGTCAGGCAGCATATTGCGGCAACGGCACTGGTAGCCGAAGAAGGCGGTTTCGATGCGGACACTGCACAGGCTATCTGGGAGGGTAAGCGGCGACCGCACGGGCATCTGTTACCGGAAGCGCTGGCTGTTTACCTGGGACTGGCGGATGCGCCGCTGTTGCGCTGTGCGCGTATTATGCGTCTCGCGGTGCATCCAGCCTTGCAGGGACGTGGTCTGGGTGGTCGCCTGGTGAGCCATATCACAGAGCAGGGGCGGCGTGCCGGGTATGACTATATCGGTAGCAGTTTCGGTGTGACACCGGCTTTGTTGGGGTTCTGGACGAAACAGGGATGGGTGCCGGCCCGTTTGAGTATTCAGAGAGGTGCGAGCAGTGGCGCTCACTCCTTGCTCATGTTGACGTATCTGAGCCCCAGGGGCGAAAACCTGTTGCTTAAAGCGAGGGGACGGTTTGTTGCCCAGTTTCCATATCAGCTGTGCGACAGCCTGCGCGGGCTCGATGCGGACCTGGTTTGCAGTCTCATGAAGAATGCCGGACCGTCCGGGATAGAACCTGATGAGGCTGACCTGGCGGATGTGCGGGCGTTCGCATGCGGTCAGCGTTTACTCGAAGTTTCAATTGGTTCTGTGTGGCGATGGGTCTGCCATACCTTGATGTCATCCAGTCGTGTATCGCGGCTGGGTGAACAGGAACTTACACTGCTGGTAGCGCGGGTGTTACAGAAACATGGCTGGCAGGAATGTGCGCGGCAGATTGGCGTTGCCGGTCGTGCGCAGGCGCAAGCGGTGTTACGCGGGGCCATCGCAAAATTAATCGGATAAGTTCTGGTATCATGTCATGACCTTGATATACAGGGTACTAGTGGGAGCGGCATGTATTCTGGAGCACCAGTATGATCGTCAGCGTATTGGAGATACAACGTGCGCGTAAAGTACTTAACGGGTTTTGCGCGCGCCGCAATGCCGTGTCGTCTGCTACTGCAGCGCATCTGTGTTGTCGTCAGGAAGCGGGCAGATTGTTTATCGGGGAGTCGACCCTGGTGGAAAAGACAAATGATAGCGGTCGGTTCCGGGCGCTTGTGCGAATCAGTTTCGAAGATGGCCGTTGGTATCTGTTCTGGCCGCAGCACAGTGGAGCCTGGCGGCCGTTTCCGCATCTACCTCGGGCTGACACCATACAGGCGGTTGTCGAAGTGTTAGAACAGGCGCCACTGCATGTGCATTGGGGATAACCATGAGTTCGCTTCAAGGGACGATATGAAGAGGTGGTGGACATGCCCGGGAGAAACAGCGACATGGTGTAAACTGGTGTGGGGATTCTTGCTGAGCGTCGGCCTTGTTTTGCCGGTTTGCGCAGGTGAAGTCGAAAAACTGCTTTTCCTGGTTGTCGAAAAGGACGAGGTGATTGCTTCGAATACCAAGGCCGGACGTTTTGATCGACTTCAGCTGCACGCCAAGGAGCGTATCAGCGACTACCAGGTGGCCAATGCGGTCGCTGTTGTCGTCACTAACCAGCGTTACGCGGCATACGGTGTACTCTCGGGGGGATGGAAGAGTATCAAGTTAATTGCGCAGGAAAAAACGGAATCCATCCAGGTTGAGGACTACTCGGCAACCATCGTGAGCAGTGAGCGGATTCTGAATTTCTACGGCCGCAGTGGTGCCTGGAACGAAGTGCGTCGTAGTGTGCAATTCAGGTGATTGGCCCTCAAGTGCCGGTCTGGCGTGTTACATCCACGTACAGCTTTAATCGCTGACCGGGTTGCAGGTAGCGGTCTTTGGGAAGTGCGTTCCATTTGCGTAAATCGGTAACTGTGACTTTGAAACGACTGGAAATGCGTGCCAGCGAGTCACCTTTCCTGACAGTGTAGTGTATTGGCCGGACCCGCGAGCCGGGATGCAGTGTCGCGGAGGTCGGTTGCTTCACCCATACCACCAGTTTCTGGCCAACCCGCAGCGGGTCGCCGGGGGCCATGCCGTTCCAGGCGGCCAGTTTGCGGACACTGACTTTGTACTGTTTCGACAGATCCCAGAAGGTGTCGCCGTTTTTGACACGGTGCTGTGTCTTATAGCCGTTGCGGGCGGAGTTCTGCTTGCGTTTCAACCGTTGCCGGGCGCTCAGGCGATAGCTGTCCTGTCCCTGACTGGATACCGGCACCATCAGGTGGTCACCAATCCGAATCGAAGAGTTTTTCAAATTGTTAGTGCTTCTCAGTGCCGCAACCGTAGTGTGATAATGTTTGGATATGTGGCTGAGCGTTTCACCTTTTTTAACTTTGTGGCGGACCCATTTTACGCGCTGCTCAGGTGGCAGTTCGGCGACTGCCTGGCGGAACATATCTGCCTGATCCACGGGGATTAGCAGGCGGTGCGGACCGTCGGGGGAAGTCGCCCACTGGTTGAAACCCGGGTTAAGACGGTAAAGTTTGTCCAGTTCGAGACCGGCGAGGTCTGCTGCGACCGCCAGATCAATTTGTGCACCGGTCTCCACGACTGCGAAATAAGGTCTGTTTGGCACGGCTTCGAGTTTGATCCCGTACACTGAGGGCGTAGCCACCAGTTGCTTCAGCGCGATCAGTTTGGGGACGTAGTCCCGTGTTTCCCCGGGCAGGGCGAGGTCCCAGAATGCCACCGGTTTGCCTTTTTTGCGATTTTTTCGCTGCGCCCTGGAAACGGTGCCTTCTCCCGAATTATACGCGGCCAGCGCAAGCAGCCAGTCGCCTTTGAAACGCTTGTGCAGGTACTGCAGGTAATCCAGTGCGGCAGCCGTGGAATCCAGGATGTCACGGCGGCCGTCGTACCACCAGTCCTGCTTCAGTCCAAAGCGCTTTCCGGTTGCCGGTACAAACTGCCAGAGCCCTGCGGCACGGCCATGTGAATAGGCAAACGGATCGTATGCGCTTTCAACAATCGGCAGCAGGGCGATCTCGGCGGGCATATTGCGCTGCCTCAGCTGCTGTTGAATATGCCAGCCATAACGTCTGGCACGTTCGGTCACTCGCTGCATATAGGAAGGATGTTTGATATACCAGTTGCGCTGCACACGGATACGTTTGTTGTCCTGTTCGGGTAACTGGAACTCCCGACGCAGCTGTTCCCACAGGTCGGATGTTTCAGGGGCCGTATAGGCCGAAACCAGAATGCCTGCCATGGGTTCGGCAGCGGCTAACAGGGTTGCTTGTTCTGCTGACTGGAAGGTCGAGTTGGCTTCCGGCGCGGCCACATACTGACCACCTGTCGCATGCGAGGCGTTGTTCGGCTGATGCAGGGGGATGGAACATGCACCCAGCAGAAGCGTTGCAAACAGAAACAGGAATCTGAAACGAACAGGCATAATATCCCTATCGGCCGGGAGGTGGAGATTTTTACCCCAACATGGTGAAGAGTAATGATTTTTGCGACTAAGCCGGCTATGCTGACAGGCTCGACCGGTGGCGTCAAGCGCTGTAATCGGTGTCCCTGAATACGTTATGATTTAAGTGTCTATGGCCCAGAAGTCCAGTTCAATTTCCAGTCTGAAGCGCTTGTGCGATCTGCGCGCATGGTGCAGACAGCCGCTCGGTCAACAGTTGACAGCGGCTGAGCAGGAACTGTTGCGGGACGTGTTAGGTGACATATTCGGCTACCATCTGGTGCAGCTGGATCCTGCCTGCCAGTCGGATTCGCTGGCTGCCAGCCGGATCGTGCACCGGGTGGTGCAGTCCTGTACTGATCGGGGACTTGAGCAGGCCCCCGGGTTGCTGGGCCGTGCCGAGGCGCTGCCACTTCAATCAGACAGCATCGATGCATTTGTACTGTCGCATGTGCTGGAACTGGCGCAGGACGCGCATCAGCTATTGCGTGAGATTGACCGCTGCCTGGTTGCCGAAGGCCATCTCATCATCCTGGGCTTTAACCCCTATGGATGGTGGGGGGCGCGAAAATTCCTGTTTGGCTGGCGTGGCAACGTGCCATGGTCACTGCGTTTTGTCAGCCTGCCACGGCTGAAAGACTGGCTTTCCCTGCTCGGCTTTGACACCGTCCGCACGCGTTATCTGTTTCCACATCCACCCTGGCAATACGGTTCCGGAAGTGGCAAAAATCGAATAACGTTGTGGCAGCGTCTGCATCGTGATAGCTGGCCTCTGCTGGCGGCTTCCTATCTGCTGGTTGCGCGCAAGCGGGTAACAACATTGACGCCGATCAAGCCCCGCTGGCGCCCACAGCGATCACTGCTGGCAGGCGGTGTGGTCGGGACCAGTCAGGGGAGTCTGCGGCCCAATGGCTGATGTGGAAATATTTACCGATGGTGCGTGTCGGGGTAATCCCGGGCCGGGCGGCTGGGGTGCCGTGCTACGCTATGGCGAGCACGAAAAAGAACTCTATGGCGGGGAAGCCAGGACAACAAATAACCGCATGGAACTGATGGCGGCGATACGTGCTCTGGAAACGCTGAAGCGACCCTGTTCAGTTAGCGTTACCACAGATTCAATCTACGTCAGAAATGGTATCACCGATTGGCTGCCGAACTGGAAAAAACGCGGCTGGAAAACTGCGGCAAAAAAGCCGGTAAAAAATGCAGATTTGTGGCAGCGTCTCGACCAGGCAGTGCAGGCACACCGAGTTTCCTGGCATTGGGTAAAGGGCCACAGTGGCCATGTGGAAAATGAACGCGCCGATCAGCTGGCCAATCGCGGCATCGATGAACTCTGATTATTTTATGAGGTGATTGCAGTGCGACAGATTGTTCTTGATACGGAAACCACGGGCCTGGAACCGAAGGAAGGACACCGCATTATTGAAATCGGTTGCGTGGAGATGGTGGGCCGAAAGTTAAGCGGAAATAATTTCCATCAGTATTTGCAGCCGGACCGTGAAATTGATGCGGGTGCGATCGAAGTGCACGGGATTACCAACGAGTTTCTTGTCGATAAACCGCGTTTCGAAGACATCGTCGACGATTTTACCAGCTATGTGAAGGGCGCGGAGCTGGTGATCCACAATGCACCCTTCGACGTTGGATTTATCAATCACGAACTCAGGCTCTGCAAGTATGGAAAGCAGGTATCAGACCTGTGTTCGGTACTGGACACCCTGAGTATGGCGCGCAAAATGCACGCCGGTCAGAAGAACAATCTGGACGCGCTGTGCAAACGCTACGAAATAGATAATACCCACCGGGAATTGCACGGTGCCCTGCTGGACGCAGAGATTCTAGCTGATGTCTATCTCGCCATGACCGGCGGGCAGGTCACGCTATCGTTGGGTGGGGACACGGGTCCGGCGACGGGTGTCGGCCAGGTGGAGCAAATCAGGCGTATTGCCGAAGACAGACCCGGGCTGCGGGTCATCAGGGCTGATAGCGAAGAAACCGCTCAACACCTGGCACGATTGGAGGCCATAGCCAAGGTGCTCGGCGGTCCCTCTGTTTGGGAACAGCTGGACAATAAACCGGGCTGCTGACATTAGCGCTTTGTCTGTCGCCGGCAGAAGCTAACCCGCAACGACGGCATTCAATATTTCCCGGTGTTCCGGTGAGATATCAATGATCTGAAAACCTGTCCAGTGCGAACCGGAGTCGTTGGCGTCTTCGCACCACAGACTTTCTATCCCAAGGTGGATTTCTACTGAACGGTCACTGACGGTCAATGGAATGCGTACCTGCCAGACAGTTCCGCAGTTGATTCCTCTGGGGCTCACTGCCATGAGTCCGTCGACTGACAGATTAACCAGTTGACCCAGAATATTTCCGCTATGTGTATCCAGGATCTGCGGATGTTCCGCTATTGTTACCCGGCGTTGTCTGCGCTGTTCGGATTTCTCAGCGTTACTGGAGGTACTCGTCATTGCTTACTCCCGTCATTACACCTTTCGTGTTTTTTATGCTGCGCGATCCAGCATTCGGTGGATCGCATTCATGGCACGGTCAACGAAGGGTTTTTTCTCTGTGTTAACAATTCGTACCCTGTTGTCCAACATGCAGTCCGCCAGCTCCTGCATGGGTATGATGGTAGCTTTAACACCCATATGGTCTACGAACATGTACTTCTCCGTGACCGTACTGCGCCAGGACAATTTCACCTGTCGCCGTGACTGATCCGGCTCTAAAAATTCGAACCATGTGCCGAATGGAATGGTTTTCAGCTTTTCAAGCATAGCCTCCTGCTCGGGTGACAGGCCGGCGTCCTGTGCGTCCTGTTCCTGAACAGGTTCGTCTGCAACAGAAGCTTGTTGTGGCTGTGCCTGGTCTTCGCTGACCGGTGCCACTGTGTCCAGGGCTCGCGTTTGGGCATCAAATAATGCGCCAAGCAGGTTCTCCTTGTTGGCTTGATGCATCGTTTGTGTAGCATCACGCAGTTCCTGGTGGAAGTCAGCCAGTGACTGCTGCCGACTTGATCGCTGTTGTTCGCCGGTTGCCGGCAGTGAAAATTCGATAATCCGGTCTGCCAGCGAAGTGGCTGCCTGCCAGTCCGTGCTTTCATCCCCCTGCTGACAGCGAAGCAGGATGAAGGTTAGTTTGTCTGCCCAGATACGTTGCAGGAACTCCTGGGTTGATACAGGGACAGATTTGCCCTGACAGCGAGAACGAACTTCCTGCTGTGCACGGTGGCGGGCGGCTTGCAGCTTCTCCTGACCGTCTGCTGCCTCTGTGGTGCGTGTTTCAACCAGGCTGGCCCGATGGTCCAGGTCTTTTACTGCCTGGTTGAAATCTTTCAGGAGGGTATCAAAGATTTCGACATCTTCATGGAAATCGAGTAAAACCTTGTCGACGATGTCTTTCATTTTCGGGAAGATACCGCGCTCGATGTTGTTGTCTTCAACCCAGCGAATACCCGCTGATGTCATATCGTTGAGCAACATGCGAGCGGCATGCTGTGCGTTGGTGAAGAAAGTACGGTCGACAACCGCAACCTTCAATAAAGGGGTATGCAGCCGACTGAGCAAAGCCTTGACGACATTCGGCAGGTTTTCCTCTTTGAGCATGTACTCAAACAGCATGCCGACCAGTTCAATGACATTGGTATCGGCGGCAGGAATCTTGCGCCGGTCTATACCACCAAATATCTTTTCGCGCTCATCGGCGAGGGTCTCCTGCAGTTGATGGATGAGGTTCTCGTCGATTTCTATATTTTCTATGAATTCCGAACTGGATAAGGTCGTGGTTCCAGACTGAATCTGGGACTGCAACTTATGAATCTGACTGACCAGAGGTGAACCATTGCCCGTGCCAGCGGTCCCCGCGCCATCGGTATCCCCTCCGGTACTACCCCCTCCGGTACTACCCCCTCCGGCACTACCCCCTCCGGCACTACCCCCTCCGGCACTACCCCCTCCGGCACTACCCCCTCCGGCACTACCCCCTCCGGCACTACCCCCGGCATAGCCACCGCCCGCCGAATCACCTGCGGCGGGTCCGCCGGAAGTGATAGGTGTGACATTACCTGCGCCACCCTGTGGTGGCAGTGTTCTGTTGCGTCGACCGATCATGAGTTCGCAGATACGTCCGAATACATCATCTCCAACTTCCGAAGGGGCCTGGTAATCTCCCCCGTTGTCTTCGGCATCAGCTTGCTCAGTCTGTTCGTCTGACGGGTCCGATGAGCTCGTTTCGACGAGTTCAACACCACCGGGTTGTTTCCGGACTTCATATCGCAGGTTGGGTAAAATGCCCCGCTCAATGAGACGCTTGTTGTATTCGGTGTACAAGGCGTCGACTTTGCTCAACACGTATTTGTCAAACAGGGCGATGAACACAATACGGATCTTGTTCTCCAGTTCCAGTTGTTCGACGGCGTGCTGAAATGCGCAACCCAGCCATGCCGGTCCACCAGGTATCTGGTTTTCCTCAATGGCATCGCCGCCATTGACGACGGAAAGCCGTTGTTTGAGGGCAAAAATCTGATCCATGATACGACTTGCCAGTTTGCTGGCAGCATTCCGTGCTGCTACCGAGGTTTCGACTTCTGCGGTGTCGAGTAATGATAAGTTGCCGAGGGCCATGCCGTCCTGGTCGGGTTGGGCTTGATCTTCGGGTTTGCAGGGAAAGTCTGAGAAGCCTCGTTTAAGTTCAGAGTAGAGCTGTTTCTCAATAGCAGATCGTTTTTTACGGACTTCGCCCATGGCTTCGAAAAACAGGGTTTGCGCCATGTTGCTTTCGGCTTTCTCGGCAAAATCCAGTAAAGCCACGTCTGCATTTTCGAACATTCGATCAACGAGGGGGCGAAGATGGCTCACTGTCAAGTCCTGACAGCCGGCCATCAGTTTTTCGAACTGTGTTGCAATTGCCATGTTTGTTCAGACTCCGCTTGAATTTGGCATAACAAGTTTGACTCAGTGACCGAAAAGGTAACGGCAGCAAGGGGTTCGATCTTGAGCAGACCGGTGGCGCCGGTGGATAAGGTATAAGGCAGAAGCGTGGCGATCAGCGCCATGGGGGCGTTATGCGGGTGCTGCGGATCCCTTATTCTGAAAATATCACTACTGACATATTGAAAAAAACAGAATATAAAAATATTCTAAAAAGATGGTGCATTTCTTGGGGGTTGTTTCTGTCCAACCAATGCCAGGATGAGGTGTTGCGCGGGTTAACAGCCAGTTGCGGCATTCTGTCATTTGTCGGCCGCTGATGGTTTGAGGGCGGATATACACAGTAATCACCGGTAAGTTGACGTTTGTCAATGTGCGCAGCTGGCACCATCAATTAATGTTTTAACGCAATAATCGTGTCCATTCGAAGGGAGTGCCGAATGAAACTATGTGGGGAATGCCGAAAGAAACCGTGGCCCTATGTCCTGGTGGTGTTTATCTCGACCTTTGTAGCGTTTGTAACCTGGTTGACGCTGTCCGCCGCCGGATTGACTCCGGAAGTTAACCGATGGTGGACAGCACTTGCGTTTCTTGTCGCGGGAGGGGTGTTATTCATATATATGGTGTCATGTATGCGCCGCCATTGTGCGGATGACCGACATGCCCGATAGGATGCGTTTCGCCGACTGTCGCAAAAGTCTCGCGTGAGAAAGGGGGATCGGGCAACAGCCCTGAGTTCGAAAACTACAACAATTCATTGGTGGATAACTGCGTGACTCCGCAAACCGGAGAGAAGTAGCAGAAGTTGAAAATATTCGCATATTCTGAAATACTATCCGCTCATTTCCAGAATTTTTATCTTTTACTCACAGGAATCGGAGAGAGTTGTTATGAATAAACTAGCAATGGGTATTGCTGCTGCCGGTCTGGTTGCAGTATCTGTGTCCGCAAACGCATGGCGGGGACCTGCTTACGAGCGCAACTATGGCGGTTATGCCCCTTATTATGCCTATGCGCCTTATGGTCAGGCGCATAACCTGACTGAAGGACAGATCAAGGCCCAACAGGACGCTATCCAAGCGCAGCAGAAAGCCGCTCTAGAGCATTTCCAGCGCATGGAAGAGCAGCGCCAGGCCATGCTGGCTCCCATGACAGAGGAGCAGGTCAAGCAGATGGAAGCGCAAAGGGAAGCCATGCACAAGGCCATGGAACAACACCGTAACGCCATGGGTGATCCGATGCTGGAGGGTCCTTATGGTATGCGTGACCCCATGGGCGACGAAATATTCAAACAGATGGAAGCGGAGCGGGAAGCCATGCAGAAAGCTATGGACGAGGAGCGCCGTAACGCCATGCGTGGTTCGATGACAGGCGGCCCCTTCGCGATGCATGACCCCATGGGCGACGAGCATTTCAAGCAGATGGAAGCGGAGCGGGAAGCCATGCACAAAGCCATGGAGGAGCGCCGTAATGCCATGCCTGGTCCGATGGCAGACGGCCCGTTCGGTATGCGTGACCCGATGAACGAAGAGCACTTCAAACAGATGGAGGCGCAACGGGAAACCATGCACAAGGCCATGGAAGCGCAGCGTCTGGCAATGCAGGAGTCGATGGAAGCACAGCGCAAGGCTATGCAGAAGGCCCACGAAGCGCGGATGCAGAGTCGTCAACCCATGTGGGTAACCCCCTACGGACCTGCCAGGTAAGGCCCGGCTTTTCAGGCCTGTTAGTCGCAGAAGAGCCCGTGCGACCG
>Ga0316198_10000392_pt1 | contig 22677 bp, 21 predicted proteins | sample OudBieAanoxic_MG_FD_204935 | JGI IMG/M metagenome (GOLD analysis project Ga0316198, IMG submission 204935) | Coastal sediment microbial communities from Oude Bieten Haven, Netherlands - site A anoxic | ecosystem: Environmental > Aquatic > Marine > Coastal > Sediment | place: Netherlands...
GCCCCTCGGCAACGGCCTCGCGAACATTCGGGCCGATGAACAGGGCATTGTGCCTGAAGCCATCCTCCAGTTTCGGATCGGCATAGGGTGCAACGCCAAGTGTGAGTATGTGGGTAATCTGCGTGTCTGCCAGTTCCGGCCCCCGGTCGGCCAACGCCTTGACGAGTAACTGTGGTTCCGCTGCTCCCGAACCGATGAAAACCCTCTGCCCGCTCCTCACAGACCTGACGGCATCCTGCGGCGTGGTAACTTTTGATCGAAATTTTTCTTGCCAGTTATGCATGTCAAACTTCCTTAAAACTGTTGGTTATCGGGATCAGCACAAATAGCTGGGTCTTGCTGGTTGCCGGACGGCTCTGCCTCTAGAAACACTTGTAAATATTTGTGAAAAGCCAACAAATCCGGGTCCCGCGTCAACAGGTGTCGATATACCGAATTTGCTTCAAGCCTGGCGAAGCTTATTGAAGGCAGGTACCCGTCACGCAGGAAGTGAATTAACTTCAGTGTACGGAAGGCATCAAACCATGTGTGAACCTGGCGTGTGAACTGGTCCAGGTTATTGCTCTGCCTGAAGGCATGCTCCAGCGCCCGCTCCGTTTTCATTATCTTCAGGCCAGCTAGCAGACCCTGCAGTTCCTGAGCCGGTTTATCAGAGACCTGTTCCTGAAAAATACTGATATCCAGCTCGGCAGACTTGCCATGCCATATCGCAGGGAGAACCTGCAACCAGACTTTCAATAAGGCGAAAACAGCGGGGTCGTAGAATCGAAACTCGCCTACCTGGTCGACAAAAGCGGTGATTTTGTTAACCGCTGCACCGGTGCCAAACGGCACCCGGTCAGACCGCCGGGATTCAATCTCGATGACCTCGTTTTCTACCCCCGCATCAAGTTCCAGCACCGGACCAAGCTTGGCCAGCTTATTCAGCAAATAAAAGTCCTCGCCTGCCTCGCGTTTTGGAAACCCCCTCACCTTTGCATAGTACGGCGCGCTGACCGCCACGGTGCTGCCGATGGTGTGAAAAGCATAAGGCGAGCGGGCGAATTTCATGCCAGCCACGTAATAACGCAGGGATAGTTCATATAGCTGGGTCGCCATGACGACCTCCCTGCCCTCCGGGTTATCAGGGTCATCGGCGTGTCTGAATGGATAGACCAGCGCCGAATATTTCGAGGCGCTGCTGCCAAGCGCATTGCTGCGTAGAAAGTAAGTCTCTGGCAGCTTTACGTCTGCGTCGCTGCAATGAATCCATGTCGTGTTAATGCGTTGCCGGTGGATCAGGCTGAGCGCAAGGTCAGCTCCAACCTTGCGGGCTTGCCCAACACCTCCGCCGTCGGGTATTTTCCGGCCCTGGCTGAAGCGGTCCACCAGCAGCAGATCGCGGTCTCCAAGTTCATCCCGCCACAGGCTTAAACCCGGGTCTTTTGCTGACCGCCAAAATGGAGTGAACCGCTTCTGCACGGCTTCCGCCAGGGCCTGATTGCTTGATGAGACCTCTTGCGAGGCATCTTCAGATTCATTGATCACCAGTATCATCAGGCTCCTGCCATCACACGGTGGCGGCGGGCGCAGCAACCCTGCGGTCTCGTTACAGGCAGGAATAACCATCACATTCTGCCAGGCCGCTTGCTCCGGCAGACCGTCGAGCGCGGCGGCTTCAGCTTCCGCATAGTGCTTCAGGTACTTTTCCATATCGCCTGGCTCGCCCGTTGGCCGCTAGTGAAGCGCCAGCCGGACCGGCAAATTTCTGACGATGCCAGCCTCGGCCTCAAGCAACTCCTCGAGACGCTGGTGTACCGTACCGGGATCAAAATATAGCTCGGCCAAGCGCAAGAATAGTTCTTCATGCCCCTGCTCGGAGCGTGTTATCGCATCGTAAAACCGTTTCAGCTCACCCTCGGGCAGTGCCGATGCGATCATACCGAAACGCTCGGCGCCTCGAGCCTCGACGATACCTGCGATGAGCAAGCGATCCATCAAATATAAATCACTCGCCCGCCGGGCCTCACGCCTCAGCGCATTGACATAAGGGTCCTTCTCGTCGGGCAACAAGCTCACGCCGCGGCCCTGCATGATCTTGACCACTGAACGAAAATGACTGAGCTCTTCCAGGGCAAGGTCGATCATGGCCGTAACGAGCTCAGGTTTGTCGGGATAGTGGGAGACCATGGTCATCGCCATGCTGGATGCCTTTTTCTCTGCTGCAGCATGATCGGGCAGAAACACATCCATGGCATCGACAACTCCGACAGCCCAGGCCGCAGGTGTTTTAAATTTCAGTTCAATCATGGCTGTGCTTACCGTCGCTGCAAAGATGCTAATTTTACCCTCAAACTGATGCATACTAAGCTGATGTATCGCAAGGAAAGAGAAAGGAAGGGGCAAATGACGCACACAGATATCGCTGACGCATATATCCGGGTGCTGGGGCTGCAAAGAAGCGAACCCGGTCTTGAATTTCTGAAAGAGATCACCCGGCGTCACGCTGCAAAGTTTGCATTTTCCAGTGTCGGGCCGATGCTGGGAGACGACCTTCCTTTGGATATCGAGTCACTCTACCAACGAATCGTTGTGAAGCGGCGCGGCGGATACTGTTTTGAACAAAACGGCTTTCTGTATGCCATGTTGGAGGATTTGGGCTTCGATGTGAGACTTTACCTTGCCCGTGTTATCTACAACGAGGATATCCATCCGGGCCTGACACACCGTATCACGCTGGTGAATCTCGGTGAGAAACGCTACATCGCTGATGTCGGGTTTGGACCGTTGGGGCCGCAATTCCCGGTCTGCATGTCGGGTGAAGAGTCGCATGAGAGTTTCCGCATATTCCGAATTCGGGCGCGCGATGCCGGGGAGTTTCATATGCAGACGCTGCGGGATGGTGAATTTTACACATTATATAAATTTGAGCTCGCCCGCTACGGGCCAGCCGACTGCGAAGTAGGTCATTTCTACTCGCACAAACACCCGGGAGCCACATTTGTGAACCACCTGGTTGTTTCAAAAATCATGGATGAAGAGGTCCGCTCTTTACGCAACCGCGAGTACTGGATCATCAATGCGACCGGAGAGTACAAGCACAGCGTTTCAGACGGTTCGCAATTGAAAATGGTGCTGGCCGACCACTTTGGCGTCCTCGTCAGTGAAGCCGAAGGTCAACGCCTGTTCGAGCTAAAGGAATAAAAAGAGAAATTTATTAAGGAATTGTCTAAAAACCCGGGCAAACCCATGTACAGTTGTGCATGGGTTTCTCAAAAACAATGAAAAAGTCACGTGTCCCAACCACCCGCTTAGGTCGCCTTGCAAGGCTGGGACTAACCGCCGGTGAGTTGGCGCTCGGTGGTGCTGCAGAGTCTGTCCGCCGCCTGGCCAAAACCAGCCCGGACGACGCCTACAACGCTCTTCTGACAGCGACCAACGCCAAGAAGCTGGCCAGTCGACTCGCCGGTATGCGTGGCGCAGCCATGAAAATGGGGCAGATCCTGTCAATGGAAAGTGCCGATTTTCTGCCACGTGAGTTTTCCGACGCACTGGCCATCCTGCGTGACTCTGCCGATACCATGCCGCTCTCCCAGATCAGGCGGGTCATGGGGCGGGAATATGGCAAAGGCTGGGAGGAGCGCTTTGTCGACTTTGACTTTGAGCCCATCGCAGCCGCATCGATAGGCCAGGTGCACCGGGTTTTTACCGGCGATGGTCGTGACCTGGCGCTGAAAATTCAGTACCCGGGTGTGGCGAAAAGCATCAACAGCGATGTCGATAACATGGCCATGCTGATGCGGCTGATCAACCTGCTGCCGGTTGAAATCGATATATCCGGTATCGTCAAGGAAGCCAAAAGACAGTTACACCAGGAGGCAGACTACATCGTCGAGGCGCAGTACCTCAGGGACTACAGAAAGCTGGTGGAGGATGAACCCCGTTTCGTGGTTCCCGGTGTACATGCCGACCTGACCACCAAGCGCGTCCTTGCAATGGATTATGTCGATGGCCTGCCATTGGAATCGATCAGCGAGGACGATGTATCACAGGAATTGAAGGACAGCGTGGGCGCCCTGCTCCAACACCTGATGTTCCGTGAGCTGTTCGAGTTCCGGACCATGCAATCCGACCCCAATTTTGCCAACTACCTTTACCAGCCGGAAACGGATCGTGTGGTACTGCTGGATTTTGGCTCCACAGTCAGCTTCGATGAAAAATTCACTCATCGCTATGCAAAAATCGCCCGCGCAATGATTGACGGTGATGAAGCTGCAGTTCGCCGACTGGCCGAACAGATGGGCTATATCTATCCGGATAACAGTGAAGAATACGTGGAGCGGATACTAAACCTGATCCGCCTGGCCTCGGAACCGGTCATCCAGGGGGGTATTTATGATTTCCGCGCTTCGACTGTATTTACACGCGGCCGCGACGCCGGTCTCGAAATGTTCTTCGAGGATATGAGCGAATACCGCGCACCACCACCCGAAACGATGTTCCTGCACCGAAAACTGGTCGGTTGTTTCATGCTGTGCGCACGTATTGGCGCGAAGGTGGATGTACAGAAACTGATCAGTCCTTTTTTGCCAGCCAGCGCAAGCCGCTGAAAACACCATTGCATAGTAGACTATTCATTCACTTCCACAAGGTTGGCATCACCTACAGGATCGACATCAATTGGAAGCGTGGACATTGCCGTAGCTGCGACAGATGGCCCTAATGCGCCTCCCATGATGTCTGCCCAAAGCACGTCGCCGGTAGCGCCATCGATGAGTGCCACCTCAGTAATAGCCCCGGTGGGGGCTGCAACCGGAACTATTCCAGTCAGAACACCTACCAGAATGCTCGTTCCTATATCTTTTGATTTATACCCCTTGGATTTTTCAAAACCTTCGTAGCGCATCAGGAGTATTGCGTCGGCACCTGTTGCTTCTGCAATGACATTTACAACTTCACCAATTGAAGCTTTCAGCGTGGTTGCCTCCTCAATCGTCAGGCCTTTGCCCAGTTGAAGCTCTTTCTTGGCCTGGTCAAATCCTTCACGGACTTGTGTGACTGTATAGGCAAACTCCTCATTACTCTTTATGGCATCTTCAAAATCAAACTCTACGACATCGTACCCACAACGTTTTAGTCTGTGCTCTGCCATCGTTATAAGGTGAATGCGGACGGTATCTTCCTGTTCAGTTAGTCGCTCGTTTTCTCCTGTCAGGGTCACGTATTCGATCTCTACTCTCGGAGGTATGACTACTACTGAGTCGATGTACTCAAGTTGTTTTGTCAATGTTGGATGCCGGCGAGTCGAAGTGGTCGTGGTGCAACTGGCAACAAAAACCAGCAAGGTTATGATTGCGGCTATATGCAGACTTTTCATTGGCTATCTCCTGACTGTTGGCCAAGGCGTTTCAAAGCACGTTTCACATACAAAACATCCTTGGCATCTGGTAACTGTTTCAGATAGGTGTTGAAGTAGTACACGGCCTGTTGGTCCCGGCCCTGTATCTCCGCGATTTCCCCAAGACGTCGAAGAGCCTTGGCGTAAGCTTGGTCGGCCTGGATTGATAATTTATAGCTCTTGATTGCAGCGCTCAGATTATTTTCCCTTTCGGAAAAAAACCTCTCTTCCGTTTCTTCGTCCGCTTTATATTTGCCGGTTTGAATCCAGTAGTATTCTTTGGCCGAAATCTCCGGATGTTTATAGAATCCGTAGTAAACCTCTCCTCGGAAAAAGTCTTTTTTTGCGCTGTCAGGGAAATGATTGTCAGCTTCCTCAACGATAGTCAGGGCTTGGTTAAACTCCTTGTTTCTCAACCGCATCCGTAAACTGCTCTCCATCATTTTTGCCTTGATATAGTTAAATTCATCCTCCCTGGTTGTTACTGCAAGGGTTGTCGCGTTAGCGGTTCGAGCTTCCTTCTCCAGTCTTTTCATTCTTGAAACGAAGGATGGGTGACTACTGTAAAGTGATTGTTTGTTGTGTCTGAACTCGGAGTACCTGTTCAGTGCCTGGAAAGCCTGCAGTAAGGCCGCTTTCTGGTAACCTGATTTCTCAAGGAGAATTAACGCCTCCTCATCAGCTTCCAGTTCCTGTTCCCGGGAAAAACTCATAATGCTGGCATAAGTGCCAAGATATACGAGTCCGAAACCGCCAGTGGCAAAATCCAGAATATGCGAGCCAACTAACTTATTTTTCTGAGAAATAATAGCCTGTGTAGAGTGCCTCTGTATTACGTGGGCGATTTCATGGGCAGCAATTGCCGCTAACTGAATTTCCGTCTCAAGTGGAGTGAACAAACCTGCGTTCAGGTAGATTCTTCCGTTCGGCAATGCAAGTGCGTTAGGGGTTGGAGATTTCAAGATGAACAGGCTGATAGCATCTTGGAGTTGTTCGCTATTCGAAAGCAGGTTTCCCTCGATTCGTGCCAGGCAGGATGTGACTTGTTCGTCCCTGTACAATAAGCCCTGTTCGGTTAATTCCGCGTGGAACTTGTCGGCTTGCTCAATCGCCCACTGTTCCTCTTCGGAAGGCACATAAGCCGTATGCTGGGTCTCACTCATGCTCCTGACGTTAGAGGTGCTCGCACAGGCGCAGAGAGCCGTTACACAGGCGATCAGCATTGCTTGCACACCTTTCATAACAATACCTCACTCAAGCCAGCAGAGTTGTTTGCCGCTATCAGGTCGAGAGGTTATTGAATTGTAATTTGCAGACTTATATAAATAATCTGGCGATGAAATAGCGGCTGATGCCGCATATTTAAGTATAGGTTATGGAATGAACCGGTGACGAAATGAGTCTCATGTGCATCCATCTATGTCCTGACTTTTTTGTCCTGACTTTTTTGTTTTTATTGTTGTTCGGACGAGATACGGGTATTAATATCTTTCCAATATCAAAAAAGAAGGGCCGGCCCATGAGTAAGCGTAATCTTTTCTCCAAACTTCTGTTGCGACGTAGTGTTTTGAAAACAGCTTTACTGGCGTGCATGTGGTCGGTGTTGATCTGCGGCTCATCGTTGGCATTTGCTTTGGGTAACGATGAACATTCGGCGATCCGAAAAGCGGCTGAAGCAGGCCGTGATGCCTCCATTCAACGCCTTCAGGACTGGATTGCATTGCCGTCTATAGCGGCGGAAGACCTGAATATGATGGAAGGGGCTAATTACATGATGGCGTTAGCGCGCGACGCCGGTTTTGATCAGGTTGAGATCGTGCCAACTGATGGGCATCCTGGCGTTTGGGCTACGATGGACAATGGCGCTGAGCGAACCCTGGCGATCTATTTTATGTACGATGTAAAGCAATACGACCCGACTGAGTGGTCGTCGCCGCCCCTGGAGGGTCGCATTGTTGATAAGCCTGGGTTCGGTAAGGCTATCGTCGGCCGTGGTGCCGTTAACCAAAAAGGACCGCAGGCGATGCTGTTGGCAGGTTTGCACGCCATGCGCGCGGCAGGTGTGAAGCCACCAGTCAACCTGGTTTTGGTGGCTGAAGGCGAAGAGGAGATCGGCTCACCCCACTTTCAGCAGATCGTGAGCCGCCCCGATATCATGGCGAAGCTAAAACAGTCCGAAGGTATTTTTATTCCGATTGGCTGGCAAGACAAGAAAGGTAATGTGGGTGTCAATCTCGGTGCCAAAGGTATTGTCGAACTGGAACTCATTGCCAGTGGTGAGAATTGGGGCCGCGGTCCGCAAAAAGACATACATTCGAGTTTAAAGGCGATGGTAGACTCGCCCGCATGGCGGCTTGTGCAGGCATTGCAAACGTTGGTTACACCGGACGGCAACACGCCAGTCATTGACGGCTGGTTTGAGAACGTTCGCCCACTAACCGACAGAGAAAAAGAACTGATCGCACAGGCCGCAGCCAGCGGTGACGAGGCGGCACGGAAGCAGCTTTTGGGTGTTCAGCATTGGATTGATGATTTGCCGTTTAAGGATGCGCTCGAGCGCCTTGCCTCGCAGCCGACCGTTAATATCGAGGGCTTGGTGGCGGGCTACACCGGCCCCGGTGGTAAAACCATTTTGCCGGGTAGAGCAGTTGCCAAACTGGATCTCAGGCTGGTTCCAAACCAGACCCGCGCAGAGGCAGAAACAAAATTGCGAGCGCATTTAGATAAACGCGGTTTTCAGGATGTGGAGATGAAAATCGGTGGTGGTTACGACCCAACGGAAACGGCCGAAGACAGCCGAATTATTCGAGCTGAGGTCGAAACGTACAAACGCGCTGGCGTTAACGCAACGCTGAATCCGAGATTAGCCGGTTCCTGGCCTGGCTCGATGTTTACCGCGCCACCGCTGTCGCTGCCCGCCGGACAGTTTGGTTTAGGGCATGGATCAGGTGCGCACGCGCCGGATGAGTATTTCGTGGTTGAGTCGAGCAATCCCAATGTAGCGGGCGTGGTCGACGCCGCGATGGCGTACGTCGATTTTTTCTACCAGGTAGCGAGCGTTCGCTGAACCCCGTTTAGTGGCGTTTTCCAATACCTATTCAAACAACCACACAGGCTAGGCCAGGCTCAGGCCTATGGACAATCAATGTCTTCGCCCTGGGTATTAACGCAGGTATTGTCTTGCCACAAATTCGGGGTACTGGACTCATCATGGAACATATCCCAATCGACGTTGCCAGTAGCACTGTTTTCAGTGATTCTATTGTTCAATGAATCCTCTATAAGGACAATTCCTGCAATGTTGAAATGCAGGTGGTTTCCAATCACCTCTGAATCCTGCAGGCGGATAAGCCTTACTCCGTCAGCGGTTTCACTGATGTAGTTGTCGCGAATGCTGATATTTCTACTCTGCGGTGCAGGTGGGTCGGTCAGGTTGTTTACTACAAATACCCCGTGAGCACACTTGGATAGAGTGTTATTGTGAATTTGAATCCGTGTACTGGCCTCCGGAGCGATTACATCGATGGCGGAGTAACATTGATATGGAAGCTCACCAACGACCTGGTTATTCTCAATCACTGACCCCGTGTTTCCAAGAAGACGAATACCCACATGTCCAACGCTGGAGAAGTTGTTGTCCTTGATATGGTTTTTTGTTCCGCCAATTGACATCAAGCCATAGAAACTTCCATCAGTTGACACTCGCTCCACGCTTGCGTCGTTAGCATCAAAGAGAAAAACACCGACCGTTTCGCCATCATCTGTGAGGGGTAACATTGAAGCTTGGACATCTGAGATGAACACGTGCCTGGAGTTTAGAATAGCGATTCCATCTGTGCTCTGTTGCATAAGGGTGAGTCGCTTGACCTCCGACTTACTGGTGTTAAACAGCAAGACGCCAACTTGAAACCCGTAAATCGCACCATTTTTAATGGTTAAGCGGGAAAACCCATCACCAACAATGGCAGCGTGGTCCGATTTGTTACTTATGATTGTGTAACCATTGAGGTCAATCGTCACGTCATCGGCTTCTATTACAAGAGCGTCCCCTTCGTATTCGGTACAGTCGAGATTGGACTCCAGTTTGGTCTTGGACATGATCGAGTCGCCACAGGCAACTGCCGCATATACGGTTGAAGTACCAGAAGCGATTAAAACGCCTATCAAAACGAGGGCCTTAATCGCTGAAAAAATATGAACTCGTTTCATTTCGTTCCTCCTTTAGTTAACGGTGCCACGATGAGATAGCACGGACTATGCTGACCGCTACTGAGTCGGGAGGTTATTGGATTCTTTTTTGCAGGCTTATATGAATAATCTGACGAAAGGATAGCGTTCAGTTACTCAAATTTATCTTAATACCGGTTAGCTTAACGTAAGCTTAATTTGATAGAGGGCATGGCGGTCTCTGGCCGCAACCGGCTGTTTGCCTCAATTTGAGTTGGGGTCCGGTACTGAGCGATAAGCGACATTTCATTGGGCATTTATTTCAACTCTGAATTGGGCTGGGGCCGGCCAATAGCGGCCATTCTCACCTGTGGTTTATCTAGAGATATTTGGGACCGAAGTCTATACTTAAATATACGGAACCAGCCGCTATTTCATCGCCAGATTATTCATATAAGCCTGCAAAAAAGAATCCAATATCCTTCCGATCCGATAGCGCAATTGCTTCTTGGAGCTATTTTCTATGGAGCTAGCCCTTAACGACGGGGCAAGGAGAATCAAAATGAACGATAATCCTCCAACTTGGGCAATCAGGTTCATGTACTGGATGCTACTCTGGATAGTCCCTGGCTTACTATCTGTGATGGGTGCTTTCGGCGGCCAATTGATTTTGAGTGACCGGATGAATTCACCCTTGTGGCTTGAAATTGCCCTTACATTTGAGACGTTTATGCCAATTCTTTACTTGGTCTTCGCGATATGGGCTCTCAAAATATGGGATCGCGAGTTTAGAGGATCGTTCAAGGGGCAGAAACGAGAGACTTCTCGAAAGTACAGCATGATGTTGCTTTGGGTGGTTCCGTGTATTTTATGGGCTTCCCAGATAGTAATCGTTTACATATCCTGGGACCCGTGAAACGGCGAATGTAACCAGCAGTTTTTGTTGAGGCGGTCTAAGTACTTTAAGTGTCTCGTTACGTGCAGCTGTCTAATTAATGCCGTTAGCAGAGACTTTTTGGGAGATAAGTATTATGAACCTACGCTCATTGCCCACAGCGTTCGTTTTAATGTTTGCGTTACTTGCAATACCAGCTGCAATCAATAGCGAGTATATTGGACCTGGTGAGTCTATAACCGTCATTTTAGGCTTTGTTTCCATCGCAATGTTCTTCTGGGCAGGGTTCCTGCATTACAAGGTGATACTTCGTGACGGAGCTAATCTGGCCTTACTGCACTTATTGCTATGGCTTGGTATTCTGATGGTGATGCTCCCAAACCTGACGATGATATTGCTGCTGTACGGTGGGAAGCTGGCTGTAATTGCTGCGCCTTTTGGGCTACTGTTATTGCTGACTGGGTCTATATATTACCTGTTGCCCTACCAGATATTTGGTGAACAATTTTTTCTAGATGAAACGGTAATCAGTCCAGATGGAATGGTTGGGATTCTGGTTAGTATCCTGTTCTGGACGGTTGTAGTTACTGTTACCGTGTTTTCGATAAATTCAATTACAAGGTTTGTTGGTCAATCAACCAAAAGAGACCGCTAATTGGCCGGAAACGGCCAAAAACTCAAGTTGAAATGATTATTTGCTCATTCCTTGTTTTCCCCAGAGGTATTCAACGCTCGGTGCACATTTGGCGCCATTTACCTGGACAACACCCCGCCATTTCCTGGAGCCCTTTGCCTTTCCCGTATGAAACAACGGATAGGTGAAGCTTCCGTCGCTTAAAACGGGAATACTGATGTCAATTGAGTTTTTCGCATACTGCCAAGCGCCTTCCAGCGTCTCGCCCGGGACGAACCCACTTCCCCGCAACAGATAAGTGCGACCATCCGGAGAGGCGAGTTCCAATTCTATCCGGCATGCTTGATCCTGCCCCTGGACGGGACGTGGGATGGCCATGGTCAGATATGTGTGGCTTGCGTCGTGTGTTTGAACGCCCAACGCAACTGCCAGGCCAGCCTGAAAATCACTAACGCTGATTGGATGTATTTCGCTATAGCTACGGTTCGGGTTTTGTGCGCAGGGAAATACGGTGGAGAAACCAGTATTCATGAAGTCCACACCTGTTACACTGTCAATGTCAGGCATGCCTTCCATCTCGGGTGGGCATACCAGCTCGTCATTTTCTCCAGGCTTAAGTCCGTACTTTATTGGAATGGTGATACCCTCGGGCAACTTGATCATGTACACGGCATACCAGTGATCTAGTGGTAAAGCCTCGGTTTTCATTCGATACTTGACTTCAGTCCCCCGTCCGGTTCCTTTGCGCCCGACTTCTTCAAACCAGATCCGTCCGAAGTTTGCCCCAGGATCATCGAACAATGCATACGCCCGGTAAGTGGGTATATTCATTAGCTCCTGATCAGTTTCATGGGCTAATAGCGTAGCCTCTGATTCATGGATAGAAGCAGACCGCAGAACCCCCAGTTGATCCTGCTCGGTAAGCAGTGCCGGTGTGGATTTTTCCTCCCACTTTTTCCCGAGTTTCTGAGTAAATGCCAAATTAAACGTAAATTCTTTTCCGACGATGAAGCGGGTCAACTCTTTCTGGTCGAAGCTGTAGGGATTATCACTTTTACACCCGCTCGCTTGCCATGAAATCAATACGCTGGCGGAATCGGCTTCCAGGATTTCGTGTTGGATGGCATCCGGATTCTTGCAGCGATGCGAAAGTCCTTCAACAAATTTTGACGCCATGCTTTGCGCATCGCTTTTCGGGAGCAGGTCGTTGTTGTAGCGAATCACCCGAAACTGTGAACTCCAGTGCTCGATTGTTTCGCGCTCCGGTACCCATTCGATCAGCGTGAGTCTTGTCAGCAATTTTTCATGAGCGAGTTTCCAACCACCCATATCCATGGAAACGCTTACCGTTACGCGCTCGAAGGGAAGCGAGATTTCGTCGCCAAGACCGGTTGTGGGCGACAGTAACACGAGAACCAAAAGACAAACTAATAGCCTGCTCATTATCCACCTCCTTTTCCAATTCGTATATACAACTTGGCTGGAATGCGTCATTTCCGCTATCGGGTCGGGAGTTTATTGGATTCTTATTTGCAGACTTTTATGAATAATCTGGCGAAGGAATAGCGACTGATACCGCATATATAAGTATAGAACTTAGTCCGGAAAGTCTCTAGATAAACCAACGCTGAGCAAGATCTAAATGGGGTCATTTCGAAAAAAGGCTTTAAGTGCATTTCTACACCCGACTGCTATACTTAAAGAGACGGCCAAACCGTTTACCATGACTGTTATTTCAGTCTCTTATCATGACGACTTCTTTAACCAGTTCTTTGCAATCCGAACTGTTGACCCAGTGGGAATATGGGGTACTTTACCTGGGTGCCTCTGCGATCATCAGCGGTGTGGTTATCAATTTCGCAGATTATGGCCAGAGGAAGCGCGTCAAGGTCGCCGAGAAACACATGATGGTGGCCACTTTTTTCATGGTCTTGTTTTTTCTGGCGGCTTTCCTGCTTGCACGGTTCAGTGTAGGCAGATTACCAATACAGCTACCATTGGAGTCGGTGGTCAAAGGGTCGGGTAGTGTCATGGTGCTGTTTGCCACCGTCATTAACATTGCGGGCCGTGTTGCTCTGGGCCGCCACTGGAGCAACCAGATCGAAATACTCCAGGGCCATCAGTTGGTGCGCTCTTGGCCTTATAACTGGGTTCGGCATCCGTTGTATGGTTCGCTGGTAATATTTGGTGTAGGCATGGGTGTGCTGGCCTGCAACCCACTGGTCATTGGTGCAACACTCGCTTTGTTTCTGCCTGCGGTGCACAAAAGAGCCAAGTATGAGGAGTTGCTGTTAACTCAGACACTCGGAGACGAGTATCATACCTACCAGGAACAGACACCCATGCTGCTGCCGCGACTGCCCGAGTGGTTGTCCAGGGTTGCTCGCGGCCTGGTGGCCGGCCTGCAAGTTTGGTCTGCCTGGACGCTCACACTGGATGTTTTCATGTTCACGGCGCTACTTGTACTTTGCCTGTCTTTTGTCATGGAGCGGTCTGATTTTCGCTTGGCTTACAAGTTCAAGCCCCTGGTGATCATCCTATGCGTAGGTCTTTCCTGGCGCTTTTCATCGCTTTCCCCGTTGCTGTGGTTGCCGACGGCATCCTCCGTAATGAGCCTTTTCGGCAATTGCCCCGGGACTTTGCTGGTGAAAGTCATCAAGCGGCGACACCATGGTGACATTTAGTCATGATTCCGCATGCCGTTTTCGATGTTATGGCTTGGTTGACCGCGCTTTTGACCACTTGGCTTATGTATCGATGGCGATTTAGAGAACGCATTCATGCACTTTCCAAACGCTTGGGCGCCGGGTATTACGCATCGATCAGCCTTGGCGGTCTGGCAGGTGCTTTTGGATTTGGAACATTGAACGCCTTCGTGTCCGGGCAACAGGTATTCGCCCGAAGCATTCTGGGCGGGATGGTGGGTGCTATTACTTTGGTGCAGATTTACAAGTTAAAGAAAGGTATCCATGGCCCTACCGGTGCTGTTCTTGCGGTGCCTTTTTGCCTGGCCATTGCGATCGGCCGCCTGGGCTGTTATCAGGCGGGGCTTGTCGATTTGACCCATGGTACAGAGACAATGTTGCCGTGGGGCGTCGATTTCGGTGACGGGGTTGCACGTCACCCCGTGCAAATTTATGAGTCACTGACCATGCTAGCGGTGGGGCTTGCCTTGGTTGTGGGTCTTTGGATGCGCTCGAGTCGGGTTCAGGAAAACGCGTTCCACCTGGCTGTGGGCGCTTATGGTGTCCAACGGTTTATCTGGGAATTTCTCAAGCCCTACACGACAGTCATCGGCCCACTTAATGTGTTTCACATTCTGTGCCTGGTGATCTGCCTGTACGCAGTTTGGATGGTGTATGGTAGTAAAAATGAAACAGCGTAAGTCTGCGCCGTACCTCTTTCACGGTGTAACGCAATCGCTATGCCGGAGTTGTGATCGGCTTATTCCTGCCAAGATCATTGAGCAGGACAATACCATTTTTTTCAATAAACGTTGCCCGGAGCATGGGGTCGAGAAGGTTAGGGTTTCGTCCGACGCGGTTTATTGGCGTCGCTGCCGTGACTTCATCAAACCGGGGGACCAGCCATTACGCTTACAGACAGAGACCGAGCGTGGTTGTCCATGGGACTGCGGCTTATGCCCCGAACATGAACAGCACTCCTGTGTCGCGCTGGTGGAAATCACCGACGCCTGTAACCTCGAATGCCCCGTCTGCTATGCCGACTCCTCACCAAGCCGCGGTGCACACCGTACCATGAACGAAATCGAGCGCATGCTCGACGCCATCGTAGCCAGCGAGGGTGAGCCTGAAGTTGTACAAATTTCCGGAGGTGAGCCGAGTATTCATCCGCAGATCCTGGATATCCTGCACCTCGCCAAGAGCAAACCAATCCAACACCTGATGATCAACACCAATGGCCTCCGCCTGGCAAAGGATCAGTCGTTCGTTGAGGCACTGACGGCTTTCAAACCGGGATTCGAGGTATACCTTCAATTTGACAGTCTGAACGATGACGCCCTGCAAGACATACGAGGAGCTAACCTTGCCAAAGTGCGCCGTCAGGCGCTGGACAACCTGGAGCACCATGAGTTGGCGACCACGCTGGTGGTTACCGTGAAGGCGGGTGTTAATGATGGCGCGCTGGGTGAGATCATCGATTTCGCGCGCGGGTACCGCTGCGTCAGGGGTGTGACACTGCAACCGGTTCAGGATGCCGGGCGCAACCCAAATTTCGATGCTGCGCAACATCACCTGGATTTAGCCGGTGTGAGGCAGCGCCTGCTGGATAGTAGCGAAGTGTTCACTGAGGACGATATCATTCCACTTCCTTGCAACCCCGAGCATATTGCGATTGGCTATTGCCTGCGTAGTGAACAGGAACTCACGCCGATCACCTCATTGATTCCGCGTGAGGAGTTCGTCGACACCGCGCCCAACAGCATTGCGTTTGAGAAATGTCCCGACCTCAGATCACGCCTGTTTGATCTGCTGTCACCTGCCAGCACTCCGAGGAATACAGCGGACCGACTACGCCGGGCACTTTGTTGCCTGCCGGCTTTAAACGCGTCGAAGACATTGGAATACAAACATATATTTAGGGTGAAGGTCGTTGAATTCATGGACCGCAATAATTTTTGTGTAGGGGGTATCAAGCGGTCCTGTATCCACATAGTGCATCCAGATGGTCGCATTATCCCTTTCGATACCTACAACCTGTTTTATCGTAATTCATTGGACGGTGTACCTGCCGGTGAACCGGTTGAGGTTTCTGCCTGAATCATGAAGTGGAGAAGGCCATGCCTACAAAATTCTTTGGCACTTTGAGTATAGTCGTCGGTGTTTTTCTCGCAATTGGCGGTGGGTGTGCGACGCTTTTCGCCCAACCTAGTGGAATTATTACCTGTGCCGTTGGAATAGCGCTGATATTCTTTGGTATCCACGTAAATAAATCGGCCGAGTAATCCATCCTCGGGCTACAGTTCCTGGAATTTCATTCCGGGAGGTTCAACGCCAGCATCAGACCTTGTGGCCAGCACATCCCGACAACGGTGACAAATGCCCAAGTCAACTCAATAGGTGCAGGAATAGTGATTGCAATAAATAGCCCGACCATGGCGCCCAGGACCACGCCTACGATGGTTTGAGCGACCCAGAGAGAACTGTAACGTAATAGCCCACGCAATATCAGGCTCTGGAGTATCGCCAGTGCCGTGACGCCGGGTACTAAAGGTATAAACGCGATAAATGGCAAGGTCAACAGAATCGTGGCATTCCACCACCACAGTGGCAGAATCATGGCAACGATGCCCATGCTGGTGACAGGCAACCAGAACACTAATTTCAAGAGCCAACGCGATAGGTCAGTTCTCAATGCAACGACCAGTACAAGGAACTGCCAGAGTGCAATGGGAATGCTCAGCGTAAAGGCAAATTTAACCAGGTACCATTCAAATTGGCCGGTCGGGTTTTGTGCAAATCCAGCCTGTGGATACCAGCTAAGTGCCAGGTGAGCACCAAGAAGTGACGCCAGACCGCTGCCAACGGTCCACCACCAAGGCATCATGTCGCTCTTCTTGGCCAGATTCATCCGCTTCAAGATTTTTCTGATGACGGTCTTATTTTGTCACGGATAACTTATGGAAGATATGCCCTTAATCAAATAGTTTTCACACACCTCTAACAGAAGCAGACGCCATTACAAATCTGACATAAACTGACTCAAATGAATATGGCTGGCGCTTTCAATTAAAGAAATGCAGTTGAGAATCACTCAGTCATTCGCCTGGTGCATAGCTTATACTTAACTATGCGGTATCGGCCGCTATTACTTCGCCAGATTATTCCTATAAGTCTGCAAACAAGAACCCGATAACCTTCCGAACCAGTAGCGACAAGAGCCGTAATATGATTACTCCTTTTTCATGGAGGTTGCGTTCGATGAAATCCACTGCCTGGCAATTCTGCAAACGCTGTTTTGTTCTCATCGTCCTGACTTTCCTGCTCACCCCGGGTAATGCCCAATCCAATCAACTCGAGAAGGGTCGTGAAGCGATCGTTGCAGGCGATTACGCCCGGGCCATGGAGCTGCTGGAGCCGCTGGCCGACTCGGGAGATGCCGTTGCACAAAACGCCATGGGCGTGCTTTATCTACAAGGCTGGGGCGTTGTTTCAGACCCGGAACGCGCCGTCAGCTATTTCCGGCTCGCTGCCAGCCAGGGAAATATAAAAGGTTCAATGAACCTCGCCCATGCATACAGAACCGGATCGGGCGTGAAACAGAGTTGCATTAAGGCTCGTGACCTTTTGATGCCCTATGCAGACAATGGTAACGCCGGGGCACAAGCCAGGATCGGAATGATTTACGACAGCGGGTGTAAGGATCTGACACCTGACCCAAAAGAGGCTTTCCGGTGGTATTCGAAGGCTGCAGAGCAAGACGATCCGTATGGGTTGGGCAACCTCGGCTCCATGTACGGCCTTGGGCTGGGCGTTGACCGCAATTACGCGCAAGCCATGAAGTATTATCGCAAAGCGGCTGACCTGGGTAACGGGAAAGCTGCTTATAACCTCGGGCGCATGTATGAATTTGGCGAAGGCATGCCACCCGACCAGGAGCAGGCCAAACACTGGTACCGTAAAGCCGTATCTTTGGGTGAGGCCGAGGCGGAACAGCGCTTGATGCTGCTGGAGGGAGGCGGAAACGCAACCAACACCGCCAACACGGGTTTGCTCGACGAGGCTTTGAAGGCACAGCCAATCGACCTCGCACAAAGCTATGGTTCAATCAGCAATATCCTTGAGATGCTGCCGCTCGCTGAAGCCGGGATGACGATTCAACTACCTGACGGTGAAGTGAACAAAGCCAATGTCGCTACCGTCCGCGTAGAGCTCGAAAAAAGGTTGGCAGTCTATGAACAAGCGATCATAAAGCGTGGCTCGATCAACATTTCCGGCGAGTACGACGCGAAAGCGAAAAAATGTAGTAAAAGTGCTTCAGCCTGGGCGATGTCTGTAGCCGAAGGCTATGACCATGTTTTTGTCGGGCAGAATGGGCCGGAAGTGACGTTCGAGGCCTCCAGGAAGCGCCGCCGTAATTCTCCGGAATTTACCGCTACAGGCTTTTGTGTCGAGAATGCAATCTCGCTGATCGACCCCATGAACTCCGACTACGTTCTCATCGGTGAACTTCATGGAGAACACATCACCATAAGACCGGACGTCGAGTCTATTCTGCGAGCGTGGCCGGACTTCGTCAAGCCGCCAAGCCGCTCGAGTTTATCGTCCTGCGTCGTGATACTCAGCCCGGTCGGTTATTCCGGAAAACCAATATCTGCCGGGATCCATGATGATGCAGAGACGTTCACACCACCAGCCGGCAAAGGGACACTTTTCATTCATAGGGCCAAGAAATTCATGGCTTCTGAAATGGATTTCAGGGTGGAATTGAATAACGACATCGTCGGTCTGATCGCGCCAAATGAATTCTATCGGCTAGAACTTGAGCCGGGTGAATATGTCGTGACGGTTAGGTCTCGAGACATAACGGGAAATCAGTCAATGGGCAACCTGGAAGTCGCGCTCGAACCCGATGAAACCAGCTTCATTGAGATCGAACCTAAAGCAGGATGGAAGGCAATCAAGATGTCCGTAGAAACAGTCTCTAACGAAAAAGGTCAGCGCCTGGTGCTTGATGGGGAACGGCTGAATTGATTCCTTGTGTTTTTGCCATGGCCCCGAACAGGTTTACCGTAATCATTGAAACCAACCAGGTTATGTCCGCATTACCGGTTCAATCGCGAACTGGAAAGACAAAACTGGATAGAATCCGTATCAAACACTGCGGGTTGCAACCGCCGGAGGTACACAGGCAGCACGCCGGGAGGGTTCCAACACCGCCAGCGAAGACAACACCCAGAGAACCACAATACCGACTGGCAGGTATCGCCAGTCAAGACGTTGCAGCTCAAATGAAACTTCCAGCCAATACGCGACAGCCACGGTCAATACGGCACCGATCACCGCGCCGGCAGTTGTGATCATCCAGTTTTCCAGCATGAAGTACCGGATGATATCGATACGTCTCGCTCCCAGCGCGCGGCGGGTGCCGATCTGCTTGGTGCGCTGGGTGACATGGAAAGAGGCCAGGCCGACGATTACGAGGGCCGTCAGACCGATTAACAGGGAAATGACGATGGACAATATGATCGCCATACCCCGGTCTGAACGATAGGAGCGCGCTGCCATTTCCTCCAGCGTGCGCATGGCGAGGACGACACGTTGCCGGTTTGATTCGCCCAGTTCTTTTTCGATGACCGGTATCAGTTCATCACGCATACCGGGCTCAACCCGGATGATGTACTTGTCAGAGGTATATGCTGGCTTACCTGGCTGGATAACGACGTTTTCAAGCTTGTCCCAGCCAACCCATGAGCCATGCATACGGCCAATGATACCGACTATGGTCGAGGGCTCCATGCTGCCCCAGTAAACCGTCTTTCCGAGCGCGTCCTCTTCACCAAACAGGTCATTGGCGAGTTGCTGGGTTACGAGGATGGAAGCCGGCGTTGGTGGATTGGATGCCGGCAGTATGTAATTCACTTCCTCCGGATAGAAATTCCGGCCCCTGCTCAGCTCGATGCCCAGTGCATCAAGCCCTTCCGCACTCCATCGGTATCGCGCGGTTGGTACTGACTCTATGGTCTCGTCGGGCTCGGTCCGCAACCCTGTGCCCGACCCCGAACCCGTCAGCGGTACATGGTTGGAAACCGTGGCTGCCCTGACACCCGGTATGGATTTGATCAGGTCGATGTCATTAGTAATGCTGTCAACCACGTCAAAGTTTTCACCGAAGCCCCGAACATAGGCGACGATGACATTATCGACATCAATCCCGGTTTCACGGTTTATTTTCTCCACCCGCAGCACGATGATATAAAGCGAGTTGATAACGATCGCGAGTGTCACCGCGATCTGTACGGCCACGAGTATCGCGCCAGTCTTGTTGCGCATCAGGGCTGACACCATTGGTCCAAAATCCATGTGCTTTTCCTTACTGTGTTTTCAGTTGAGTGGCGGGTGGAATTCTGCAGACCCGCCAGGCGGGATAAAGCCCTGCAATAATGCTGCTGATAACCGCAACGGCAATCGCGGTCATAACCATGATCCAATCCATTTTTACCAGCCCGCCCGGCGCCTCGTAAATGTATTCAATACCCACCAGGCCAAGTGCAGCAAGCGACAGGCCGATCAGGCCACCGGTAAAACCGATCATGCCAACCTCGACAATCTGCTGCTTGAAAATCATTTTGCGGCTCGCACCCAGGGCGCGACGAAGACTGGTTTCAGCCTTTTTACCGACGAATTTAGTCAAGGTCAGGGCAATCGTGCTTAACAGGCACACCACCAGGAAAAGAAAAGAAAGACCCACGAGAACCTTAGAGTCGTTGGCGACGACCTCGTGGTAGGCCATCCACTCCTCGACATTGTAAATATTGTTATTCATCGGACGCTCAAAGCGGCCCAGCTTCTTCTGCTCGCCAACATAGGCATCGAGATGCGAAACGTACTCGTCACGATCACGGGCGCCATCGAGCTCAATAAAATACTGCACCCAGACATTCTCCGAGTTCAGCCATTGCTCAAACGAGGTAATGTCCTCGCTCTTCCAGCCCCAGTCGCTGCCTTCGGATCTCAACTCCAGGACCCGCGTCAGTGAGTAAGGGATGAACATGTCATTTACCTCTTGGAACCCGCCGTTGATCGGGTCATAAAACCGGGGTGTGGGCTCCCAGTGGTCAGTGACACCTAAGACTCGGAATCTTATCCCTTGCATGGTCAGGGATTTACCAACACTGTCTTCTCCGCCAAACAACCGCTCATTGAGTTCTTTACCCAGCACAACCACCGGGTCTGCTGAGGAATCGGTGGATTTATCCCAGCCGCTGCCATACAGGAACGGCACGTTGAACATCGTGAAAAAGTCGGAGCTTGCGACACGCGCACCTGCTTCAAATGGCAGGTCATCGTCGTTGAGAGGTTCGATGATCAGGCTGGATTCGAACATCGCGGTCTGGCGCTTGGCTTCAGCCAGGGCCAACAGCCGCTCAGCATCATGGAACGTCAGTTGGTGGGGCGCTCTTTCCGGTTCATCCTCGTCAAATGGCCGTAACGGGTTCCAGCTATCCATGGTGACGGCGAACAGCACATCACTCTTTTCCGGGATCGGGTTGCTGCTCATCATGTAAAACACGGTCAGCGTTGTCATGCTGACACCGATACCGACGGCAATCGCAGCTACCATCAGGGCCGTCATGGCCGGATTGCGACGCATGCTTTTGAAAGCAAGTTTTATATTATATTTGAACATCTGGATGACCGACCTCAGGCTTGCGCCACTAATGGCTCGTGACCGTTTAATCCCTGCACTTGCGGAATGTCTTCCTGCGTATCCGTTAGCTCATCTTCAAGCACGCAACCATCCTTCAAATGGATATTCCTTCCGGCGCGTGCGGCCAGCTCCGGATCGTGGGTGACCATCACGATGGTGGTGCCATGGGCATGGATCTCCTCAAGTAACTCCATCACCTGGTGCGCCATGCCCGTATCCAGGTTTCCGGTTGGCTCATCCGCCAATAGCAACCTCGGGTTTCCAGCAATGGCCCTGGCGATGGCCACACGTTGCTGCTGCCCGCCTGATAACTGCGCGGGAATGTGTTTCATGCGTGAGGCCAGGCCCACGGTTTCAAGCGCGTGCTCGATCCGTTGCTTACGGTCAGCCTTGCCGAGCCTGCGGTAGCGCAGTGGCACATCGATATTTTCGAACAGGTTGAGGTCCGGGAGCAGATTGAAACTCTGGAAGATAAATCCGATTTTCTGATTTCGATAGATCGACCTGTCATCGTCATTGAGGCGACTGACGTCTTCACCATCGAGAATATAGTTACCGGAATCGAAGGATTCGAGCAGGCCGGCAATATTGAGAAAGGTCGTTTTGCCGGAACCTGATGAACCGGTTATCGCAACGAATTCGCCCTTGTTAACGGCCAATGTCATTTCGCGCAAGGCGTGTGTTTCTACCAGTTCGGTGCGGTAAATCTTCCTGATCTGTTTCATCTGAAGCATCGATTTCTCCCTCGTTGAATGTTGTTCTATTCTTTATAGGATGGTGCGAAGTGCGAAAACGTTACTATTTCAATGCAAATTGGTGACTGACTAGTCGTTACTGCCTCATTTGATCTAGCTCCCCGTCTTCAAGATAAAGTCCTGTGCCAGGTCGCTGTGCGATGATCATGTTCGAAACCTTTGGTGCTTCATTCAGGGCGCGCCACAAGCTAAGTCGTGTGACATCTGGAAACCAACTGGTGCTTCGTCAGGGTATCAGAGGCCATGGGGTACCTTACTTCAGGACACGGCGTAAACCCCTCCCTGGGGCCTCTGTCGCGACGTCCTGTCGCTCAAGGTCCTGAAGTAAGGTACCCCACACCCTCTGCTACGTGCGTATGCATGGGCCAATGGTTTCTGATGGATGAACTACATTGAGATGAAGCTGGGGTGGGGGGATTGCTTTCCAGGACCGTACGAGACAGGAGTCGAGTATCGA
>Ga0316198_10000393_pt1 | contig 22667 bp, 13 predicted proteins | sample OudBieAanoxic_MG_FD_204935 | JGI IMG/M metagenome (GOLD analysis project Ga0316198, IMG submission 204935) | Coastal sediment microbial communities from Oude Bieten Haven, Netherlands - site A anoxic | ecosystem: Environmental > Aquatic > Marine > Coastal > Sediment | place: Netherlands...
CTCGCTCGTGCCCTCGAGCAGTTGGACAAGGAGAAGTTAGCTGCTCTCGCCGCGGGTGCGCGTCAGTCCCGCTCCCGTCTGACCTGGGACGGCTATGCCGCCGCTCTGGAGGGTTTACTGCGACGGGTCGCTCCGTCGGAGAATGTAATCAGAAACCAGTAACCGGCGACCAGCGCCGCGACCGCGTTTTCTCGGGAGATACCGAGGAATGAACTCCAGGCAGTCAATTGGGAGACAAGTGCCTTGAGCCGCGGAGCGGCGAAATATGGATAGCCTGGGGCGTGAGCCCCAGGATTCCAGCCCCCAGATGAACCGTCAGCCGCGGAGCGGCGACAGATGTCCGGGGGGGGGGAGGACTGCGGCTTACGCCGCAGCCGAAAATCTGCCGCCCCTCCGGGGCTTTTTTCTATATGTCGTCCTTACCCTGGGGCTCACGCCCCAGGGTAAACATCTGTCGCGCCTCCGGCGCTTCGTTCAAGAATCGAGGATGGGGCGCGGATTGCTGAGAAAAACGGCCTGCTCCGGAGAACAGGCCGTAGTGAGTTTCAAATTGTGGTCGTGCTCAGCGTGCCAACTCGCGAATCAGCTCCACCGCGAGCTCGTGGTTGAGCTCTTCATCGAGGATCAGCTTCTTGGGCTCAAACAGGCCGTCCTCGTCAAGCTTGAGGTAATGAACGATATTCTCCTCATCGCCATCCCAGTGCATGAGTAACTTGAGCCCACTGCCGACTACCAGCCTGCCCTTGGCCATTGGCAGTTTGGGGCGCATGGCGATCATCGAAGCCTTGCGGAGGATGATGATCTGGCGCCGGCGCTTGGCAGTGCCGTCGTACTCTTCCTCCTCTTCCTCGACCACCGGGACGAGCTCGAGAATCTGGAAGAAACAGTCGCCGAGGTCAGTGGCAAAGATATGGGGGTTGTTGCTCCGCGGATCGATGAAGAGCTTGGGGTGGCGGAGATTCTCGTTCGCCTCAAACTCGAAGCAGACAATCCCGTAGGGGAAGAGGCCCTGAAGTTCGACCGGCTCCATGTCCTGGAACTGCGGGACTCCGTTGTCGGCCAGCTCGAGGGCGGCGTATTTCGCGAAACCGGCATCTGCTTCACCGAATTGGCTCCACCACGCGAGGTGGAGAAAGGTGGTCGCCAGCTCGGTCACAACCGGTTCACCGTCCTCGTCGACTCCATCTGCGAACTCCGACACCGAGCGGTGAATCAACATCACCGGGTTGAGCGCGGCAGTTCCGTCACCACCCGCAAAGGTCCTGGGTCCGAGCCAGGTGCCGTCCAGATATCCCGCGAGACGGACTCTCGCATCCATTCCGGTCCATTTCTGCCACAGGACATAGACTGCTCCGGTCGCTTCGTCCACTCCCACCTGCAGAGAGCTTTCGATCGCGGCCGCCGATTGGGGAACGAAGAGTTCGCTGACCGTACCGTCGGCATACCGAGCGGTGATGACCACCTGGTTATCCCGAGTGCCGGCGCTGAAAAGGTCGCCGCCACTGGTCAGCGCCATCGGCCCGGCGGCGCCGGTCACCCCGGCGGCTCCAAGCGCAATGGCGGCGATCAGACAGATTCTGATTCCCCTCATCGCTACCCCCTCAAGTTCACCACGGTGGTCAGGTCTGTGGCGAGGAACACTTCGATGAATTCCTCGGAGATCCCGGCCTCCGGGTAGTACGCGGTGAGCTCGTGCAGGTAACGGCGGGCACCGAAGGTGTCGCCCCGTCTCACCGCGATCTCGCTCAAAAGAAACAGGCAGTTCTTGGCGATCTGCTGATCCTTGTATTCGATTGCCAACTCGAGGGCCCGCGAACCGCAGCGGAAGGCGCTCTCGAGGTCGTCGGAGAGCACATAGCCGTAACACAGGTCCTGGAGCACCTCATACAGATAATGTTGGGCGCCCACCTCTTCGAGGACCGCTCTTGCGTCTTCGCAAAGGCGAATGCCCTCGTCGAGACGGTCAGTGCACATCATGACGTAGCCGAGGTTGTCTTCAACCTGTGCCGCCATGACCCTCTGGTAGCCGCCGTCATCCCGCTGGTGGGCTTCCAGGCAGCGGCTGAAAGCCTCCTCGGCCTCGTCGAAACGTGAACTGCGGGCGGCCAGAGTGCCAACCAAGTTGAGGCTGCGTCCTTCGAGGGACTCGTCGTCGAGCTCGCGGGCGAGGCCGGTGGCGCGACGCGCGTAGCTATCTGCGCGTTCGAGATCCTCCGCAATGAAGTAGGCAACTCCGGTGCAGTAGGCGGCGAGGAAACGGTTGCGGGTGTCGCTGCTGCGAAGCAGGATCTCCTTGAGCTTGGGGATCTGCTCGGCTCCCTGATCAAGCTCGACCAGGATCGAACAGCGGTTGCAGAAGGCGCGGTCGGCGAGATCGATCTCGCCCATCTTCCGGGCAAGGGATTCGGCTTCGGCGAAGAGAACCGTAGCGCGCTCGAAGTCGTCGGCGCCGACCGCCAGCTCGCCAAGCCTCAAGAGCTCGTCGTAACGCATCTTCATGAACCGTTTTCTCCGCTGCGTCGCGCCCCGAGGCTACGCCGCTCCTGACGCTCCTTGCGGAGCTTGAACTCGAGGAACTCCTGGACCTCGGTCCGCCCTTCCGGGCTCAGCTCGCGCAGCAGATGCAGGATTTTCATGTCCTGGCGGCTCAACGGTTGCCGCTCTTGGGCCTTGGTGGCCTGCTGTTCGCCAAAGAAGTCAGCCAGATCGAGATCGAAGACGCCGAGGATTTTGAAGAGGTTGTCGAGCGAAACCCGGTATTCACCCTTCTCCATCCGCGATAGATCGGATTGTTGGATGCCAATCTGGCGCGCCAGCTCGGCCTGCGTCAGGCCGCGCTCCTTGCGCAACTCCCGCAGCCGACAGCCAATAGCGGCGACTTCGGGCGTCCCGATCTGTGTTTTCTGGGCCATTTGCCTTGGCCATCCTCTCGCCGTGTAGTACTATCCCGCCGCTGCGGGTGAGCACAACTCGGCCACACGTAGTTCATATTATGCTGTCGCAGCAAGGCAGTCAACCGTGTGCTGGGTCACTTTTTGGGGTATTTCGGATCGCGCTCTTTGTTGGTGGGCTGGCACCGTTCTTGCTAAGTTCGTGGCGGTACGCTGAATGTAGAGGTTTTACTGAGGCCACCGGCCTGCTTCCGGTTGGCCCGGACCATGGAGGTCTTCAATGAGTCGTTATCGAGTTTTGGCAGTCTTCGCGATGGCTGTTTTTGTGGCGGTCGGCGTTTCGAGTCAGGAACCGTCGTCGGAAAGCGCGCAGGAGGTTACCGGCGAAGAAGGGAGTGCTTCGACCGATAGCGATGTCCTGACGGACGCCGAGAGCAAAGAGCTGCAAAGAATTTCGGGCCCCGGAGAACGGTTTGATTCGTGGTCGGAGTTCGTCGAATGGTGGATGACGCCCCGGCCCTTCGACAAGGAGTGGGTGCTGCGCATCGACGAGAACTACGCCTATCCGCACAGGGTCGCGTCGACGAAAATGATCTTCGTGCGTGAGGACGAGGAATTCATATGGCTGCGGGGAGCTCCGCCAGAGGACCCGAACTCGCCGCTCCACAAGATCTGGGCCCAGCGCGAGGTTCAGCAGGCTGTCGAGCTCACGTTGATCGAGATGGCGAATAAGCCCGGCGCGAAATACTATTTGAATTTCTCCGCAGAGCCTGTTCCTCCCCCCTTCATGGAGAGCCTGACCTTCGAACGGATCACGGGAAATCTGCCCTCCGATGGGCGCTGGCAGATGGGTTTCGCCACCGCGGACATGAATGAGGACGGTCACATCGATCTCGTATTTCCGCCACGGCGTAAAGGGTATCCGGTCAAACCGATGATCCTCCTCGGTGACGGCAAGGGCGGATTCGAGAACTGGGCGCAACAGAAATGGCCGGACAACGTGGAATGGGACTACGGCGATGTCGAGGTGGCGGACTTCGACGGTGACGGTCACCTCGATGCAGCCTTCGCCCTCCACTTCAAACCGCAGTATGTCCTGTACGGTGACGGCACGGGCGTGTTCGCGCGCGGAGAGCTTTTGCAGTCCCCCAATTCCCGCATCACCTCGCGGGCTTTGACCGCTGCTGACTTCGATGGCGACGGCCGCAAGGACCTGGCATTCGTAGCCGAGGTCGACTACGACATTACCAGCAACGCGCGTTTCGAAGGAGCGGGCACCGTCTGGGTTCTCCTCAACCGGGGCGGCACGTGGGAGTCTTCGAACGCCGGCCTTCCCAAAAACCACATCGCGGACAACATCAGCGCCGGCGACCTGGACGGCGATGGCCGCCCGGAACTCGTGGTCGCCTCCAATTCCAACGGCATGCGCCAGTTGGCCTTTTCTTTGGACGGTGACGATGGTTGGCGACCCCTGGAACATCGCGGGGTGCTGAGCACGGCCTACCATTACGATGTCGAGCCGTCTGAGAGCGAATTTTTCGCCACCTTCGTCCAGTTCAGGATGATCAATCAGGAGACGCAAGCTCTGAACGGACTCGTGCGCTATACCGTACCTCGGAATGACCAGGGGCTCGTGCTCGGCGCGCCTGTGATCTGGGAAAAGGAGCGCATCGATGTGTTCTTTCGTCTTGCCATCGGCGATGTCGATGGCGACGGAGACATTGATTTGGTCGTGAGCAGGCGACGGGGCGGGCTCGAGGTCTATCTGCAGACCGCGGATGGCGAGTTCTACCGCGAGAAGGGGGACGAACTCGATGCAATCGGCCGGGTTTTCGATGTCCAGCTGATCGACCTCGATGGCGACGGCCGTGACGACATCGTGGCTGGCTGCGTGCCGGAGGAAGACCGGCCCGGTGGCGTCCTTGTCTGGCTGAGCCGCCCGTCAGTTTGAAACCGGAGCTCGGAGTTCGGAGCCGGGAAATCGGAATGACGAATGCCAGCTCTTCTGAAGTGTGGAGGGATAGGTGGAGGGAAGAGGCGAACAGGGCGACTGGCCCGCGGGCACTTGACTTGTCGGGGGCACGGTGGGATCATTTGAGGGTGGTATGTCTGGTTTCGGTACCTTGACAGAGGTTGCTCCGAGTGTTATATTTTATGCTGTGATGACATAATCAGATGATAAGTTGTTGAGAACAAATTATTTACAGGAGGTGATGCGGGACATTAGGGAGGGCGGAGAGAGCAAGACCGGCCGTTTTTTGGTCGGTAGTTCATTCGAGAATTCTAAAGGTATGGAAGGAGTTTAGTATGAAGAGGTTTCTGACTATGGCATTGGTGGGCGTGGTGGCCCTCGGCCTCGCGAGCACCGCCTATGCAAACTTGTGCTCGAATGATGTGGTTCCGGCGGCGACGCTGCTGTTCCCATTCGTGCAGTATGACTACGACGCGGGGTTGGCCGGCAACAGTGGTGCGACGACCCTGTTCGCGATCACCAACGTCTCCAGTGAAGCACAAATCGTTCACATTACGGTGTGGACCGACTACTCGATCGCGATCCTGGACTTCAACATCGTCCTCACGGGCTATGACGTCCAGACCATGAGCATTCGCGACATTCTGCGCGACGGTCTCCTCCCCTTCGAAGAGGGCGTAGAGCTCGCCACAGGGGTTATCGGCGAAGCCAACATCTGGGCAGAGGACAACCAGGGTGAAATTCCGGTCGATCTCGGTCCCTTCTCGAGCAACAACCAGCTCTATGGTTCGGCCCTCGACGGGTGGTTCAATGCGGTTGGCCTGCCGGAACCCCAGCCGACTTCGGACGGCAGCACGGGTGTCGGCGCATATCTCGACTGCGACCCGGCCGTTTGGGAAGCGTCGCCGAACTGGTATGCGGACAACCTCCCGATCGATGGCGGAACCCTTGCCAACTTCAGGAACTTCCTCGAGGCGAGCATGATGGCGGACACCTGGTACGCCGATTGCACCATCGACCCGACCGTTGCGGATCCGGACGAGGTCATTCCCGCGGGTGATTTCGACCCGAATCTACCGACGCCTTGGTGGATTGCCGGTTACATGCACCCGGCGTGGATGTACATCACCGCCGATGTCGTGGGCGCCTGCAACAAGGACCTGCCCGATGGCGATGCCGCCAGTTACTTCGGTGCGACCTCCGGTGTCACGTATAGAAACGTTCTGATGGGCGACGTCATGTGGCTCGACCCGGCCGATGAGCCCGGTGGTATCAACTTCTCTGAGGCTGACAATGCCGTCCACGTCGAGGCAGGTGAGGACATTGGGACAACAGCGGGTTTCTTCCCGCCGTCCGTGTTAGACGACGATGGCAACCCGACCACCTTCTACAGCCGCTACCACGTCGGTGCGGGTGCTGGTGTGCAGGATTACCGCGAGCCGCTCGGAACGGCGTGGGCCCTGCGTTACTTCCACTTGCCCAACGCGGGCGATGCTGCCAACACCTCGATCCGTGCTTGGAAGAGCAGCACCAACCAGGCTCTCGTTCAGGACCTCAGCAATGGCTCCTACACGGTCGACCCGGCCGAGCTCTACTCCAACAGCTGTACCCCCTACACCTACTACGCCTGGGATGAGGACGAGAACGTCGTCGGCGTTTCCGGCGGTTTCATTCCGCCGTGGTCGGGCGAAGATCCGCAGCCCCTTCCGCAGCCGAACCTGTTCCCGCTCGAGACCCAGGAAGTCCCAGCCCGCCAGTTCTACCTGGTCGGCGATACGGACGCCGCCTTTGGTTGGATGCTGTTCATCTGGCCGCGCTCGAACACCGTCGACCCCGGTGGTACGGTGGGCGTACCGTCGGATCAGTACCAGACTTGGATGGGTGTCAAGTACCAGGCCTTCGGGACCTCAACGGCGGCCTTTGGCGCCCTTCAGATCGCCAACTGGAACTGCGATCCGTTTGCTGGATCTCTGCCGTTCCCGATCTTGAATCGTACCTTCAGCGAGTAAGCTGAGTCTTCTATCAACCTATGGAGGCGGCCCTCGGGCCGCCTCCTTTTTTTTCAGTTGCAGCCAGCGGCTGCAACTGAAAAAAGAAGGACCGGATCAGCGCAGCTGGCTCAGGACAATCATGCCTGCATTTGGTGCGTGTCTGCTTCATCAGCGCATGGACATACGGTTGGGTTATTGCTATCATGCTACGGTGCGGCGAAACGCACCCCAGAGGGCGCGGTCAGGGTGCCGGGTGACCATGGTCACAGCCCGTCTTAAAGTATTGAAAAAAATCGGCTCTAGGGGTGCGGGGGAATTGACACCCAACACCCCCTGGAGTAAGTTGCGAAGTGGAGGTGAGGATGTCGTATTCCTCAAAGGATTCATGGATCAATTCCGCGTCGGCCGCGATCGTGCTCGTGGCCGCGTTTCTCGCGTTGAGCCCGTCGTTGTCATCGGCCCAGGGTTACTGCGCGCAGTACGTGGATACCCTGCTCGATACCACTGAAAGTTGCGTCAACGAGCCGTGGCGCGACCGAGCCTCGAGTGTCGAGGCGTTCCGCTGGAAGAGTCACGATTACATCATGCTCAACACCGGCAACGAGCTTTCTATATTCCAGGTCGACGACCCGACCAACCCCCAGCACGTTGACAGTTCTAGCTTCGAGTTCGACACCCGCGGGGATTCCGACTACGACCTCACTGATTTCGATATTTGTGATGACTGCAGATTTGGTTTCTTCGCCCACAAGGTCGAGCGGACGGTGGTCTTCGATCTCGGAAGTGGTGCGACCCCCAATTTTGGTGGATGGGCGATTTACGAAGCCAACGAGTCCGTTTCCAGCGGTTATTCGTTCAAGAAGGGCAGCCAACAGTATGTCATCGCTGCCGACCTGCCCGGCGGCTGCACTCTCTCCGGTCTCTACATGGTCGGTGGTCTCAACCAACTCGACCTTCTGGAGTGCCTCGAGGTCGGCGGTTCCACCGTCACGATCAAGGGCCTGAACACGGTCACCGATGCTTCCGGAGTGCTCTATCTCTACGCCGGTTCCCGGAGCGGCCCCGTCCACGTGTTCCGCGCCGACGGCACCGGTGCCGGCCTGACGCTTGCGCACGTGACATCCCCCGCTGGTATGAACGGGCGCCGGTATGAGCTCTCGATTGACACGAGGAACAAGCGTGCGGCCTCGTCCGACTACTTTAACGGAGTGGTCAAAATCTGGGACGTTTCGGTTCCGGATGACCCGGACCGGCTCTATGACATACCTGTGCTGGCAGAGACGCTGTCCCTGCGAGCACCCTCAGCCAACGCACCGTCGACCCTGTTTACCGCGATCGTCGGCTGGCCCGGCTCAACCAACACCTTCACGGTTGAGGCCACTGGCTACGACGAGGTGGTGGACCCGAACTTCTGGACTGACACTTCGCTGCCCCACAATCCTCCGGAGGTGTGCACATTTGAGTCCGGTGGCGCGCTGTCACGGGATGGGTCGGTACTGTTTTTGAGTCGCTACGCCCTCCACCAGGCCTTCGATCTCTCCGAGTGTTTAACGCCGACTCCCCCCGATGCCGACATTGCCATTACCCCGACTGAGCTCTTCCCGGGCGACACGGCGGAGGTGCGCGACATCTCGACCGGTAATGCCGACCGCTGGGCCCTGTGGATCACGAGAGGATCCAATCCGTCTGACACGTTGGTCGAAGGCAGCTCGACGATGTCAAATAGCAACGACAGGACGATCACTTACCCGATCCCGGCAGCTCTGGCTGATGGCGAGGAGTACTGGGCCCACCTGGAAATCCAAAGCGACGATTTCTCGCCACCTGATGACTTCGACAGCCTGTCGCTGCCGATCACCGTCGACCGTCGCCCGCAGGCGACGATCTCGGTTCAACCAGAGACCGTCATCGTCACCGAGAATGTGGATTTAGCGGCCGCGGTCAACGGCGGATCTCCGGACTCCTATGAGTGGGAGATTCGGGCCCCCGGTGTGGCCCCCGGCGATGGCGATCCGTACTTTGGACCTCAGGTGAATAACCTCACCCTCGATGTCTCGGGAACTTGGATTTTCGAGGTTACCGCCAATTACCAACACGATGATCCGGATGGCGCGGGTCCCTACCAGGCGATGTCGTCGTACAACTTGACGGTGAGCTCGGTGGCGGCGGACTTCTTCTGGACTCCATCCAGTCCGCTCCACACCCAGGAAATCACCCTCAATGGGTCGACCTCAAAGCCCTCGAGTGGTTTGACCTACGAGTGGCAGGTCGTCGAGCAGGGCGGGCCCGGCGGGTACGGTGGCTGTCCTGCCACTGTCCAGTGTGTCATCCCCCCTGACACCCTCGATCCCAACACCACGTACGATGTCACGCTCACCGCGACGAATGGACCCGACAACTCGGTCAAGACCAGGTCCATGACCGTGGGCGATGGCAATGTTGCACCCGTCATTGCGTGGTCGCCGTCGAACCCGGAGATTGGTGAAGCCGTGGGCTTCTCGATTCAGGGCGTGCCGGGAGACATTGATTTGGCAAGCTGGACCATGGGTGGCTCCGGCTGCGACGGCGCGGACTCCACACCGACTTGTTCCCCAACCTCGTGGAACGAATGTAAATACCAGAGCTACGAATACAGCTCGAGCGGCATCAAGACCGTCTCTCTTTCAGTTGTGGTCGGAGGAAACACCTTTACCGCATCGCCGGTGCAGGTCTCCGTCCAGGCTTCCGGCAGCTGTAATGCGGCACCGCCACCGACCTGCACGTATAGCCTCAGCCCGTCGAGCGTCGAGCTCGGGCCTGGCGGAGGAGATACGGCTGTGACCGTCAACACCCAATCAGGCTGCTCGTGGACCGCGTCGACCACAACATCGTGGATCGAGATCCTGTCACCGAGTGGAGCGACTAGCGGCACCGGCACCCTCAGGATCCGGGTCCTGCAGAATACGGGCCCGTATCGCGCGGGCAGCGTGATCGCCGGTGGCAAGGGACTGGTTGTCAACCAGGAGGCGCCCTGGGTTGCCGCCAATTTCACGATGTCCAACCCGCAGCCCGCGAGAGGCGAGGTCGTGACATTCTCGGTCGACCCGATCCTCGAGGTTGTGAGTTGGAATTTCGGCCAGGAGGACTGTCGCCAGAATGATCCCGCAGTCAGTTGCTACTTCCTTGCGTCCGGAGCTTGTAACACGCGTCAGTGGACATACCCGACGGCGGGCGTGAAAGAAATCACGATGGTGCTCGCCGATGGGCGCACACAGACAAAGTACCCGACGGTCGTGGAAGTCGGCGAGTGCTGTCTGGCCGATGGCCGCCCGGACGCCGAATTCGTGATGAGTGCCGACGAGGCGTACAGCGGGGAGACGATTACCTTCACGGACCTCACGAGCAAGGCCGCCACCAATTTCACGAAGGCGCTGAGCTTCGGGTGGAATCCCCAGAATCCCGAGATCGGGGAGAGTGTGTCCTTCACCCTTGACGGCGTCGTCGGGGACATCGAGAGGGCGACCTGGGATTTCGGTGGGGACGGATGTGACAGCACATCGGCGATACAGGAATGCGTTCCGGGCCTCTGGAACGACTGCAAAGCGATGTCGTTCGCCTACGCCTCGTCGGGCGCGAAATCAGTCGGCGTCACGGTCCAGGTGGAAGGCGTTGCCAACCCATACGTCGTCGGCCCCAGTGTGCTCACGGTCGCCAACGCCGGCGAGTGTGATAATGGCGGAGGAGGCGGCGGCTGCGGCTATTCCATCAATCCGACATCAGCTCCTGCCCCGTATTCTCCAGACGGTGGCAGCGGTTCCTTTAATGTCACCACGACCCAGGATTGCGAGTGGACCGCCATCACGTACTCCTCTTGGGCCCATATCGACTCCGGCGGAGGTTTCGGTTCGGGCACCGTCAACTACTCAGTGGATGCGAACCTCAGCTCATCCACCAGGACCGCCACGATCTACGTCGAAGGGAGATCATTCAGAGTGACCCAGGCTGGGGACCAGGGAGACACCGCACCATCCGAATGGCGGTGGAACGTCACCCGCGTCCTCAACGAAGTTGGTGAGACCGTCGATGAAGACTACTACTCGAGCACGGATCAGAACATGAGCTATCGGTTCTCCGATCCGGGCCGGTATCGGGTCAGCCTGACCGCCATCAACTGTTATGGAACCAGTACCACCCATCGATACGCGGAGATCATCGAGGCGCCGGTGGAGAATTTCGTGATCGGCGCGGCGATCAGCCAGCCCGGCGACCACGACACCAATTGGGAGACCGATCTCCGGTTTTACAACCCGTGCGACGAACTCCTCGATGTTCGTATCGAGTACCTCCCCGAAAACACCGACAATACCGAAGCCGAACTCATGTTCCGAGAGTTTCAGCTGCAGGCGAACGAAACCCGGACCTTCGGTGACATCATTGAAGCCATCCCGGGGCTCACCAATCCGGTCTCGGGCTCGGTGCGGATTGGATCGGGCAGTGATAGTGGCTGCAAGGTGCTGTCGGTGTCGCGGACGTTTAACGACACACCGGACGGAAGCCTGGGCCTCTTTGTGCCGGCGCTCCCAGTCAAGCGTGGCGACCGCGAGTTCCTCGATGTGGCGGGTCTCATCCACGATCAGAACTACCGCACAAATCTGCGTCTCGTGAACTACTCCGACGAGGAGGTGTGGGTGCCATTGACTGCGTATGACAAGGCCGGAGCCCAGGTAGGCAGTCGGCGAAGCGCCAAGGTCAAAGGGCAGAGCACCAAGCAGCTCAATAGCATTGCCGAGTGGCTCGGGGCAACCGAAGAGCTGGCGCCGTTCTCGGTCAGAGCGGAGGTTGACGGGCTCGATGTCCAGGCTTTTGGCACTGTGGTCGACAATCTCACCGGTGACTCGGTGCTCTATCTATCGTCATTCCACGACGAGAATCAGATCTGGCTGGCCGGTGTCGCGAGTCTGTCGGGTGTCAATGATTCGCAGTGGCGCACCGATCTCTGGCTCTACAACCCGATCGAAGCCTGGCTACCCGGTGAGATCGAGTTTGTGGTCGGCGACACTCCGAGTGAGTCATTTGGATTTGAGTGGCCTACCCTCTCCACGCACCGCACCAAACAATATCTCGACATTGTCTCGAACCAGCTCGGGCTCGACGAAACACGCGGTTACATCGTCGCGACGGGTGATGACGGAGGGCCAGCGCCGCAGGTGTCGGCTCGTACCTACAACCTGGATTCCAGTGGCGGAACGTATGGCCTCAATCTTCGCGTATTCGGCAGCAATGACCTGCTCCAGCCGGGAGAGGTCGGATATATTGCTGGAATCTCTAACTCGGAAGATATTACAGTCGGCTACCGCACCAACATCGGTGTTCTCAACACCAACCCGGACGAGTGGACGACCGTCCGGATCACGATGTACAACCTCGACGGTAGCCAGGCGGCTGAGCCGTACGAGACAAATATCGCCCCGGGAAAGCTACGGCAGTTCGATATCTTCAAGAAGCTCGACCTGGGCGCCATCACCATGACCGGCTCGCTCAAGATCGAGGCCGTTAGCGGCGGAGCGTTGGCGGTCTATGCCACCGAGATCGATAACCGCACCCAGGACTCCATCTTCATACCGGCCCAGCGGCTGTTCATGGGGCTGGCTCGGTAGAGCATCTCACCCACCCACCAATAGCAGGCCGGGGGTGGCCCACCGCCCCCGGCCTTTTCTTTGGCACGCTTGTTGCTTTATAATGCCGTGCGCTCATCGGTAAGCGTCACAATGGCATGATCCCAAGGAGATATCCATGTTCAATCGCATTCTGAGCCTTCTGCTCTCTCTGACTCTCGCTGTGGCTGCCGTTGCGGCAGACGAAATGCCGGACCCGAAAGAGATCGTCGAGAAGATGGTCGCCGCCGCCGGGGGAGAAGCCTTCGCAAATCTCGGAGTTCTCGAACTCGAGGTCACCGAGGAGGAGATTCGCAACGACGGTACCTTGTCGGGCACGAGCTACTCGCTTTTCGTGGACACCTCGAACCTCGATAATATGCGGATGGAGCTTCCCGGCGAGGTTGTGGTCGCCACCAATAGAAATGGTGGGTGGTCGACGACGGCGAACGTGCTCGACGACCGCCAACAGGTTCCGAAAATGGCCAAGCTGGCCATCAACCAAGCAGTCTTTCCGCTCCTCCTACCGTACAGCCTTCAAATGGAAGGCGTGTGGCTGAAGGAAGTCCGTGAAGCCCAGGTAGAAGGCCGCGAGGTGTGGGTGATCTCGATTCCGTTCTCCAAGGGTTTCTTCGTAAATCCGGTGATGGAGTCCACCTGGATTCTGGTCGTGGCAAAGGACGATTTTTCGTTCCAGTCCCTGGAATTTGCGCCAGCGCCGGCTTTTGCGGATGTATCACCGGTCGGGGTACGCTACCGGATTCTCAAACAAAAGGAGATTGACGGCGCAGCGGTCGTCGAGCAGGTCCTGGCGACCGGTATCAACTCGGAGTACCGGGAAAGCGGCGCGAATCGAGTGACCAAGATCGCCTCGAAGGCGCAAGCGTGGGACCCGACTCTCTTTCTGAGTCCTCAGCAGCTCGAGGCCCTCGAGAAGGACGACTGAACCGCTGAGGACCGGAGTTTTGCGTTCTTAGTTTTTAGTTTTGAGTTTTCCACCACCCTCCCTTCAACCCTGGGGTGGATTGTGCCGGAATTCACCGCCGGCAGCGATGGGTGACCGACGGCCGAAATGGTAGGAATGCAGACGGTCGGCCATCGGTCACTCGCTGGCCGGGGGGGAGTCACGACGCCCTCTGGGCGTCAGTAACTCAAAACTTAAAACTCAAAACTTGTTCTCAAGAGGCGCCGCGTGTGGAGAGTACCGCCGGAACCGTTTTGAGAAGGATCTTGAGGTCGAGCCACAGCGACCACTGGTCGATATAGGCCAGGTCGAGGGCGATCCAGTTATTGAAGTCATCGAGGCCGGCTCGACCCGAGACCTGCCACAGACCGGTGATTCCGGGTTTCATCGACAGTCGCCGCCGCTGCCAGCGCTCGTATCGCTCGACCTCGTTCGGGATTGGCGGTCGCGGACCGACCAGCGACATATCGCCGCGGAAGACGTTGTAGAGCTGTGGCAGCTCGTCCAACGACAGTTGGCGGAGCCATCGGCCCACCGGGGTCACCCTCGGGTCGCGCCGCGCCTTGAAAGCCGGGCCTTCAACCTCATTGAGGTGGGCAACTTCGTCGAGACGCTGATCGGCGCCCTCGCACATGGTGCGGAACTTGAGAAGCTTGAAGCGGCGCCCGTTGAGACCGCAGCGAATCTGCGAGTAGAAGACGGGACCGCGCGAACCGAGCTTAATGGCGGCTGCAATCAACGGCATCAGCGGAGCCGTCAGGACAATACCGAGCGTCGATACGGTGAGGTCCTGGAGGCGCTTGACGAACATCGGGAACGGCGCACCCGGGGTGTTGGTAAAGGTCAAGAGCGGGATGCCCTCGAGTTCCTCGAGCACTACCCGCGCCTTCATGTGCGGGAAATAGAGGGCCACTCGTGCACGGATGCCGAGCTCTGAGCACAAGAGAAAGCTCTCCTCGAACTCTTCAAGCTGACGACGGGAGAGAACGAAGATGACCTCGTCGACGACTTCGTTCTGCAGGATCTTCGGCAGATCGTCGGCGCTGCCGAGCACCGGTACCCCGGCGACCTCTTCGGCATGTTCGCCGTTTGGGGCGACGAACCCGACCAGCTTGACCCCCCAATGCGGGTGCTCGGCGATGATCTGCGCCACCTCTTCGGCGCGCGGGTTGATGCCGACGATCAAGAGGGAACGGTAATTGAAGCCGCGACGGCGTACGCGCCGTGCGCCAAGGCGCAGAATGAGTTTTTCGGCAACAAGGAACAGGAGATCAAGGGTCCCAAAAAGGATCAGAAACGGCCGCGACACGAAGTCGAGCCGCAGCAGCCAACCCGCCGCGGCAAGGGTCAGGATGCCGGCGCCTACGACCTGCACAACCTGCCAGATTTCGGAGGCTAGGGCGACGGTGCGGCGCGAGGTATAGGCCTCGCGGGTGACCAACAACAGGGTCCAGATGGCGAGGACCAGGGGCAGCAGACCGAGGTATCGCGACAGCGGGTAGAGCTCGGTCGGAAAGATCGAGGGAGCGAGCTGTGGTGCGACGTGGGAGCGCAGCCACCAGGCCAGGAAAAAGGCCAGGGAGGTGAGCATCAGGTCCGCTGTCCACACCCAGTAGGCGACGACCTTTGCCCTTTCCTTCAGCACAATTCCTCCAGCACCTTTTCATAGCGATCGGCGACATCGGACCACCGGTAGCGCTCCTCGACGCGGCTCTTCGAAAGGCGGCCCATCTCGAGAAGCCGTTCTTCGTCGTCGATGGCGCGGCCGATGACGTCCTCGAGGCGATCGTCACCGTCAAAGGTGAAGCGCGAACCGACACCCCCGGCGACCTCCCGGTTTTCGGGCGTGTCATAGTACAGCACCGGCCGGCCGGCGCCCATCGCCTCGACCAACGCCGGGTGGGTACCGCCGACCTCGGTCGCGTGGATGTAGGCACGGCAATTGAAGAGCAGTTGCCGGTAGCCCTCGCCGTAGATCGGACCAGGGAGCAATACCCGCTCGTCTGCGAGCTCGGCGACGCGACGGGTGAGGCCGCGGGCGTAAGGGGCGCCGCCGACCATGATCAGGGGTCGAGATCGCTCGACCCTTCGGTAGGCCTCTACCACCCGGTCCGGGTTGTTCTCGGGTTCGAAGCGGGACACGTACAGCAGGTACTCACCGGGCTCGAGACCGAGCTCGGCAAGTCGATCAGATCCCTTGGGGGGTTCGAGATCGCCGCCGTAGACGATCATTTCGGAAGGCGCCTTGTAGGCGCGCCGGTAGTAGCGGTGGATGACCTCGGCGTCGGTAATCAGCGCATTCGGAAGGCGGGCGGCGAGGTACTCGCCGAGGCGATAGTAGCTGCGGCCGGCAAAACCCCATTTGCGCCGCTTGCGTTCGAGACCGTCGACGTTGAGGGCCACCGGGACGCCTGCCAGCTGCAAGATACGGACGAAGGGCGCATTGGCGGCGTTGCACATCAGGACCACATCGAATCCCTTGCGCGCTGCGTGGAGGGCCGCCACGAAGGTGTGAGAGACGGTTTCCAGATGCTTGCTACGCAGCGCCGGCAGGACCACCAACCGCATCCCCCTGTACTCGCCGAGCTGTGGGTCGATAAATCCGCGTCGGCCGTAAACCGTCACCTGGTGACCGCGAGCGGCGAGACGTGCTCCCAACTCCTCGGCGAACGTTTCAAAGCCGCCGTAATTCGCAGGCACCCCACGGGTACCGATGATCGCGATCTTCACGGCCCTGCGACCTCCTCCACCCGTCCTCGTCTACGAAACCAACGAGCGATCTGTCTGGGCGGCGAGGTGCGCCGTTCGAGGACCCAGGTACGACGACGGCTGGAATCGCTGCGCAGGCGCCGGACATCGCCCAGGGCGGCCAGCGAGGCACGCTCCACCGTCAGACAGGCACCCACTACCAGGAGATCGCGCACAAGCCACCACGGGAAGCAGCGCAGGTGCCACCAGAAGTCCGCACAGTGGCGGCGCAGCAGGAAGCGGTTTCGCACCGAGAATCTGTTGATCGCCGCGTGGCCGCGTCGCCCGGCCTCGGGCCGGAAGCCGCGACGGTGGGCCGCCACAGCTGATGGCACGTAGAGACACCGCCAGCTGCGCAGCTGCAGACGCCAGGCGAGCTCGGCATCCTCCCGGTAGGCGAAGAAGGACTCTGCAAGGTACTCGTTACCGGGGTAGGCAACGTCGTTCAGAGCTTCCCGGCGCAGGAGAATCGCCGCGGCGGTTCCGCCAAAGACCCATGCCGGCCGGTCGTAGGAACCGTCATCGTCGGTACCGGCCCCACGATCGAAATGACGTCCCGAGCAGGTTACGACCATGCCCGCAGCATCGATGACCGACTGAGGCTCGATATTGGGTCCCTCGGCGCGCAACAGCTTGGGGCTGACAGCTCCGATGCGCGCCGCCTCCGAACAACTCTCGACCGCATCGAAGAGCCTTTGAACGAGATCCGGCCGCGGTGCGCAGTCCGGGTTGAGTAGCAGAACCCAAGGCTCGGAGGTGACGGAGATCCCCCGGTTCGAGGCTGCCGCAAAGCCGGTGTTCTGGTCCTCTTGGATTATGGTCGTGGCCAGATCACTCGCTCGTTGTTCGGCGATCTCCGCCGATCCATCGGCGGAGGCGTTGTCGACCACTACCAACCGCGCCGGAGCCGGCACCAGACCCTCCACTGCTGCCAGACAGGCGGCGAGGGTCTCGGCGTGGTCATGGGTGACGATGACCACCGTGTATTGGGTAGGCGCACTCACGGGGTCATCTTGGCACAGGTTCTCCGTCGGTGCGAGTCGCTACAAAGCTCTCCAGCCGGTAGGGGGCTTTTTGGAAGTCCTTCCGTGAAACGAGATCGAAACGCGAATCGCGGCCCAGCTGCTTTCGAACCGGTTCGAGCCAGCGGGTTTCAGCAACGAAGCCAGGGCGAGGCTGCGTGCCTGGTGTGGTGGACAGAACCATGAGGAGATCAGGTGGGTCGGTGGCGAGCCACCCGACGACGTTGCTGCGTCGGGCACGGCCGGTCGGCCCTTGTGGCACCTGGTCCGGATCCATCGACGGACGGCGTTGGAGGCAGCTCCATTCCACTAGCCAGGGACTGAGGTGGTTCCATGTGCCGAGAAGGACCGAGGCCCGGACCTTGGCTGCTTCCCCGGTGATGGCGTCCAGGACCTCCGTGGTAGAGGCGTTCACGGTGTGTTGGCGGTGACCCCGGTGCAGACGGTCAACGTCCACAGCGGCCGTTGCTGTCGAGAGCAGCGCCGCGCCGGCCAGGGTTGCGGCGATCCACCGTCGAGGTTTGTCTCCAACGCGACTCGTGGCCCGCGCCGCGAGCTCCACTGCCTCCCGCGATCCAGCGACCCACAGCAGGATCGCGGTGAGAAAGAAAAAGCGCGGCTGCTTGTAGGGATGGGCGAGGCCAGCGATGGTCGAGAACAGGAGGGCGAGCGCCAACACTCGGCCGGCCACGTCCGAACCGCGCAGCCGGCGGAGGGATGAGGCAGCCAGAAACAGGACCGCGATCCCGACAGCCGGCGATGGAGAGAATTCACCTATGAATATCCGCGGATAGAAGAGGAGGCTTTCGAGGCTCAGGACCGGGGGGCCTGTGGAGCGGTTGACGAGAAACTTCACGAAGTTGATGGTGTGCGACGGCATCACCATCCACAGCGCGACTGGGAAGGCGATGAAGGTGAGCATCGAGCGAGCGCGAAAACCTACCCGTGCGTGCAATTGTCTCGCCATCAGGAGGCTGTGTCGCGGCCGGAGAAGCCATCCAACGAGGGTCAACGCGTAGAGGGCATAGAGAAGTGGTCCCGCCGAGCCCACGCTTACCGCCCTGCCACCAATAGAGAACCGCCACGGCCCCGCGATCTCGATGATCGCTGCCCCTAGCAGGCCGATGACCAGCAGAGCCGACCACGGTCGCCTCAGGGCCGCCCCCAGGCTCCTCGACGTTTTGGTGGGCTGAAGGCCCGACGGGCCGTGGGCACGCAGCACCTCGTTGGCCATCATCGGTAGGATCCAGATCAGGCCGTAGTTGTATTTGCAGAAGAAAAGCGTGGTCGCAGCGATGCAGGCGAACGTGAAATCTCGGGCGTGGCCTGTTTCCAGGGACCGCAAATAGAATCCCACTGCGAGCAGCAGGAGCAGCATCCCTGGAACTTCGAGCATGACGACGGTCGCAAAGACTTGGGTCATCGGACTGGCGGCGACGAGTGCCGCGGTGAGGGCGGCGACAGCGAAGCCAAAGCGGTGGTGGCTCTGCAGCCCGCTCCAGAACGCAACGACGATTGCCATCACAAAGAGTGCGGCGACGAGTCCCCTGGCGCTCGCGTAGCCGGGGCCCGCGAGCAGGAAGACCGGGACCTCGAGGAGCGGAAAGACGGGCGGCCACACATCGAGGCCGTTGAGATGGCGGAGGAATGAGAGAGGATCGATGTCCTGCAGGGTCCTCGCCAGGCGGAGACCGCTGACGCCATACTTGGCCATGTCCCACTGGGGAACGCGTGCGCTGCCGACAGCCAGAGCCATCACCGGTGTGGAGACGCGTAGAATCGCCACAACGAGGAGCGTCATCATCGCCGTTTCCGGCGCAGCGAACTGACGACCGCGATTCCGCTCTCCTCTGGCCATGCTCAATGGTAGTCGCGCCTTCCGTATGTTGAGGTGCACCGGAGGCGGATTCGGGATCGAAAGATCCATCACTGAAGATGCGAGTAAAGAGTTAAGAGTAAAGAGTTAAGGTGTGATGATTGCCCCCTCTTCACCTTTAACTCTTAACCCTAAACCCTTTACCAGCTGTGATGGCTGGCAGATCCAATCGGTATACTCTTTGAAATGTCGATGCCTACCTCTGGAATGCGCTCGTGACCCTTCAGCGCGTTGCTGCCTGCGCATCGACCGCGGCGTTCGCATTCCTTGCAGCTGTGCTGGGCGGCCTCGGCGCCATCCCATGGCCCGAGGCGATCCTTGCATCGGTGTCGGTGGCGCTGGCTTTCGTTCCCTCGGGGTGGTGGGCGGCGACCGTGGTTCGCAGGCGTCTGGCCGAGGCAACCCTGGTGCCGGCGGCTTTTGCGATGACTATGGTTGGCGGTGCCACGATGCGCCACATGATCTTGCCGCCACTGCTCCTGCTCGCGATCTGGGCGGTCGCCGCTGCGGCCTGGGATCGCGTTCCGGAACCCCACCTGCCCGTTTTCGCCGCCCTCTTGGGTTTGGCTGCACGAGCTGCGGTGGGCCTCGGCTTGAGCGGGTTTGGCGTTCTTCCGGTGGCGTTGTCGATCGCGGTTGCTGCGCTCCTCCCCTGGCTGGCCATTCGACGCTGGGGCCGCCGAGCTGCCGAGCTCGCCGCTCTCCTCGGAGCCGTTCTCCCGTGGCAGGTTTGGCCGTTGGCCGCCGGCGTGCTGGTGGTGGCGAGCCTGGCCCTCGCTGTCGCCGCGAGTTCCCGAGATCGCGACCGCACGGTCGTGGGATGGCTACCGGGTCTGGGCGCTTTGGCACTGCTCGCCGCCGCCCTCTCCTCGTGGCCGAGTCTGGGTGCATCGAATCTCTTCCAGGATCACGGTTGGTTGGCGGGCGCGATCGTTATCGCGGTGCTGGCAGTCACCCCCCGGTTGCGTCCGGGCGTGGCCGGCGCGGTCTGGCTCGCCGCAACTTTGGTTCTCGTTCCGGCACGGGCCCCAGCGCCTGAGCAACGCGCGTTTGTTCTCACTCCTGAGCTCGGGAAGCTCACGATGTCGGCTGGCACCGGTGGCGACTATGTCGTTGATCTCGATGTCGAGAACCGCGCAGCTCTTGCCATGGATACGCCGCTGGCGGTGCTGCGATTCGCCGGCAACGACTCTGTGATTCTCGTCGGATCGTCGGATCAGAGCACCGTGTGGAGGCCTCACGGGTTGGGCGCGGGAACGCAGTGGCGAGCATCGGCGCGAAGCCATTTCGTGGTCCCGGAGGGCGAACGGCCGTTGTTCTACCGGCATCCCGAGCTGCCGGGCGACGTGGAATTACGGGTGGAGACCATCGGTGCGGTGCGTGCGACACCACCTCGCGACTGGATGTTGCCGAGCTGGTTACTGCTGGCCGTGGCGGCGGTCGCGGTGATCGAGATTGCCTCGGGGACCTGGCGGTCCAGCGTCGGTGTGCTGCCATGGTTGTTGTTGGTCCTTGGTTCGTTGGTTGCAAGATCGTCGGTGGAGCCTCTGCGCCTGCTTGGCGAGCGGCTGGCAATAGATCTCGCTTTGGCGGCCCTCCTCGTGGCGTGGCTGCCCGCGGCGCGCATCTGGCTGCCGCGGAGGAGGGTGTTCGTAACCGTTGCCGCGGTGCTGGTACCGCTTGCCATCGCGACCCCCCATCTGACGCCGCCCCTCTATGGCGATGAGCCTTTCCATCTGGTGGTGATGGAGTCACTGGCCAGTGACCGGGATCTCGATATCGGAGATGATCTCGACCTCGAAGACCATCCCCAGAACAAGCTCTATGCCCCCGGGCGGCCCCTTTTTCATTCGCCGGTCCTCGGTCTCCTCCTGCTGCCCGGCTATGTGGTGGCCGGCCGGGCCGGCGCTCTGGTTGTGTTGGCGCTGATGGGCGCCGCGTTGGCGGCTCTCATTGCCGGACGATCGCGAAGTCTTGGAATTCATGAGGCTTCGGTCGGAGCGATGGTGTTGGCGCTGGTCATGACCTATCCGCTCGCCACCTTTTCGACCCAGATATGGCCCGAGCTGCCGGGTGCGCTGGCGGTCGCGGCGCTACTGGTTTTAGCGGCCCGATCGCGGGGCGGTAAGTGGCTGGCTCTCGCAGTGGCGATGGTCGCGGCGGCGGTCAAGACCCGACTCGGCCTGTTGACCCTGCCGATCGCCGCAGCGGCGTGGCTGCGGCGCCGTCCCTTACGGGGCTTGCTCACAATCGCACTGGCATCGGGTGCTGCCCTGGCGGTCGGCTGGTTGACCATGGGTCATCCATTCGGGCCCTATCGCCGGCTCCACCACCTCATACCGACCGACCCCGCCCTTGCCGCACGAGTTGTCGGCGGGCTGATCTTTGATGCCGCCGGTGGTCTTGCGTTCACCGCGCCCTTGCTCGTCGCAGCGCTGGCCGGGATGGCCATGCTGTGGCGGCGAGGCGGGCCAGGAGAGCGGGCGATGCTGACCGGATGTGGATGCACTGTAGCGGCCTTGCTGCACTCCACCGAGTGGTACGGCGGCGGCGCACCACCGGCGCGCTATCTGGTGCCGATGCTACCTGCCTTTGCTCTCGCCGGCGGCTTGGTCCTGGCCCGCCCGCTGAGGTGGAGGCGGATGTTGCCGTTGCTGTTGCCGCCGTCGATTGTCGCCTGGTGGGTTCTGGTCACTCGACCCCACCTGTCGGTCAATCCGGGTGACGGCGGTTATTGGCTCGCCGATTCCCTGTCCCGTCGATTTGCTGTCGATGGACGCAGCCTCTTCCCGTCGTTTCTGGTTGTCGATACCGCGACCCTGGCGGTGCCGGCTGTGGTGGTACTTCTCGTGCTGTTTCTGGTCTGGATTGCGAGGCGACGGCCCGGCCGCGGAGCTTTTTTGGCACGCGGCTGGATTGCCGTGTGGTTGTCGGCGGCGGCAGCGCTGGTGCTGACTCTCGATTTACGCCCGGATCGTGTCGTCGAGGTGGAGGCACCGCAGGTTCGGAAGAGTGGCGGCAGTCCGGTGCCAATGGTCGGTACCCCTGCCCGCTACGCACATCTTCGGGGCTGGCGCCTGAACAGAGGGAATCGCGTCACGGTGCCTCTCAAACTGAGAGAAGGAGCAGAGGTCGTGCTCGAAGGCCGGCTGCTCGGTACGGCCCGGCAGGCGTCGCAGCTCGAGATCAATTGGGATGGACGGGAACCGGTACTGATTCCGTGGCGCGGAGAACGTGCAAGCGAGAGCCTTCGGATGCCACCGCCGCCGGGGGAAGGCCGCCACCGCCTCAGCATCACTCTGCACTCTCCTCCCCAGGGTGCGGTGGTCCTGGACCGTTTGATTGTCGGCAGACTGGAGGATCGATGACTTGGACCGCGTGGTTTGCGCTCGGCGTGACCGCGCTAGTGGTGATCGGTCTGGCCCGAAACCTGGCAGCGGACGCCCTTATGTGGGGAGCGGTTGTCGCCTGTGGGCTCGCCGGCATCCTCAGTCTCGAAGAGATGTTCGTGGGTTTCACCAACTCCGGCATGCTGACCATCGCTGCCCTCTATGTGGTGGCGGCCGGCGT
>Ga0316198_10000395_pt1 | contig 22632 bp, 25 predicted proteins | sample OudBieAanoxic_MG_FD_204935 | JGI IMG/M metagenome (GOLD analysis project Ga0316198, IMG submission 204935) | Coastal sediment microbial communities from Oude Bieten Haven, Netherlands - site A anoxic | ecosystem: Environmental > Aquatic > Marine > Coastal > Sediment | place: Netherlands...
CGGGTGAGATCGCCGAGGCGATGAACATCACCACCGGTGGATCCACAAAGATCGTGACGAAACTCGAAAACGACGGCATCGTATCGCGACTTCACCACGCCGACGCTGACGGACGCGCCGTGGTCGTCACCCTCACCGAGAAGGGAGAGCGCGTGGCTGATGCCGTCCTCGTCGCTGTTGGCGAGGCGGTGCGGGACCTCATGGCGCGGCTCAACGCTCTTGACGCCTCGGCGAGATAAACCAACCCGCGTCCTCGATCAGCGATCGCTCTAGACTCGCTGAACTCTCGTCCGCCCTCGACTCACGGCCCCGGGAGGATACGTGGATGCTTCACCTGCTGCAGCCGGCAGCAACCCAGAAAGCCCCGAGGAACGGACCGGTGACGGCGATGGGTTCGACCCGTCCTCTGCTATCAGGAGTGACTTCGACGCGACCATCATTCTGCTGCTCTGGTGCATTCGGAAGGCGTTCTTTCCCCTGTTCTGGCTGGGAATGTCGTTTGCAGCGATCTCCTTCGCCATCACCGGACAGGACGTACTCGAACTCGAGAGCCAGGCGACGTCGCTGGATACGCCGAGTGAGTTCGTCGGGGCTCTGCTGTCGCCGCTTTCGATCGTGGCAATCGCGTTCATCGTGAGGATCGCGGTCGGGTTCCTTGCTCTCGCAGCCGCGTACCCACTGAGCAGGTCAACGAAGCCTCACGATCACCAAGACGCCCGGACGATAACGCGGCACATCCGTGTGTGGCGAGACCGGCTCTATCTCAGCCGTGCATTCCGATCCCTCCGGTGGACGTGGATCGTCCGAAACGTCGCCGTGCAGCGACTCGATCGAAGGGGAGCGAGGCTCGCGTTATGCAATCCAGTGCTGAGATGGGCCGGCATCGCACTGTTCATTCTCTTCGTGGTTGTCTTCTTCATCGCAGTGGGAGCATCCATGGAGTAGCGACGCACCTCGGCCGGCCGTGGGAGGCTCCAAGTGCCGCCGAACACCTCGCTCCAGAGCGCGTCACCGGTGTACGCGACACTCGACGTACCGCAGCCCGGGAACAACTCGGCCCCCAACACGCCGCCATTCGGATCGATCACCGCGACAACACGACTATCGCCGTGTATATCCACACCGCCAACAACCCCGGCTACCACCGGCATGGCTGCCCTTTCACTCTCACATGGGCAGAGGGACGGCGCATGCCATCGGGACGGCGAACCGAGAACCAATCGAGCTGCGTCTTTCAGCTCAATCGGGCCCTCACTACCCGACGGGGGCGTGCAGCACCGGCAACATCGTCCCTCCCAATCGGATCAACGCTTTCGATATGGCTGTTGGTTGTCGAATGGAACCTTGCCGAGGTACGCTCTCGTCCGCCGATCATCGCATCCTGCGGTGACGACACCAGCAGCCTGAAGGGGGCCCCAATGTCCAAAGAACAGAAGCTATTGAGTGCCGCGATCGATGCGACTGGCGATGACACAATCTTCGATGTCGCAGAATTCAATCCCAAAGGGACGGCGGGCGCGACTGCCGCTGGGGCGGCGGCCGGTTCGGTTGCGGGTGGGGCAGCGACCGGCGGCGACAGCTGGGGCAGAGCAATAGGCACGCTGGGCGGTGTCGCTGCTGGTCGGTCAGCGATGGGTCTCAGCAAAGACCTGCCTCCCCGCATTTGTGTTGCCGTCTCCCCGGACGAGGTCTATCTCCTCGGGATGAAGACCATCGGCTACCACGTCGAACCGCTTGCCAAGATTCATCGCGACAAGCTCGGTGTCGAGGTTCATCAGCGTGTCTCGGTGCGGACCATCGTCCTCGAGGACCTCGAGACCGGCCACAGATTCCCGCTCGAGGTGAAGCGCCTCAACTTCTATCACGCAAAGGCCATGGTTGGGCTGCTCATGATGAGCGACGAGCACCACGAAGATGAAGTCGAGGATGACGTGCTCGAACCGGCCGACGACGAGGGCTGACCCGACGACGTGATTCAGGTCGGTCGCGTGCTCGTGCCCCAACCAGACGCCACAGGTAGGTGAGGCCAATCGCCACCGACCAAGATACAACCCAGAAGTCGGGGGTCATGTCCTCGACCGTTGCGAAGGTGACGCGGCGAAGCCCCCGCAGAGCAGGGGTTTCGGCGGCACGCCCGGAGGAACTCGAATCCTCTCAACCGCCGACCTCAACGCCCAGAATCCTGCGGAGGTGGGCTCGCGCTAGCATCGAACGTCTTGCTGTGACGTTGACGGTGGCAAAGGAGAGGGACGGCAATGGACCCTGGGATTGGCGGCGAAGCGTCTGATGGTTCGCCGCCAGACGCTGAGAGTGCTGTATCCCAGCTCGGTCGCGCCCTCGATGACCTAGCGCACCGGTTTGACCGAGTCGACTGGGTCGAACTGGCCGCCACGGTGGTGCTGTCCTTGGCAGTGCTGGTCGCTGCGTGGTCGGCGTACCAGGCATCGCTGTGGGGTGGCGTTCAGTCTGCGAACGCGAGCCAGTACACGGCGGACCTCACGGAGTCGAGCGAACTCACAACGCTGATCACGGCACAGTTTGAGTCCGACTCGCAGGCGATTGTGACCTGGCTGATCATGGCGGCCGAGGACAACGAGCGTGGCATGCAGATTCTCGAGGAGCGGTTCGATGACACGCTTCGCCCAGCATTCGACGCTTGGATCGCTGGTTCGACCGAAGGCAACGTTCCCCCTGGGTTGCCCCAGGAGTTGCCCGAATATGAAGAAGGCTTCGAGGAGCTCCTCGAGGTGAAGAACTTCTACACCACGAGCGCCGCTGAGGCCGCCGAGGCAGCCGCCGAGGCGAACCGCACCAGCGACAGCTTCGTGCTCGTCACGGTGATCATGGCATCGGTGATGTTCTTCGCCGGAATTGGGACGAAGCTCAGAGGCCAGGCGATGCGGATCACCATGCTCGTCGTCGCCGTCCTCCTCTGCGCAGGGGCCATCGCAGCGATGCTGTCCTTGCCGCAACAACCTGTGAGCTTCTGATCGGCCAACCTCGGCTGCAACACGAGGCACATCCATCGCGGTCCACAAGGGTCCCACACGTTCTCAGTCGATCCGCATCGACGGACCCCGGCGTTCCGGGTTCAGCGGATGGACGCTATCGAACCCCGACGCATCACCATGCCGGGTGGCTCCTATAGTCCCGGACCGTATTGCTGACACAGGAAGGTACATCTCATGAACCGAGCACGACTTTTCGCAATCGGTGTGGCACTAGTAGCGGTGTCGTTGATTGCAGCGGCGCGCAGCAGCTCGTCTTCGAGCGAGACCACTGCACCATCGAGCGGATCGACGAGACCACTGCACCATCGAGCGGCGGAGGCAATTCGTCGGGCGGCGCTTCGGTGTCGAACACCGTCGTGAAGGAACTCCAGAACACTCTTGCGACGCTCGAGTACTACACCGAATCGGTCGATGGCGTCTACGGACCCGAAACCACACAGGCAGTTGAGGCGTTCCAGAAGGACGCCGGAATCGCAGTGGACGGCAAGTACGGTCCCGAAACCCATACGGCACTCGAGAAGGCCTACGTCGAGACCAGTAACGCATGGGAGGACCACAAGGCCATTACTGAGTTGCAGCAGGCAATGTCTGACCTCGGTTGCTACGAAGGCGCGGTTGACGGCCTCTACGGACCCGAGACGGTTGCTGGCATCAAAGCTGTCCAAAAAGACTGTGGCCTAGCCGAGGACGGCCTCCACGGCGCCGACACCCACGCCTGCCTCGTTGATCTCGGCGGCGACGCCTAGAAAGATCTGATCACGCGACATACGAGTGGGGCGCCAGGGCCCCACTCGCGTATCCACGCCAACACGGACTCTGCTCGCGCAGCCGTTGTTCATCCGTATCGACCTCACGCTCTCGGGCTGCGATTTTGGCCTCTCGAATCGCCAGCTCTTCTGCGGCACGTTGAGCAAACACGGGCGGCTCATCGCCGGTGACGTCACCGAACACGCCGACGAGCTCTCGATCGATGAGCATCGTGACGGCCCTACCCATCGAGACCCCCACAGAATCGCAATACCGCTTCCACGTCGACCACTTCGCTGCGATTGCTGGCACCCGCAGCGTCCGCGGTACACCTCATCATTACCGAGGCCAGCAAGCAGCCTGCGGTCGATCCTCGCCAACGTGCCCCTATCCACGTCCATCAGCGCCACCTGCGATGTGCACATGTGTACATCAGACAACTTGTTGCAGGTGCGTGTGTGTTTTGGCGGTGTCTGTGCGCAATCGCGATGCTGAGGCAGGTGTCACTCCGGATCGTGGACGATGCGGGTGGAATCGCGGTGCTCAGATCCTGCTCTGGGGTTTCTCGACTGTGGGGATGCCGCGACATCCTCGCGCGTTGCGAATGTGGAGAATGGATGTGTGCCTGGGTTCTGGCCCATCCAGACGGAGCTCGGACGGGTTGTTCGGTCCTTGAATGGACGACCGGACCACCGCGGCCGTCATCGAGGACGGGATCTCCGCTGGGGCCAGCGACCGTTTCATACTCCATGATCGTGAAGTAGACACCCCAACCCTCTCACGAGAGTGTCAAGAACCCTCCCATCCGCTTGCCGCTGGCCCGAATCCGGTCTCCACGAACACCCAAAGGAGATACGGGAATCCCTTGTGTATCAACGGTTCCCGGCGGTCTGACATTCTGGTGACACTCTGACAACACTCTGGTGAGAGGGTTGTATCCGACGATCGTCCAATGGATAGGTGCGACTCAACCACATATCGCAGGCGTCAGGGCGGCGTCTGATGGCCGGGTGGATCCGCAGAGCTCACTCGGGCCGTTACCAGGCGCGGTACCGCACACCTGGAGGTCGAACCCGTTCAAAGACGTTTGATCGGCGCAAGGACGCCGACAAGTGGCTACGCCGTGAACTCGCCCTGATCGACCGCGGCGACTGGATCGACCCAGACGCCGGCACCATGACCGTCGCGGAATGGGCCGACCGGTGGATGGCGACCCGGCTCCACATCCGCGACTCAACCGGTGAACGCGACGAAACGTACCTCCGCTCGCTCGTCCTGCCCCACTTCGGTACCCGGCGGCTCAGTGACATCACCCGTCACGACATCCAGGACTGGGTCGCAGATCTCGCTGAGGAAGGCTACGCAGCAGCCACGATCCAACTCGCCTACGGGCTCGTGTCGATGGCGTTTGGCGCCGCCGCAGACGATGCTCTCATCCAACGCACACCCTGCACGGATGTGAACCTCCCCAAACGCATTGAGACCGAGAAGCGATTTCTGAGCGCGGAGGAACTCCACGACCTCGCCGACACCATCGACCCGCGCCACCGCACCCTTGTCCTCACTGCCGGCTACACCGGGGCGCGGTTCGGTGAACTCGCAGCCCTCCAACCCCGAGACCTCGACCTCGGGCGGCGCCGGGTCACGATCACCCGCTCACTTGCCGAAGTCCGCGGCGCCATCACGGAAACCGAACCCAAGACATCGGCGTCGAAACGGACAATCACGCTCCCCCAAGCCGTTGCCGATGACCTCGCCGAGCACCTCGATCACCGCGGCACCGAACGCACTGACCGGGTGTTCACCGCACCCCAGGGAGGTCCGCTCCGGCGTCGCAGCTTCCGGAAACGATTCTGGCTCCCAGCCGTGGACGCATCCGTCGGCCAACCCATGCGGTTCCATGACTTGAGGCATACACACGCCGCTCTTCTGATCGCAGCAAACACACATCCGAAACTGTTGCAGTCGCGGCTCGGCCACACGTCGATCAAGACCACGTTGGACATCTACGGGCACCTGTACGAACCCCTCGACGAAGTCGCCGCAGATCGGCTCGAACAACTCATCGCCGACGCGATCGCGCACAGAACGCGCGCGGATCGAGGATTGGAGCTGTAGAGCGACAAGGCCGAAATGGCGAGCAGCCGTTGCGAGGCAAGGGCTGCTGATCGGTGGAGGTGAGGGGATTTGAACCCCTGACCCCTACGTTGCGAACGTAGTGCTCTGCCGAACTGAGCTACACCCCCGAACGGTTCGGGAGTGTATCAGGAGGTCGGATCCACCGGTACCCGACGTTGGGAACTGGACCTGGAAGAACGAACTTCAGACCCCACCGAGTTCGGAACGAAGCCGTTCCTGGACAACGGCGGTCGTCAGATCGGACCGGCTGCGTTCGATGAGGGACCGCGCCACGTCGGTGGTACGGCGCAAGCCGGCCGTCATGCCGTCCGGGTAGTCGAGCGAGGTCAGAAGATCGAGGACCGCGTCCATGGCCACGAACGTTGCCTCGGCCTCTTGGATTCGACCGGCGCGCAGGAAGTCGAGCATTCGTCTGCGCTGCTCCCCGACAGCCTCTCCAAGCCCCTTCAAGTAGGGAACGGAATGGACACCAATCTCGGACGGCAGCGGCAACGACTCTCCCGCGAGTAGTGCGGCGGTGAGCACACCCTCCGCGTATTCCTTCACCGCGTCGTAGAAGAAGCCGGCGTGGTAGATGTCCTGGTGGTCGGCAAGTGGTTCTTCGGCCTCAGCGATCAGCGCCCGCGCCTCGGCGAGCAGTTCCTCGGCACGATCTCGTTCGTCTCGATGTAGGGCTCGAATCGCATTGGCCGACGTACGAATGATGATGCGGCAGTTCTTCAGCGCGAGTTCGCGGGCTGCATTCTTCTCGTCGAGATCCGCACGAACCTCCGCTTCGACGGCGGTGAGGTCTGGGCGGGAAAGGTCCACCGGCTCAGCCGGCGATGACGCGGACCGTCGGCGAGGCCGAATCGACGTTGAGATCGGCAGCTGTGGTCGGTGCGGCGGGGATCGAGGTCTGAATCGGGACAACCGGTGCACGACGGACGGCCTTCGGCTGCTTCGCGGTGAGGATCATTGCCACGTATCCCCCGACCGCCATGTCCACGATGATCGTGATGCCGAGCCACAGCGTGCTCGATTGCAGAACAGCGATCACCAGCGTGGCAAGCGCCGCAAAGAGCAGGGCGAGGAAGATCCGCTGGCGTCGCCTCTGCGCATGCTGCTGGGCGTAGGCGGGGCTGCCCACTTGGGAGGTCGTAACACTCGCAAGCTTCTCTTTCGAGCGCGCAAAGGCACGGGTAGTTGCCTTCGGGTTCTCCCGCCGATGATCGAAGAACGAGGGGAGCAAGAACGCCGCCCAGGCCCCCGCGATGAGGATGAAAAAGATTATGCCCATCAGTTGCACTCCGCCGTTCGAGCGAGCGTAGGCCCGCGTCGCGCGGCTTCAAAGCATATTTGCTACCCGTCCAACTACGTATTGTGGTCGGAAGACCCCTGTACTAGCAACTCAATTCCGTGCGAGAGCGCCGGGAGGATCACCGCAAGGGACTCCTGGACACCCCGAATCGAGCCCGGGAGATTCACTACCAGCGTTGCTCCGACCGTGCCCGCAACCCCGCGAGAGAGCATGCCGTGGGGGTTCTCGCCGAAGGTTGCCGCTCGCATCGCCTCCGCGAGCCCCGGTGCCTCACGCTCCAGCACGGCCCTCGTGCCTTCCGGTGTGAGGTCCCGAGCTGTGAGGCCGGTACCTCCGGTGGTGAGGATGAGATCAACCGTCCCGGCGATCTCCGTCAACACACCGGCGACGGATTCGACGCCGTCGGGTATCACCCGATACTCGACCACCTCGAAGTCGACCGACTCGAGCAAGGCAATCGCCGCCGGCCCTGACCGATCCTCCGACGTTCCCGCAGAGACGCGATCCGACACGGTGACAACTGCAGCCGTCCGGCTACTCATGCCGCTACTCACGCCGCCACTCCCCCGATCGACCCCCGGATTTCTCAAGCAGTCGAACCGCACCGATCTGCGATCCCCGGTCGACGCCCTTGATCATGTCGTAGAGGGCGACGGCTCCAACGGCGGCTCCTGTCATGGCTTCCATCTCGACTCCCGTCTTTGCGGTCACAGTTGCCGTAACGGTGATGACGGCACCATCCGGGGTCGGCTCAATATTCACCGACACGGATTCGATCGGGAGCGGATGGCACAACGGAATGAGCGACGACGTTCTCTTGGCACCCTGGATGGCTGCGATCCGCACCGTTGCAACGGCGTCGCCTTTGGGGAGGTCATCGGCGAACAACCGCTCACGAGTAGCACGCTCCATGAGGACCGTTGCCTCGGCCACAGCCCTGCGCGCGGTTGGCGCCTTGTCTCCGACATCGACCATCCGCACATTGCCAGCCTCATCCATGTGGCTGAGTTCATCGGTCACCGAGTGCCTCCTCGCGGGTTCTTGTTTCGGGCCAGTGGATCATCTCAAGGTCAACCGTACCGCCCGGCTCCACCCGACCGACACCCAGCGGGACAACGGCGAGGGCCTCGGCGAACGCCAACGCCGACAGGACGTTGGATGACTGACCCCCGGACGACCGAGCATGCCATCGCCCCTGGCGGTCACGATCAGTGGCGACCCGAACGAACACGTCCTTTTCCGGATTCGTGGTTACCCCGTCATCCAGAAGCCCCGGGACTCGGTCCCGAAAGAGAAACTCAGCGCCCATCATCGCCAGGAGGGCGGGCCGCACGAACTGCTCGAAGGAGACGAACACAGAGACGGGATTGCCCGGAAGGCCGAAGAACGGGACGTCGGCCACCGTTCCGAACCCGAGAGGTTTACCTGGTTGCATCGCGATCTTCAGGAAGTCGACGGTCCCTCGCTCACGAAGGGCGAGCTTGACGACGTCGTAGGCGCCCATCGATACACCGCCGCTCGTCACCACCACGTCTGCACCATCGGTGGCATCACCGAGCGCCGACTCGAACGAACCCGGTGTATCTCCCACAATCCCGTAGTCGCGGACCTCGACGCCGAGTTCGGTCAGCAGACCCCGCAACAGCGTCCGGTTCGAATCGCGGATCGCCCCCGGCTCGAGCGTCTTGGTAGAGGGTGGGACCAACTCGTCTCCGGTCGACATCACGGCAACAATTGGCCGCCGTCGAACCACGGGAAGGGCACCCATCGAGGCCATCACCGACACGTGGGGCGGACGAAGCCGCAGGCCCGCCTCGAACACCAGTGACCCGGCTCGCACACTCCCGCCCACGGGCCGCACGTGGTCACCGACCGTTGCCGGTTCGAGAATGCGGACCCGTCCTTCAGATGTCATGTCGGTCGCCTCGACCGGAACGATGGCGTCGGCACCGGGAGGGATCGGCGCACCCGTCATGATCCTGGCCACCGTGCCCGGCGTGACCGTTGCCGAGGGAAGCGATCCGGCGGCAACATCGTCGATGATGTCGCGGTCGACAGGCGGCCGGTGGACATCCGAAGCCACAACGGCAAACCCGTCCATCGCTGCGTTCTCGAATCCGGGGAGGTTCTCCGGGGAGATGACATCTTCGGCGAGCACCGAACCGATGGCGCCCTCGAGGGTGGTCTCGACTGCTGCCAGCAAGGGCATGCGATCCAGAACTTCGGCCTGCATGTCGGCGAGGCGCCGCATCATCCGGCCACCGTTCTCTCCGAACCGGTGGCCAAGCGGCGGATGTTCGGGATGTGACGGACGATGACCAGTGCGGCAATGGCTGCTGCCCACACCAACGCCCATCCGCGATAGCCGGAGACCGCAAGACCGGGAACGTACAGGACCATCGCTCCGAGCGACGCGATCGATGCCACCTTGAAGACGAGTGTCACGATCAGCCACAGCACCGCGAGCATGAGGCCGAAGATCGGGGCAAGATAGACCGCGGCCCCAATTGCCGTCGCCACACCTTTGCCGCCCCGGAACCGGTGCCAAATCGGCGCAATGTGTCCGACAACCGCCGCGAATGCACACGCAACGGCCAACGTCTCTGCGGACATGAAGCTGCTGACCGCCCCGGCCCATACCGTCCCGATCGCGGCCGCCAGCGCACCCTTGGCTCCGTCGCCCAGCAGAACAAGCGCAGCCGGGCCTTTCCCGAGCGAGCGTAAGACATTCGAGGTGCCTGGATTACCGCTCCCGACGCTGTAGATGTCGACGCCGAGGATCCGCGGAACGATGACTCCGAAGTCGATCGAACCGACGAGATACGCGATCGTGAGGGGGATAAGAACGTCCACTGAGGGAAGTTTATGCGACCGATGGGGCGAAGAACCTTCCGGATTGCCACACAACGCGCAACAATGGAGGAGATCCCTCTCCGCGGATAACCGAACGCAGGCCCCCCACCATTCCCCCTGCTTGCGTAAGGCGACCGCGGGGAGGGGTCACTCATCGAACCCCTTCCCTCGGTTGGCGAGACTCGATACATTCGATTGGTGTTCTGGCTGACCCGGCCCCCCTACGTGCGATGGGCAGCCGCCGCCGCGGTGGTTGTCGCCGCGTTCCTCTGGGATCTGCGAGGCAGCAGCGACATCCTCTATCCCTTCGCGTCGAGCCCAATCGCAGCGGGCGCCCCCATCACCGAAGCCGACGTCGAATGGCGTCGCATACCCGATGGGACGATGGCGCTCCCGGATCTCAGCGACCCAGTCGCCGCCCGAGACGTCCCCGCCGGAGAGCCGATCGTGCCGTCCGCGGTGTCCGGTGCCACGACAATCCCGGAAGGGTGGTGGTCGGTGCCCGCGCCCCTTCCGGCAACCGCGGTGCCGGGGACTCGGATTCACCTCGTCGACACCGTCTCCGGGTTCGAGACCGACGGCATCGTGGTAGCGGCCGGAAGCGACGATCTGATGTCGTACGGAGAATCGGGGATGGTTGCCGTGCCACCCGAATCGGCGACGCCGATCGCCATCGCCGCCAACGAGGGGACGTTGGTCATACTTCTTGAACCGTAGGACCCTCCTAACCTGCTCCCAATGCTGAATGCCATCCTGTGGGGAGCGATCCAAGGACTCACCGAGTTCCTTCCAATCTCATCGAGCGGACACCTCGTCCTCATTCCCGCCCTGCTGGGACGGGACGGCCCCGACCTCGCAACGTCGGCAATGCTTCACCTCGGCACGCTGGTCGCCGTGCTCGTGTACTTCCGAAAGGACCTCGTTGAGATGGCCCGGTTCGATCGAGCCGGTCGGCGGATGATCACGATCATCGTGATCGGCACGATTCCAGCGGTCATTCTCGGCTTGGCCTTCGAGAGCAGGCTCGACGAACTCACCGAACGGCCGTCTGCCGTGGCGGTCATGCTTGTCGTCACCGGGCTCATCCTCCTCGGGACGATGCTCCTTCGACCCGGTGACCGCACCACCGAGGAGCTCACACCCACCGACGCAGGGCTCATCGGCCTCGCTCAGTCGTTCGCGCTCATCCCCGGCGTTTCCCGGTCGGGTATGACGATCTCGGCGGGACTCGCCCGCGGAATGCAGAGAGTAGAGGCGGCTCGTTTCGCGTTCCTCCTCGGCATCCCAGTGATCGCAGGCGCCGGCCTCCTGTCAGTCGGCCGGGCAGTGTCCGATGGATCGGGGATCACCGTGGCAACCGTCGTGGGCATGGTGGTGGCAGCAATCACCGGGTACTGGGCGATTGCGTTCCTTCTTCGCGTGATTGCCAAAGCCGGTCTCGCCCCCTTCGGGATCTACTGTGTTGCGTTCGGCGCAATCGCCCTCGTGGCGCTCTGAGACGCCGGTTCGAGCCGACAGTCGGGCACGGAAGGCGCACCCCCCCCTGCCGAACTCAGAAGCGAGAAGAAAGCCTCGAGCCTCGAACCGTGTCTCGTGTCTCGGCTGCTGGCTGTAGCCCGAAGCTCAGCCACCGTATGCGTTGCTGATCCTCAACTGCTCTGCGATGTGCACGTTCACGAGGGCTGGGACACCGCTGTCCTGCGCACGTTCGAGCGCCGGCCGGAGTTCGTCGGCGTCCTCGACAAACTCGCCGTAACCGCCGAGCCCTTCCACCATGAGGTCATAGCGTCGCACCCCGAGGTCGGCGGCAACCATTCGATCGGGATACAGCATTCGGTGGATGGCCTTGATGTTGTTCCACGCACCATCGTTCCCGACGACGCCGACCACCGGCATCCCATGACGCACAAGAGAGTCGAACTCCATTCCGTTGAATCCAAACGACCCGTCGCCATAGATGATGCCGGCCCGGGTCTCGGGCTCGACCGCCTTGGCTGCGAGGGCGAACGGCGCACCAACCCCGAGGCATCCGAACGGTCCCGGGTCGAGGAGGCCACCTGGTCTGCTCGTCCGAAGCCACTTGGCCGTGGTGGAAACAATGTCCCCGCCATCCGCGGCAACGATGGCGTCGTCGCCGAAGAAGTCGGCGACCTCTCGGGCGAAGCGCTCGGGGTGGACCGGACCGCCGCCGGGAGCGGCGAGTTCGTCCGCCGCGGCCTGCTTCATCCGTTCGATCCCTGCAATCTGTTCGAGCCAAGCGGCTCGACCGCCACCCTCAACACGGTCGGCGAGTTGCGCGGCCACCGCACCCGGATCAGCGACCACCCCGATCTCGGCAGACCGATTCCATCCCACTCTCGATGGTTCGGCATCGATCTGAATCACGGAGGCGTCCGGTGCGACCTTGGCACCGTACCCGGTGCGGAAATCCCAATCCACGCCGAGGGCGAGCACGATGTCTGCCGACCGCAGTGCATCGGACCGCGTCCGGTTGCCGAGCAGAGGGTGGTCCCAGCGGAGCGAACCGCGAGCGAGGCTGTTCAAGTAGACAGGCGCCTGCATGGCGTCGACGAGCCCATTGAGCGCGCCAATTGGATCGCGGTAGCGGCTCCAGCGGTAGCCGGTGCCGGCAAAGACGACCGGGCGTTCGGCCCCACTGACGAGATCAACAACCTCGAGGAGCGCATCGTCGTCGAGCCCTGCCGGTCGGTTGGAGCGATAGCCGGACGGCCATCCGATCGCATCCTCCTCGACCATTCCTGCCTGCACGTCCCATGGGATGTCGAGGAACACCGGTCCGCCGCGCCCGGAGAACGCATGGCGGGAGGCTGTTGCGATGTACTCCGGCAGTCGCGCCGTCTCATGGGCGGTACCCGCCCACTTCGTGATCGAGTGGAACATGCGGGGATGGTCCATCTCCTGGAGTCCGCCGCGTAGATCCTCAGTTGTGAGGTGCCGCCCCCCGATGAGGAGCACAGGACTGTTGGCGAACCACGCGTTTGCGATACCCGTAACGGTGTCGGTGACACCCGGCCCCGCGGTCGCGAGCACAACCCCGAGTCGACCGGTCAAGCGGGCATAGGCATCAGCGGCGTGGGCCGCTGCCTGCTCATGGCGCACGTCGACGACACGTATTCCCTCCTCGACGCAGCCGTCGATGACCGGAAGGATGTGACCGCCCGTGAGAGCGAACACGGTGTCGACGCCCTCAGCGCGCAGAGCTCGCGCCATCGCCCGTCCGCCGTGGATCTTCGCCATCGTGTTCTCCCAAATCGTATGGCGGCCATTCTGGTCGATGGGACCGTCGGGCGGATCGGTTCATTAGCTCACCAAACGGGCATACTTCCCCGACCCCGCTCTCGATAACGAGGGCATCGGAGAGGACGACGATGTTCAAGCGCAAGACCAAGGCACACAAGATCCACCGCCTCAACGAGCTTCAGCCGATGGTTGCTTCCGGCCGCCCCGTGCTGATCAACTTCTTCCAGGTCGGCTGCGCACCATGTCAGGTGATGGACGGAATCGTCAACGAGCTGGCCCGTGAATACGGCGAGACGGCGCACGTCGTCAAGGCCGACATCGGCAAGGTGCCTGGCGCTATCGAGACGTACAAGATCCGCTCGACACCCACGACCGTGGTGATTGCGCGGCCGCCGGAGAAGCTGTCGAAGAAGGCTCGCGCGAAGGCGCAGGGGACCAAAAAGCGGACCACGGCACGGCCGACCCAGCGCTGGCGCGCTTCCGGGCTCGTGATGAAGGACCAACTCCAGCGGGTGCTCGAGTCAAATGGCGCGCGCCGAGTCGAGGCCTAACTCCTAGGTCCCGGATCTCGAGCCTCCTACGCGTGTCCCGGCGGCTTCGGGATCGACGCAAAGGCCTGACGACGAGCCTCGATGATCTCGTATCCGATCTGCTCGATGCTGTCCATCAGCCACAGATACGCCGCTTTACCCGGACGGAAGTCGGCCTCGGCCATCCCCTGGATCCGTCCCTGCTCCTGGAGTTGCTTCACGCGACGATGGTTGTCGACAGGATCCAGCGTGTACACGCCGAGCGTCTTCCCGCCGTTCTGGTTGAGGATCGAGAAGCACGGCACGTCGGACGGACCGTCTGCGATGTAGACCATGTGGCGGAGTGGCACCCGCCGCTCTTGTTCCCCAATCCTGGCATTGACATCAACGTCGGAATTCCGATTGATGCCTTTGTTGATCTCAAAAAGCGCCCGTGTCTTGGCGGTGTTGTCGATCGTGTAGCCGAGGTGGGAAACCGGCGCCGGGGCGGCCGCCACAGGGAGCTGATCGAGGTAGCCGGCTGGAGCCGGGGTCTCGATGAGGGTGTTCGCCCACACGCCGTCAACGTGATCTGCGAACACACTTCCCTCGATCATCGGCAGGATCCCGGTCGACACGATGTAGTGCTCGACCACGATTCCCTCGGCGGCGAACTCGGGGATGTCCTTGACGCGTTGCCTGCTCTCTTCGAGGAAGTCGGGCATACCAGGAGCCGGTACCAGGTCGGCTCCCAGCTCGAAGAGTCGCTCGTTCGTCAGACCGTCGAAGATGCCCTCACGAACGTATGTAAGGAGGTGTCCGAGGTAGGCGATGTCCCGCTGGATCCGAATCCCCTGCCGCTGGTAGTAGTCGACAAGTCCGTCGACCTCGGCCCAGAAGACCGCAGAATCAACGTCGTACTTCTCGAAGATTGGGTCCTGCATGTTCCCCGGTATGAGCGTTCGGTCGAAGTCCCAGACCAGGGCGATGACCGTCTGGGTGTACAGGGGAACCGGCATGGCTGTGAGGTTAGGACTCTTGCGGACCGCTGAGCGAGCCCATCAAGGCGTTTCGAAGGCCCCGAATGCGACCCCGTCCTCAGATGACCACCAGCCCTGGAGATGGCACGGTGTGCCTCGCAGCCCTTCGTGTGCCTCACCGAGCCGACCGAGGGCGACAAGGACGATCGTCGCGAACCCCTTCGCGGCGAGAGCCCAGGCGGCCGGGGCGATGGCAGCAGCATCGACATCCGCGTCGAGGACGATCTCGACCGTGCGGTCGGTTGCGCCGACCACGGCTCGGAGCGCTCCGAGGTCAGAGGGAACAGAGAGGAGCTCTGCGAGCGGCATCTCGGTGGCGAGATCGCAGCGACGGGCGTAGACATCGAGCGTCGCCGCGGCCACGCGATCAACATCGGTGATCGTCGATTCTTGTACTGCTACCGCCATGAAACCCCTCCGTGTGTTACACGAGTGTAATTCGATGGAACCCTTGAAGCAAAAGGAATTCAGCAGCAACGCAGCAACAGCGTGTGGCAAGCCGGGAGGAGCATGCTGCCCGGCCGAATCGGCGACAGCCGTCGCTCGGCCCGCCACACGAGCGTGCCGGGGCTATCGTCTCGATTCGTCAAGGAGCACCAGATGCAGCGCGAACTCATCAAACATGTCCTCAACCGAGAAGACTTCGGGGCCACTGTCACGGTGGCCGGGTGGGTCAGGACGCGGCGGGATTCGAAGGGCGGTTTCTCGTTCATCGAAATCACCGACGGGTCGACGATGACCGGCCTCCAAGTCATCGCAGACAACGACCTGCCGAACTATGAAGCTGACATCCTCAGCCTGACGATCGGGAGCTCGGTCCGGGTCACCGGTGTTCTGACGGAATCCCCCGGGAAGGGGCAACGCGTCGAGATCAAGGCGACCGAGGTAGAGCCGTTCGGTCTCGCCGATCCCGAGGTCTATCCACTCCAGAAGAAGCGCGTTTCGTTCGAGCACTTGCGCGAGATTGCCCACTTGCGACCCCGCACGAACACCATCGGAGCCGTGGCCCGCGTGCGAAATGCGTTGTCGTATGCGACTCACCAGTTCTACCAGGACCGCGACTTCCTCTACCTCCACACCCCGCTGATCACGGCAAGTGACGCGGAGGGTGTCGGCGAGATGTTCCGCGTCACCACGCTCGATCCGGCCTCGCCGCCACGCACCGAAGACGGGGCCGTGGACTACACCCGGGACTTCTTCGGGCAGGCAGCGTTCTTGACGGTGAGCGGCCAACTGAGCGCCGAGGCGTATGCCCTCGCCGTCGACCGCGTGTACACGTTCGGGCCTACGTTCAGGGCGGAGAACTCGAATACCCGACGGCATCTCGCCGAGTTCTGGATGATTGAGCCAGAGATGGCGTTCGCCGATATCAACGATGACAGCGATCTCGCAGAGGACTACGTGAAGTACCTCGTGCGGTATGTGCTCGATCACAATGAGACGGACCTCGAGTTCTTCAACCAGTGGGTGGACGAGGGGTTGCTCGACATGCTCACGTCGGTGGCGGACAGCAGCTTCGAGCGGATCACCTACACCGAGGCCGTCGATCTCCTCGCGGAATCCGGCGAGGCGTTCGAGTTCCCTGCCGCATGGGGCGAAGACCTGCAATCGGAGCATGAGCGGTACTTGACCGAGAAGGTGTTCAAGCGGCCGGTCATCGTGATCGACTTCCCCTTCGACTTCAAGGCCTTCTATATGCGCCGCAACGACGACGGCAAGACCGTCGCCGCCATGGACGTGCTCGTCCCCGGGATCGGCGAGATTGTCGGAGGCAGCCAACGCGAAGAGCGGCTCGACGTCCTCGCCGACAGCATGCGCCTCAAGGGCATGGACGAAGAGCACTACTGGTGGTACTTGGACCTTCGCCGGTTCGGCAGCGCTCCGCATGCCGGGTTCGGGTTGGGACTCGAACGAGTTGTTCAGTTCACGACGGGGATGCAGAACATCCGCGATGTCATACCGTTCCCGCGTACGCCACGCAACGTCGAGTTCTAGCCGTTCCGACTACGGGGCCGACACCACATAGTCATCGGTTTCGTCGTCCCAGAGAAGGTCGACGTAGCCACTCGCCGCCGCTGCCTTGACGAATTGGAGGAAGCCGGAGTAGCCGAGTGCCTTCTCCGAGAAGCCGCTGTCTTGCTTGCGCAACTCGTTCTTGAGTCCAGACAGCGCCACAACCGACCCGCCGGAACCGAGGTTGGCGACAGCGTCGTGGAGCAGGCCGAAGCCGGCCTCCTCTCCTCTGCCGGATTTGGGGAAACGAACGGCCGGATCACCCTGGGAGTCTTCGTAGTCGAGCTCAACGACCCCTCGGTCCGCCAGGTGCCGCATGAGTTCTCCGAAAGCTCGGAAGCCGTAGTCGGTCTCGGTGAATGTGGAGTCCTTGCGGAGCAGTGCCCGTTTGAGGCTCGATGCCCGGACATCACCGTTCCCGGCACGGATGAGTCCGGCCAGCGTCGGAACGATGAGGGCATCGGGCGATTCGGTTGTCGCAGGAGTTGGCGCCTCCGTCTTCGGACGCTCCTTTTTGGGCTTGCGATCAGGAACGTCGACTCCTGAGAGGTTCTCGTAGAAGAGGAACTCGTCACACGCAGCCGGGAGCAGCTTCGACGTCGACGCCTTCAACCCGACGCCGATGACTCGTCGGTTGAGCTCGCGAAGTTTGTGCACCAGTGGGGTGAAGTCGGAATCGCCGGTGCAGAGAACGAACATCGTCACGTAGCCGCGCTCGAAGGCGAGCTCCACCGCATCCACCGCCATCTTGATGTCGGCGGCGTTCTTGCGAACCGCACCCTTCCGCTGTGGGATCTCGATCAGCTCGATTTGGTTCACCGTGAGCATCTGCCGGTCCTTCTCGAAGTAGGTCCAGTCGGCGTAGGCGCGGCGAACAACCACACGGCCGCGCTCGGCGAGGGCGTCGGCCACCGGCTTGAAGTCAAACTGGATGCCGAGGTCCTCCCGTGCGCCGATCGCAAGGTTCTCGTAGTCGATAAACAGGCCGATGCGTTCTTCTTCCATACTCGCAGCGTATCAGGCGGCGCCTTCGGCGGTTCGCCACTCGTCGAGCGTGGCGTCGATCCAGTCACGGCAATGCTCGAGGATTTCGACGGGAGACTCCCCAACCGCCCTGAGGATCGGCTCACCAAAACGGATACGGACAGACGCGCCGTACGGGACCGGGAACATGTTCTTCTGGAACACCCTCCATGAGCCCTCGATGACCGCCGGGATGACGGGGAGGTTGGGCGCGGCCTCCATGATCGCTGCGAGTCCGCCGACCCGGAAGTCGCCGAGTTCACCCGTTCGAGAGCGGGTTCCCTCGGGGAAGATCACGACCGATACATCCCGGCGCTCGGCTTCGGAGGCCATCTCGGCGATCGCATCCATCGCCTGGTCTCGGTGGTCCCGATCGATGAGGGCATTGCCGCCGTGCCGCAGGTTGAGGGACACGCTCGGAAGGCCGCGTGCGAGTTGCTTCTTCGCGACGTATTTCGGGTAGTTGCGGGGCAGGAGACCTCCGAAGATCGGCACGTCGTACATCGACTGGTGATTTGATACGAAGATGTAGCCGGCGTTCGGAGAGAAGCCGGCGGTCCCCTCCGTCACCACCTTGATCCCTGCGATTCGGAACACGCCGATCAGAGTCCGCTGCAAGCCTGCCATGACTTTCTCGAACGGCCGCTGCCCGAACGGGAGCGCACACAGGCCGATCAAGTGAAATACGCCGAGCGTCAGGCCGAACGCGGCAACGGTGGGGATTGTGAAGAGCCAGTCCCTGGCTTGTTTCATGGTTCGCTCGTTTCGCTCTGCAGGAAGCTGATGAGTGCTTCGTTGACCTGCCGGGGTTGTTCTTGTTGCGTCCAGTGTCCGCTGTTGCTGATGTCTGCAACTTCGAGATTCGGGACCCAGCGCTCCATGCCGGTCGCGAGCATCGGAGGCAAGATCGGGTCCCGATCAGCGGTGATCATCAGTGTCGGCTGGGCGATCGGCGTGTTCGCGAGGTGCTGCGTGGCGACGGCATTGGCGTCGATATTGCGGTACGGCCCGAGCGGTCCGAACAGGCCGCCCGCGACGAAGGCGTCTCGATAGACAGCGAATTCGCCGTCGGTCAAGAATTCGCGATCGGCCGCAATACCGAGATAGATGGTACGGAGCCACGCGTCGGGATCGGCTTCAAACGCTGCCTCGGTTGCGCCGGGCTCTTGGAACCCCAGGACGTACCCGAACCGGTCGGCGAGCTTCTCACGAATGACCTCCGTCGCGGGGAACCCGGCGCACCGGCCGCGGTAGGGCACGTTCAGGCTGACCACGCTCTGAACACGTTCGGGGTACATGAGCGCTGCCGTCCACACGACGATGCTTCCCCAGTCGTGGCCGACCAGCGTCGCTCGCTCGAGACCGAGAACGTCAAGCAGCCCGACGGCGTCCGCGACGAGATTCGTCAAGGCATATGCCTCGATGTCTTCTGGCTTCGAAGACGTGCCGTATCCACGCTGATCGTAGGCAATCGCCCGGAATCCGGCCCCGGTGAGGGCCGGGATTTGGTGCCGCCAGGAGAAGGCCATCTCTGGAAAGCCGTGGATCATGACTGCCGGGTCGCCGGCGCCTTCATCGATGGCTGCGAGCTGCACCCCGTTGACGGCGTGGAGGATTCGATCCATACGCTGAGGGTAGTGCGCCAGACCGGTTGGAACCGGTCCGCTGACCGAGAAATCACGCGTACCCAGGGTTGGAGACGTTCTATTTAGCGTCTCCAGCCCGCGCTACGCGCGTGCGGGGCGACTCCCTCATTCCGCGGGCCTACAGCGCCGCATACGAGGTCGAGAACCCTGGGTACGCGAATTCCCCCATTCCGCGGGCCCACAGCGCCGCATAGGGGGTGGAGAACCCTGGGTACGCGATCAGCCATTCCGCGGGCCCACAGCGCCGCATACGAGGTCGAGAACCCTGGGTACGCGAATTCCCTCATTCCGCGGGCCCACAGCGCCGCATAGGGGGTGGAGAACCCTGGGTACGCGAAATGACCGCCTCGTGCCGAAGGGGGGACACGGCACGAGGCGGTCGACTCGGACGTCCGCCGGTTGGGGCCGAACGGTCGTCCGCAGCCCACCGGTCCGGACTGCGGGAGGAAGGAGGGAGGGAGAGTGCTGCCCGGTCCGATGAACATCTTGACTTGTATGGTCCTCACAGGGCGGACAGGCATACAACAGCCTCCCGACGTGTGGGGTGACCGCCCTTCCCAAGCCCGTCACCAACGAACCTGTGCGATGGTATCGGGGGGCCCAGATAGCGACACCGCTCTGGATAGGGGAAATCCCCGAGCTAGATCCCTGCCCTGAATCGGTCCTGCGGGATCTCAACCAGTACCGCCAATCCCTTCGCCGACACGGTCCCATCAACCGAGAGATCGGTCTCCACAATGACCTTCCTGCCCTTGATTTCGACGAGCCGGCCGCTGAGCACCATGGACGACAGAGGCGTTGGCAGGAGGTAGTCCACTTCGAGGCGCGCGGTGACAAACCGAGGTGATAGTTCGCTCCCGACGGCGTTGCCGCGCCGCTGCATCGAGAAGATCGCGGCCGACCCGGTCGAGTGGCAGTCAATGATCGAGGCGACCAACCCCCCGTAGGTGTATCCCGGGATCGCCGTGTGGAAGTCTTCTGGGATGAACTCGGTCAGGGTTCCGTCACCAACCGGCCGCGTCTTGATCTGGTGGCCAACCTCGTTGAGTCGTCCACACCCATAACAATGGGCGACGTCGTCCGGGTAGGTGTCCTGAACAGCGGGCGGCTCACCCATCGTTCGTGACGTCCGGGATTCCAGGGCCAAGGTCCACATCGGATATGCCGCCAGCCGGAGCGAATCCGAAGACATAGCCGTAGAAGGCCAGTTCAGTTTCGAGGCTGCGAATCACGTTCGCGGCCTGGCGGAACCCGTGACCCTCCCCCTCGTATTCGATGTGCACGTATGGGATACCGCGAGCAGCGAGGGCTTCGGCAATAACCACCGCCTGATTTGGGGGAACTACCTTGTCCTCGAGTCCCTGAAACAGCGCCACCGGCACGCTGATCTGGTCGACCGAGTGAATAGGCGACCGTTCCCTCCACACCACGGGGTCTGTTCCGATGAGCCTGGTCTCATATCGAGACTCGAACTTGTGGCTGTCACCCATGAGCATCTCGATATCGGCGATGCCGAAGTACGACGCACCCGCGGCGAATGTGTCGCGGAACGCAAGAGCAGCAAGGGTGGTGTAGCCGCCGGCGCTCCCACCGCTAATGGCGAGCCGGTTGCCGTCGACATCGCCGATCGATGCCAGGTATTCGGCAGCCGCGACGGCGTCGTCAACATCAACGACGCCCCACTGCCCTTCGAGCTTCTCGCGGTACACCCTGCCGAATCCGGTTGAGCCGCGGTAGTTGACATCAACAACCCCGAAGCCTCGAGACGTCCAGAACACCGTCTCCGGCTTGAGCACGGGCGAGACACTGGACGTGGGGCCGCCGTGAATGTGAACGATCAGCGGCGGGCGCTCCCCGGCGGGCCCTTCAAACTCCGGGTTTGCGGGCGGGTAGTAGACGGCGTGGGCGATGTCGTCATCGGTCGTGGGGAAACTGACGACATGGGGTTCCGCCACGTAGCCGGAGCCGACGATCGATGGATTCGACCGAACCAGCGCCGTCGCTCCGGAGACAGCATCAAATTCGACGATCGCGGACGGCTGGTCCGGCCGGGCACCGACAAACCAGACCCGATCGTCGCCGTCGGTGATGAGGTGATAGCCGTAGTCCGAGAACCCCAAGTCGATCTGGTCGAGCACACCGTCGGCATCGATGATCCCGAACCCGCTCCGGCCGCTGTCGTAGAAGGCGGTCGCGATTCTCCCGTCCGACAGGAATCCGTACCACGACTCTCCGAAGACCCAGGCCGGTCCCGCGAACTCGGCCTCCATCTCGAGCACTGGCGCCGTTTCCGCGCCGTCGTATCGGTAGAGGTTCCACCACCCGGTGCGGTCGGAGGCAAAGACGAGCGTCCCGTCCGCCGCCCACTCGGGTTGGACAATCGACTCATCGGCTCCGCCTGCGACAACCGCGCGAGCCTCCGGGTTCGCAACACCAGCGACGACAAGCCGCGTCCCGTCCCACGGCATGTTGGGATGGTCCCACTCGATCCACGCGAGCTGAGTGCCGTCCGGAGACAGTCGTGGTGTGGAGTAGAAGTCGCACCCTGAGGCAATCACGTCCTCCGTGTCGTCGGCACCGATTGTGACAAGTCCGTTGACGGCTTCACCCTCGGCGGGGTGGCTCTCCCTGACTGCGATCAGCGATCCGTCGGACAATCGAACGGTGTCGGCGAACCGAACCGACTGGGGCCGTGAAGGTTCGGACGTCAATGGAGTCGCGGACCCATCGGGAGCGACTCCATACAACCGCTGATCGGTGAACTCCGAATACACGAGATCTCCAGAATCAGCGAGGTACGGGGCACCTCCGTATTCGTGCACCATCGTTCGCACATTCGTGGCGTCGGGCAGTACGTCTTCGATCGTCCCGTCGCCGGTGCGACGGACGAGGGCCGTTCGGCCGCCCTCCGACGGACGCGACTCGAGCCAGTACAACGACTCGTCGTCGTACTGGAGGTCGGAGAAACGAACGATGTCGGCGACGGTATCGGCCGCGCCGATCGGCGACTCCCAGGAGCCGTAGGGTGCTGTGATGCTCATCGCCGGATGGTAGGCCTCAGCTGTACATCGCCTCGATCTGGTCGGAGAA
>Ga0316198_10000396_pt1 | contig 22622 bp, 28 predicted proteins | sample OudBieAanoxic_MG_FD_204935 | JGI IMG/M metagenome (GOLD analysis project Ga0316198, IMG submission 204935) | Coastal sediment microbial communities from Oude Bieten Haven, Netherlands - site A anoxic | ecosystem: Environmental > Aquatic > Marine > Coastal > Sediment | place: Netherlands...
CAGTCCACGGGACAGACGGCCACGCAGGCCTGATCCATCACGTCGACGCATGGCTCGGCGATGACGTAGGTCATTGACGCGCTCCTTCGCTCTAGCTCCTACCGGGTCCAGCCCGGGTTTCGTTCCGTACGAGGCAGGGTCATCGTACTCCGGCCGTCCACGCGCGTGTGGGCGCTATGGACCGCTCCTGACATGCGCTATGTCCCTCTTCCGTCGGGACCTTCCCGACCACCGCAGGCCCGCCGCCCGGGCTGACGCGGGCCCGCCAGAGGAGAGGCAGCCGGCCGTGACGGCAGCCGGCCGTGACGGCAGGTCGTGGCCGGCGTCGGCGCCCGGCGTCCGGCGCCCGGCGTCCGGCGTCCGCTTCGAGCGAACGAGACGCGCACCTGGCGGTCACTGTCGACTCGCAGCTGCCCGGCCGTCCACCGCAGGCGAACGCGAGCGTCGGATGGAGACCCGGAACGACCGGCAGCGGGGCCTTCATGCCGGGATCGTTCGCCCCAAGCGGACGCCCGACTTGCGCCCCACGTGCGCCCCACCGGCGCCGAGTAGCCGCCAACCGGCTTCGAGCTGCACGCTCCGCGCAGGGGTCAGCGGATGCGCCGGGTCAGCGCGCGTGCCGCGTCGCGCTAGGCGGTGATGGTCACGTCGCGCAGGTCGACGCGGCCGACCATGCCCTTCTCGATGTGGCCGGGGATGTGGCACAACAGCGAGAGCTGCTCGTCACTGGGCACGTCGTAGTCGACGCTGGTCTGCTCGCCCGAGCCCAGGAAGACGCGCAAGCCACCGGTCCCGGGCGGCACGCTTGCGGGCGGGGCCGTGGCGAAGAGGTTGGGGGGCGTGGCCGCGGCATCGGCGACGCTCCACGCCTGCTGCACGTCCGCGTCGCCGATGACGAAGTCGTGGACCTCCAGGCCGGCGTTGAAGATGGTGAAGCGCACGGTCTCACCGGGTACGAGCACCACGGGCGTAGGGTCGAAGCGGTAGTCGCGCATGATCACGGTCACCGGCCGCGGCTCCGCGGGGGTCCCGGCGGTGGTGATGTCGACGTCCGGCGGCGGCTCACCCGGGCGCTGCATGCCGATGAAGATGAGCGCGGTGGCGATGACCCCGAAGACGACCACGACCACGATGGGGGCGCGTGAGATGGACTGGCGTTGCACCGATCCAGCGTAGCCCGGAACGGCGCAACGAGCCGGAGACGTGGCCGCGCTATCGTGCGCACATGCGTGACGACCGGGAGCCCACGGCCGCGATCACCTCACGCGGCGCGGTGGTCGCCGCCCTCCTGCTCTTCGCCGCCATCGTGCTGGCGGTGATCCTGACCCAGGGTTAAGGCAACGCCCTCGCGACGACACTCGGTCGTGGCCACTCCGGCGACAGGTGGCCCACTTCGCTCGGCTGCGCCGGCCAGACGCAGGCGTCGAAGTGGGGGAGGTCGCCGGTCCCGCCCACGCTGCGCCACACCCGAAGAGGGCCGCACGCAAAGGCGGCCCTCTTCCTCTGTCTGAAGCGCTGCCCGTCGGGCAGGGTGCTGCTGGGGCCTCGCTCGCCACTGCTAATAGGCCGACCAGCGCATCGGCGCCACCGTGACCGGCTCTGCCGGGACGGCCAGGAGCGCTGCCAGGGCCAGCGCGAACACGAGGAGCGCGAGCGCCAGAAGAATCGCCAGCGGCGTCGTGATGCGCGCTGGCAGCTGGACGATGGTCGTGAGCAGTCTGCTGGTCGTGTGCATGGATCCTATCCCTGTGGTGCGGCGAGTTCGACGCCGCGAGGCTAGGGATTGATCCTTTCGACGCACTCTGCCTCGGCTTCGCTTCGGCTTACCCGGCTGTGGACAACCAGGCCGGCTCCCGCGGAGCACCAAGAAGGCGCCTCCCGAAGAAGGCGCCTTCTTGGCGGTGTGCTTGGGGGCGGCTCAGAGGCCGCGGTGGCTGCCTAGCGGCGTGCGCGGAAGCAGTCGTTGCAGTAGACCGGGCGACTGCCGGTCGGCTGGAACGGCACCTGCGCGGTCTTGCCGCAGTCGGCACAGACCGCATCGTAGAGCTGCCGTGGCGGGCGGTCGTAGCTTCCGCCGCCACCGCCGTAGCCACCACCGCCGCCGTAGCTGCTGCCACCACCGCCGTAGCTGTCATCACCGTATGACGACGACCCGGTGTTGCGCTGGGCCTTGCGAGCCTGGCGGCAGGGCTTGCAGCGCTTGGGCGCGTCGGTGAAGCCCTTCTCGGCGTAGAACGCCTGCTCTGATGCGGTGAAGACGAACTCCTGGCCACAGTCGGCACAGGTGATATTCCTGTCCTCGTACACGAACGAACGAACCTCCTGGTTCCTACTTTGTCCAGGACCGTTCGAGCGAGATACGGGACCACGAAGAGCGTTCCTGAGCTTACCGAGTCGGACTATAGCGACCGAAGGTGGCAGGCGCTAGAGGTTTCTTGCACCCGGACCGCACATATCCACCGACGATGGTTCACATGTGCGGCTCGTAGTCGGGCGCCAGGATGCGCGCTGGGTCGTCTTCGAAGTCGAGCCTGCAGCCCTTGGCGCAGAAGTAGTAGGTCGTGCCTTCGTGCTCGGTGGTGTGCTGGGCGTCCTCGATGACGACCTGCATGCCGCAGACGGGGTCGATGGCGATACCGGGGGGAGTCGCTTGCTCGTTCATGGGCCGAGTCTACGTCGAAGGCCTGCATCGTCCAGCCCGTCTATCCTGCACGGGTGACCGATCGCCCCAAGTACGCCCGACCAGACCGCGCGGCCGACGACCGCAAGCTGCTCATGCGGCAGCCGTTCGCCGACACCTCCTTCCTCGAGTCCGATGCCTGGCGCGCCCTGCGGATCATGGGCGAGTTCATCGATGGCTTCGACGCGCTGGCCCGTCTCGGTCCGGCGGTCAGCATCTTCGGCTCGGCCCGGACGAAGCCCGATGACCTCATGTACGAGGCTGCCCGCACGCTCGCAGCCAAGCTCAGCGACCGGGGCTTCACCGTCATCACCGGCGGGGGCCCGGGCATCATGGAGGCCGCCAACCGCGGCGCCAAGGAGGCGGAGGGCGTCTCGGTCGGGCTGGCCGTCGAGCTGCCGCACGAGCACGGGCCCAACCAGTACGTCGACATCGCCCAGTTCTTCCGCTACTTCTTCGTACGCAAGACGATGTTCGTCAAGTACGCCCAGGCCTTCGTCATCTTCCCCGGCGGGTTCGGCACGTTCGACGAGCTCTTCGAGTCGCTGACCCTGGTCCAGACCGAGAAGATCGACCACTTCCCCATCATCCTCTTCGGCAGCGACTACTGGCAGGGCCTGCTCGAGTGGGTGCGCGCCGATGTCATCGAGCATGGCAACGTCTCGCCACAGGACCTCGAGCTCATCGAGGTCTGCGATGACATCGACGAGATCGTCGACATCATCGGCGAGTCGTACCGCACGCGCGACCAGAACGGCTCCGGCAAGGAGGGGGTCTGATGCGCATCGCCGTCGGGACCGACCATGCCGGCTTGCCCCTGAAGCAGCTGGTCACGGCGTGGCTGCGCGAGCACGGCTACGAGGTGGTGGACTTCGGCGTCAACGCCCCGGACCGCGTGGATTACCCCGACTACGTGGCGCCTGCCTCACGGGCGGTGGCGAGCGGCGACTGCCGTTACGGCTTCGTCTTCGGCGGGAGCGGCACGGGCGAGCAGATCGTGGCCAACAAGATCCGGGGCATCCGCTGCTGCCAGGCCACCGAGCCGATCACGGCCGCGCTCTCGCGCCGGCACAACGACGCCAACATGCTCTCGATGGGCGCGCGCATCGTGGGTGAGCAGGTGGCCATCGGCTGCGTCGAGGCCTTCCTCGAAGCGGAGTTCGACGGCGGGCGACACGTGGCCCGCGTGGAGAAGATCAAGGCGCTCGAGTCGGAGTAGCGTCGTCGCAAGGCCGGCAGGCCGGAGGCAGCCGAGGCGGCGCGATCGGGCTACTCCGGCATGGGGTGCTGCTCGAGGAAGCCCCAGATGAGCTGTTCGGTCGTGCGACCGTCCGTGTTCGACATCCAGGTGTGCCCGCCGTCGTGGGCGACGAGCTCGACAGTGGCGTCGTCGGGACAGGCCCACACGTAGTGGTCCGCCTCGCCCACTGGCTCGATCGCAGGCTCGGGCTCACAGCCGTAGCGCTCCGCGAGCGCGGCGAGGCGATCGGGGACCGGGTCGATCGCGGCGCTCATGAGCCACTGACCCCATGCCGAGTCGCGTACGCGGCTGCCGTCCTTCATGCCGTAGTCCAGGAACCAGTCTGCCGCACCTCCCTCGTAGGGGACGTCCTGGTCGTTGATGCCGTGGATGGCCAGGACGGGGACGGGCCGCCGTGCGTTGCAGGTCTCGCCAAGATCCGGCGCCCAGATGGCGACAGGCGCGATCGCCGCAAGGCGGTCATCGAGCACGCAGCCAAGGACCGACGTACCCCCGGCGCCGACGCAGAAGCCGGTCGCGTACACCCGTGCAAGGTCGAGGCAGAGCTCCTCGCCGAGGCGGTCGATGATGGCATCGACGAGGGCGATGTCGGGGTTGCCCAGGCTGAGGTCGTACCCCGGCAACTGCGGTTCCCACACCATCCACCAGTCCTGGGACGCGTCCCGTGGCGCGATCGCCACGAAACCCTCCTCCTCGGCCAGCGCGAGGAGGCGCGTGCTGCTGTAGAACTCGCTGCCGCCGTGGAGCCCGATGACGAGCGGCAGCGGTGTCCGGTCATCGTGGACGGACGGGACCACCAGCTCCCAGGTCCGTTCGATTTCGGCGACCTCCATGGTCCCACCGTGCTGGCCCGGCTCGACGTCGGAGCTGCCGCACCCCGCGGACGGGACCGCCGGCCGAGACGGCGGGTCGTCGTCGCCAGCGTTGGGCTGCGCTGCCAAGCCATTGCCGAGCCCCGCCAGCAGCAGAAGGGCCAGCGCCCCGGCCAAGCTCATCCACTGCATACGCATGACAACCCCCTATCTGCCGCGGGCGGTGTCGTTGAGCACCCGCACTAGTAAGGGGCACGCGGGGCGCGAAGCCTTCCCTTGAGCAGGTTCGGCTGGCGGATGGCCGGGGTCGAACGCGGGATCAGCCCAGTGACTACTCCGGCTTGGCCGCCCTGGCCGCGCGCTTCTCAGCCTGCCTGGCGCGATAGGCCTTGGTCTTCTCGAGGTACTCGATGGGGTCGGGCATGACGCAGGACGTCTGGCCGGGATCGAACTCGACGTGGCCCATGTCCCGGGCCGTCCGGCGGGCGGCTGCCTCCAGCGCATCGTTGCGCAAGCCGATGCCGGTGATGGTGTTGCTGGCCGAGCGGCGCGTCCAGTTGCCATATGACCCGATGCGCTCGGTGATGAGCGCGAGCTGGGCCTCGAAGTAGTCGTCCGGCACGGCCTCATCACTGAGCGCGACGAGGTTCATGAGGTCCCAGCCGGCCTGCGCGGAGCGGTCGCGACCGGAGGCGATCCAGCGCTCGGCCCGCGCGCGCTGGCCGGGCGTCCTGGCGGCAATCTCGGCCACGAACGTGTCGACCAGGAAGTAGGTGTCGATGTCGGCCAGCCAGGCATCGAGCTCGTCCTCGGAGACTCGCCCCGGGTCGGCGACCATGCAGGCCAGGAGCCGAGCGTCGACGTTGCGGCTGGCCCACAGGCGCTCGGCCAGCTCGTGGTCGGTCCCGATGCGCTTGGCGAAGGGACGCAGGTCGCCGAACTTGACCCCGAAGAGCGGCTCCGAAGCACCGTGCCGCTGGTACGTGCTGCGCGTCTGCTCGGTGCCCAGTGATCCGAGCGTGGCCATGACCTCGTCGTACGTCACGGTCACGCGTCGACCGGCTCCTCCTTGAGATGAGCGGCGATGGACTCGGCCCAGGTGGTGATCTCCGACCAGGGCCGGAAGTCGCCTTCCGACGCGCGCACGAGCGCGACCAGGGCCTTCTCGCTGATGCCCAGGTCAGAGCCCTCGATGCGCCCTGGGAAGAGGCGATGGCCTCGTGCGCCGATGTGCCTGACCAGGTCCGCTACTTCGGCCGGGTTCTCGTGCGGCGTGGGAGGGTCGCCGACAGGACCGCTGGAGAAGAGCCACACGGGCTTCTCCTTGAGCTCGCCCTCGTGGACCTCCATGAACTCACGGGCCGGCCGCATCCAGTGGCCGGCATAGACGCCGCTGCCCACCACGAAGGCGTCGTACGGGCTCAGCGACGTGACGTCCTCGACCCGCTTGAGCTCGACGTCGAGTCCGGCCGAATGGATGGACGCCTCGATGACCTGGCCGATCTCGAGGGTGGCGCCGTGCTTGGAGGCGACGGCGACGAGGACCTTCATCAGTTGGATCTCCGTATCTGGCGAGACGTGCTCGGGCCATCATGGCGAAGCATGGCCGACTGCCAAGTGCCGAGGATACCGTCATGCGCGGGCCGCACGGTGGGCCACGTCACAGCCGCGTCACCGGCCTGGCGCCAGACTACGGGGTTCAAGCTTGACCCGGGAACCGATGTCCGCCACCCCCTCTACCCAGACCAGCACGCCGGTCGACGCTCCGCCCGTCCAGCGCCCGGGTCGCGTCCGCGCGCTCGTGGCCATGACCAGGCCGGCGCAGATCGCGCTCATCGCCCTCGTCTTGGCCAACGGCCTGCTGCTCGGCGCCTATCGGGTCATCGAACCCGCCGCCGCAGGCTCCGTCCTGGTGGCCGGTCTGCTGCTGCTGGTGACGGCGGCGGCCGTGCACCTGGTGAACGAGGCCGCCGACCACCGGACCGATCGGCTGACCACCCGCACGCCCTTTTCGGGAGGCAGCGGCGCCCTGGAGACGAGCGGCCTCGCACCATCCACACCGCTGGTCGCCGGCCTGGGGCTGGCGCTGGCGGCGGGCATCCTGACCGTGCCGGCGGTGACCTCCGGCGCGCTCCCGCTGCCCGCCGGCGCGCTCCTGCTGGCCGGCCTCACGGGGGGACTGTTCTACTCCCTGCCACCGGTCTCGGCCATGCGTCGCGGCTGGGGCGAACCGCTCAACGCTCTGCTCGGTGCGCTGCTGCTGCCGCTCTACGGCGTGGCGGTCGTGGCCGGCACGCTCACGTGGCTCGACATCGTCGCCTTCCTGCCCTTCATGCTGGTCGCGCTGACCAGCGTGATGGCCACTGCCTGGCCCGACCGCGGCGCCGACGCGGCGACCGGCAAGGGCACGATGCAGGTCCGGCTGCCCATGGTCACGCTGCGGCGGATCCACGTCCTGGCACTCGTGGGCTTCGTCCTGGCCAGCCTGCTGGCGGCCGCCACCGGGGCCATGCCCCTGGCGCTGGCGGGACTGGCGGTGACACCGCTGCTCCTCCTCGGCAGCTGGAGCTACACCCGTCGCGAGTCGCCCCTCCCGAACGTGGCCGCGATGGTGGGGCTCGCGCTCATCACCGGGACGGGCCTGCTGCTGACCCTGGCCGACGGGGGGCGCGCATGAGCGCCGCCGACCCGCTCGAGCTGGCCTGCGTCTACCTGCTCGCGACCCGCATGGACGACGCGGCGGCGGCCACGGCCGAACGGGGGCTGACGGCCGTCGAACCGGCCGCGCTGCGGCGGGCGTTGGCCGACGATGCGCGCCGCCTGGCCTTCTGGATCGACGTCTACAACGGCGCCGTCGAGCGCCACCCGGTCGGCGAGGACGTCTCGACGCTGGAGCGCGTGCGCTACTTCCGTCGACCGGTGGTGACCGTGGCCGGGCAGGACCTGTCGCTCGATGCCATCGAGCACGGCCTGCTGCGGCGATCGCGCTGGCGGGTGAGCCTGGGCTACCTGGGCAATCCCCGCCCCGGTCACTTCGAGCGAGAGCACCGCGTCGACCGCGTGGACCCGCGCATCCACTTCGCGCTCAACTGCGGCGTGGCCTCCTGCCCGCCCATCGCGGCCTATGCGGCCGACCGCATCGAGGCACAGCTCGAGCTGGCCACGCGCAGCTATCTCCACGGCGAATCGGAGCTGCGCGGCTCGACGTTGCTGGTGCCGGCGCTGCTGCTCTGGTACCTCGGTGACTTCGGCGGCCTGCGCGGCGTGCGCCGGATGCTGCGGCGCTACGAGGTCGAAGGCGCCGACGCGCGCATCCGCTTCAAGCGCTACGACTGGACCCCGGCGGCGGGTCGCTGGACGGCCGACGGGCCGTAGGGCGCGGCCGGAAGCCGGCGGCCTTCAGTCGTCGAGGTCGTCGAGGCCCTCGGCGATGTCCATCAGCTGCTCGGCATCGCGGATGAGCACCTGGTGCTTCTCGGTATCGAGCAGGCCCCGCTTGCGGAAGTCGGCGAGGGTGTGGGCCAGCGTCTCGCGGGTGGTGCCGATCATCTCCGCCAGCTCCTGCTGCGTCAGGCGGGCCTCGATGAGCGTGCCCCGCGAGGTCTTCACGCCGAAGCGGTTGGACAGGTCAAGCAGCTTGCGCGCGAGACGCTGGCCCACGCGCTGATAGGCCATCGACTCCAGCTCGGCCTCGGCATCGCGCAGACGGCCGCTGAGGTAGCTGATGATGTTCACGCCGATGGCCGGGTAGCGCTCGACCAGCTTGCGCATCTCGTCGGGCGTGATGGTGCAGATGACGGCTTCGTCGAGGGCCTCGGCGAATGCTTCCGGGATGGGCTCCTGGCCCAGGAGGCTCATGTCGCCGAGGATCGCGCCCTTGTCGAATATGTCGAGCGTGAGCTGCTTGCCGTCGGGCGTGACGCGGTAGACGCGGACCTTGCCCTTCTTGAGGATGTGGATGCGGTCGGACGGGTCGTCGGGCGACATGATGCGCTGGCCGGCCGTGCACCTGGTCATGGTCGTGGCGTGGCCGATGGCGTACATGTCGTCGTCTGTGAGGCCGGAGAAGAGGTCGGTCTCGCGCAGCAGCCCGAGCTTCTCCTGGAGGGAGCGCTGCTGCGCGCCGGCGATGGTCATGTCAGGCCTCCAGTCGCACGATCCGGCCGGCTGCGAAGGGAGCGTCAACGGCCAGGTCGAGGCGTTCGTAGAGTGCCGCAGGTAGCCCGATGTCGGCCACGAAGAGGTCGCCCGTGCGCTCACGGCCGGCCTCGGTGAGCAGCCCGATCTTGGGCAGCGCCAGGGTCAGCGTGGCCCGGGCGCGAACCGACGGCTCGGCCGCTTGGCCGCTGTCGGCATCGAGACCCGACGGCAGGTCGAGGCTGATGATGCGACCCTCCCCCGCTGCGAGACGCTCGATGAGCGCGCCGACCTCGTCGCGCGGAGCACCGCGGCCGCGGTAGCCGAGGATGGCGTCGACGACGGCGTGGGCATCGCGCAGCTCCTGCTCGATCTCGACGTCGGGGATGTCGTAGACGGCCATGCAGCAGGACACGCCCATCTCCAGCAGCGTCGCCAGCTGGTGGCGGCCGGCCTCACTCAGGCGCCGGGCCGGGCGCGCCAGCACCACCCGCACGCGCGCGCCCCGATTGGCCAGGTGTCGCGCCGCCGCCAGCCCGCCGCCGCCGTTGTTGCCGGGCCCCACCGCGACCACCACCGGCCGGTCGCGCAGCTCGCCCTCGAGCTCGAGCGCAACGAGCTCGGCCAGATGCGAGCCGGCCTGCTCCATCATCTGCAGCAGGTCGATGCCGAAGACCTCGACGGCGAGGCGGTCGACCTCGGCCATCTGCTCGGCCGTGACGGCGGGCAGGGCGTCCGGGGGGGCGAACGGTAGACGGTGGACGGCCCCAGAGTGGGCCAGGCTTGGCGGGGACATCATGGGGACCATACTCGGTGGCCCTGCACCGGGCCGCCGTGAGGTGGCTCACAGGTCGAGCCGGGCAGATCAGATCTCCGGGTCGGCCGTGCGGGGCACGCCGGAGTTGGAGTGCTGGCCTGCCATGGCCCAGCCGAAGTGGGCGCCGCGCATGGGCCGCCTGGAGAGACCCTTGCGCGAGAGCCCGATGAGCAGGTCGCGCGAGGTGTCGAGGCCGCGGCGGGTGCCGTGGACGACGTAGACCGCACCGTCGTCGCGGGAGGCCAGGTCCTCGTAGGGGATGCCCACCGCGAGGTCGGCGAACCCGTCCCCGTCGAAGTCGGCGGAGGCCAGCGCCCCGCCGAAGTGGTCGTTCCTCTCGGGCTTGTCGAGGACGCCGTTCGTGCGCTGCGAGAGATAGCGGTCGCCCTTGGCGCCGAGTCCATCGCGCGCACCGTGGAAGACATGGACTGCGCCCCGGTTCTGATGGACGCCGCCGCCGAGGTCGGTCGAGGGGATGCCTACCGCGAGGTCATCACGCCCATCGCCGTCGAAGTCTGCTGCCGTCAGGACCTGGCCGAAGCGGTCGCTCATGTGCGCGCGATCGAAGGCGCCCTGGCGATCCTGGTGCCAGAACTCGTTGTCCTTGCTGCGCAGGCCCTCGCGCGAGCCGTAGATGACGTGGCTGCCGCCCTCATTGCTGAGCAGGTTGCGGTAGTCCTCGAACCAGACGCCGACGGCGAGATCGCCGAAGCCATCGCCGTCGAAGTCGGCGGCCGCGAGCGACTGGCCGAACTGGTCACGCTCCTCGGCTTGCTCGGCGATGCCAGGCGCATCCTGGTGCCACAGCTGCGAGCCCTTGGCCCGCAGACCCTGGCGCGAGCCGTGCAACACGTGCACCACGCCGACGCGGTCGGCGAAACGGTCCTCGTAAGGCGCGCCTATGGCCAGGTCGGTGAAGCCGTCGCCGTTGAAGTCGGCCACCGCGAGGGTGCGGCCGAACTGGTCGCCGTCCTCGGGCGCGTCCTCGATGCCGCGGCTGGCCTGGCTCCACAGCTGCGCACCCCTGGCGGTCAGGCCCCCGGGGCTGCCGGAGAGCACGTGGACGACGCCGGCGTCAGGCGCGCCGCGGTCCTCATGGTGGGCCCCGATGGCGAGGTCATCATGGCCGTCGCGGTCGAAGTCGCCGGCCGCGAGAGACCAGCCGAATCCATCGCCGCGCTCCGGGCGATCGGCGATGCCCTTGCTGGCTTGGGTCCACAGCTGCGAACGAGTGGCGCGAAGTCCGGTCTGGGACCCGTAGAGGACGTGCACGCTGCCGGCATCGATGGCGCCACGATCCTCCGAGCGCGAGCCGATGGCGAGGTCGGTGAAGCCGTCGCCATTGAAGTCGCCGGTGCAGACCGACCAGCCGAACTGGTCGCCCGACTCGGCCCGGTTGCGCAGGCCCTTGCTGTTCTGGCCCCAGACCTGGCGGCGGCCAAGGTCGAGGCCGTCGGGCGAGCCGTGGATGACATGGACCTCGCCGACGTTCTTGCGACGGCTGCTGGCGTGTGGCGCGCCGACCACCAGGTCGGCATGACCGTCGCCATCGAAGTCCGGGTGCGCCGCTCCGCCAACGGCCACGGCAGAGCCCGCGGTCGCGGCCATCCCCGGCCGCGCGAGCGCGTCCGCACACGCCAGCCCAAGGACGACCGCCACGACCGCAGCGGTGGTTCGCATCGTGTCACCCAGCGGCTTGCGCGTTCGCCCGGCGTTCGCGCGCGGTTGCCCGGCCTCAGCCGCGAACCAGCTTCACCAGCGTGCGCGCCACGATCAGCACCACGGCGGCGTAGGCAAGCACGAGCTTGGGGTCGGCCCACGGCTGCTTGAGCGGCACGAAGGACGCGCCCTCAGCCGTCACCTCGATGTAACCCAGCGGCCGGGTGAGCGCGCCCCCACCGGCGCCGAGCCCGGAGCCGGCAGCGTCCTCGTTGCTGCCGCCACCACCGGCGCCGGTCCCGACGACCGACTGGGCCACCGGGATGACCGTGCGCTCGCCCTCGCGAACCGGCTTCCCGAAGACGGCCTTGGCACCGGCGTTGGCGCCGATCTTCTCAGCCAGCCCTTCGAGCAGGCCGGGCACCTTGCCGGCCATGTCCTCTGCCTGATCGCGGGCGGCGTCCATCTGTTCGTCCGTCATGACCTGCCTCCTCATCACGCGCCCCACACGCGGGCGTCGCGGGCACTAGCATCCTCCGCATGATCGACCCACGCAACCGTCCCGCCCTGGTCGGATCGGTCATCGCCGGCCTCGCCGCCTTCGTCATCCTGTGGTGGCTGGGACTGTCGCCGTTGCTGGCCTGGATGGCGGGCTGGACCATCCCCGCCTTCGCCATGTACGGCATCGACAAGCGACAGGCGGAGCAGGGTGGCTGGCGCGTGCCCGAGGCGGTGCTGCACGGGCTGGCGCTCATCGGCGGCGTCATCGGCGCCTGGGCCGGCCGGGTCGTCTTCCATCACAAGACGCAGAAGCCGGCGTTCACGGTGGTGCTCGTCAGCGCCAGCATCCTGTGGGGCCTGATCGTCATCTGGGCCCTGCTGGCCTAGCGCTTCTCACGCGCCTGCGCCCTTCGCGCCGCGGGCGCAGAATCGGCCCATGCACAGCACTCACCGCGCAGTATCAGCGCTTGCCATCTCACTCAGCCTGACCCTTGCTGGCAGCGGCGCCACCCTGGCCCAGGAGCCGCTCATCGTCACCGACGTCGACGGGGACGAGATCGCCATCGAGGACACCAGCAACGTGGCCACGCTCGGCGGTGTCTTCACCGAGACGGCCTACGCCCTCGGGGCGCAGGACCACATCGGAGCGATCGACGATTCGAGCTTCTACCCGCCCGAGGCGCTCGAGGAGAAGCCCAGCTTCGGCTATTACCGCTTCCTCTCGGCCGAGCCGGTCCTGGCCCAGGACCCCAGCCTCATCATCGGCAACGAGGAGACCGGCCCGCCGGAGGTCGTGCAGCAGCTGCGTGACGCGGGCGTGCCCGTCCTGCTGCTGCCGGACAACAACGACGTGCAGGCCGCACGCGACCTCATCAGCACGCTGGGGCTGGTCTTCGACAAGGAAGCCGAGGCGGGAGCGCTCATCGAGCGGCTCGACGCGGACGTGGCCGCGGCCGAGGCGCTGGTGGCGCAGGCCACTACCAGCCCGCGCGTGCTCTTCGTGCTGCAGCCGCCGGACGCACCGCTGCTCGTCTCGGGTGAGCGCAGCGCGGCCGGCAACATGATCAGCCTGGCCGGCGGTTCGCACGTCTATCCCGGCTTCCCGGGCTACATACCCATGACCCCCGAGGGCATCGTCGAGACCGCGCCGGAGGTCATCCTCACCACCACTGCGTCGGTCGAGCGGCTGGGCGGCTGGGACGCCCTCAAGGAGCATCCCGGCATCGGCCAGACCCCGGCCGCGGAGAACGACCGCATCTACGCCATGGAGGACCTCTACCTCATGGGCTTCGGCCCGCGCACGGGCCGGGCCATCGCCGACCTGGCGCAGCTGCTGCACCCGGAGCTGGCACCGTAGGCCGGACCGGCCTCCGACTCGGCCTCCTCGCCGTCGTCCTCGTGGCGGCGGTGGTGGTGGCCATGGGCATCGGCGCGGTCTCCATCTCACCCGCCGAGGTGCTGGCCATCCTCATCGGCCAGACCGGGCTGGAGATCGGGCCCCAGTACAGCGACCGCCAGGAAACCGTGCTCACGGCCATCCGCGTCCCGCGGGTGCTGGCCACGGCCCTTGTCGGCGCGGCCTGGGCCACGGCCGGCGTAGCCATGCAGGGGTTGTACCGCACGCCGCTGGCCGACCCGGCGCTGGTGGGCATCGGTGGTGGCGCCGCCCTCGGGGCCGCGCTGGGCACGGCCGCGGCCGTCTCGCTCGGGATCCTGGCCGGCTACGGCGGCACGCTGCTGGTGCTGGCGGCGGCGTTCGCGGCGGCGCTCATCGCGGCCGTCGTGGTCTATCGCGTGGCGGCCTCGTCCGGTCGCGTGGTGGTGGCCACGATGCTGCTCGCGGGCATCGCACTCACCGCCTTCTTCGGCGCGGCCACGGCCCTCATCGTGGCCGCCGGACGCACCGCCGAGCTGGGCACCGTCCAGTTCTGGACCCTGGGCTCGTTCGCCGGGATCGTGGGCCGTGACGTGGTCGTGGCCGCGGTCGTGGTCATCCCGGTGGTGCTCGTGCTGGCTCGCCTCGGTCCGCGGCTCGACGCGCTGGCGCTGGGTGAGGCGGAAGCCGGCCATCTGGGCGTGGACGTGCCCTGGCTGACCCGGGCCGTGACCGTCACCTTCGCGCTGCTCACGGCCACGGCCGTCGCGACAGCCGGCGTCATCGCTTTCGTGGCCTTGATGGTGCCGAGCCTGGTCCGAGCCTTCGTCGGGCAGCCGCATCGAGGCGTGGCGGTCGGGGCCGCACTCCTGGGTGCCACGTTCCTGGTCGTCGCCGATGTGCTCGCTCGCAGCCTGTTCTCGCCGGTCGAGCTATCGATCGGCGTTATCACCACGCTCGTGGGCGCACCGTTCTTCCTGTGGCTGCTGCTGCGCGAGCGAGGCCTGCTCGCGCGATGACCTATCGAGCGTCCGCCATCAGCGTCCGCATCGGCCCCGCGACCCTGCTCGAGGAGGTGTCGATCGAGGTCCGCCCCGGCGAGATCGTGGCCGTGGCGGGGCCGAACGGCGCGGGCAAGTCGACGCTGCTGGCCACGCTCGCGGGCGACCGACAGCCGGATGCGGGATCGGTTAGCCTCGAGGAGCGGCCGATCGGCGACTGGCCCAGGGCGGAGCTGGCGCGGCGGCGGGCCGTGATGAGCATCGATCGAGCGGTGGCCTTCGCCTTCAGCGCTCGCGAGGTGGCGATGCTGGGCCGGATCCCGCTTCACGGCGGCGACCCCGACGTTGCCGATCACACCGTCATCGACGAGCTCCTCGAGGCGGTCGACTGCGCCGGCCTCGGCGATCGCGTCTACGCCACGCTCTCCACCGGCGAGCGACAGCGGGTCAGCCTGGCTCGAGCAGTCGCGCAGGTGACCGATGCCGACGCGGCCGCCGACCGCAGCTCGCGGTTCCTGCTCCTCGACGAGCCCACCTCCAGCCTTGACCCGGCCCACCAGCACACGGCCATGCGGCTCATCAGGCGAACTGCCGACAGCGGACGCGGCGTGGTGGCCGTGCTCCACGATCTCAACCTTGCGGCGGCCTATGCTGACCGGCTGGTGCTGATGCACGAGGCACGGGTGGTGGAGACCGGCCCGCCCGACCGGGTCCTGCGTGCCGATCTCCTCGAGCAGGTGTTCGACATCCCCATGCTCGTCATCCCTCACCCCCGGCTGGCACATCCGCTGGTCGTAGCCGAGCCGCACGAGGACTAGGCGTGCGCGCGCTCCGCCTCGAGCAGGTCGTGGCCCGCTCACTTGCGGCGCACGCGCTGGTGCAGCCAGCGGTTTCGATCGACGTGGCCATCGTGGCCGTGGCCGGCATCTACGGTTCCGCCCCCACGTCGCAGCTGGGCCTGGCTGCTCGCATCGACCGCTACCTGCCGGCCGACCTGGAGCGAGAGCGGCTCGAGAGCCGTTCGATCCTGCGGGTGCCGGGAATGCGTGGCTCGGTCTTCCTCGCGCCGCGGGCGCTGGCGCCGGCGTTCCTGGCGCTCAGCCGGCCACGAACCGCGCGTCGGATGCTCGGGGGCATCGGCGTCGACGATCGCGAGCTGGCGAGACTCGGTGCGCTCATCGAGGCCATCCTGGCCGAGGAGCGACTTCCCTCTGCCCGGATCAGGGAGCGCCTGGGCAAGGAAGACCCCGGCGGGCCGGTCATGACGCTGCTCCTGCGCACGATGGCCCACGAGGGGCGGATCGTGTCGGCCGAACCGATGGGCGGCGTGAGCGCGACGGCCTACCGCTACGCCTGCATGGCCGACTGGGCGCCGGATCTTGCCGAGATCCCCGATGTCGACTCGGCGCTCAGGGTCATGACGCCCATGTGGATGGCGGCCAACGGCCCGGGTTCCATCGCCGACCTGGCCTGGTGGGCGGGGGTCACCAAGGGCCAGTCGCGAGCCGCTCTCGAGGCCATGGGCGCCGCTGAGGTCGATGTCGACGGACTGTCCGAGCCGCAATGGGCTACCGAGGAGGTCGTGGCAGGGGCGGACGCGGCGACGTCCGCGGGCGCGATCCGTCTGCTGCCCGTGTGGGATGCCTGGCTGATGGGCCGGCGTGAACGCGCTCGTGTCCTTGACGCTTGCATCCGGCCCTTCGTCGTGGACCGCAGCGGCAACGTCACCAACACCGTCATCTTCGACGGACGCGTCGTGGGCACGTGGGACCTGGTCGCCGAGCAGCTCCGCGTTTGGCTGGCCGAGCCGGTCGAGCCGCACCGGCTCGCAGCGGCTGCGGAACGCCTGCGGCCGGTCCTCGACTGGTACGAGATCAAGCACGTCGATGCTCCGCGGCCACTCGACGAGGGCGGCCAGAACGCGTTCCGGTCACCACTCCAGCTTGCTGGATAGCCAGATAGAACGTACGTTCTATCATGGTGGCATGGTTCAGAGAGACCAGCGGCCGACGAACGTTGGCTACTACTGGCGCAACCGAGCCAGGGAAGTCAGCCGTGTCAGAAACCGGCAGGCTGCGACGCGGGACTACCTACGCCAACGGCGCGAGAAACCCTGTGCCGACTGCGGTCAGACGTACCTCCCGTACCAGATGGACTTCGACCATCGCGATAGTCGAGACAAGTCGTTTCGGTTGACGGAGGGTCGAGCCATGCTGATGTCGAGGAAACGCCTTGAAGCCGAGCTCGCCAAGTGCGATGTCGTGTGCGCCAACTGCCATCGACGGAGGACGCACGACCGCCAGGGTGGCCGAGTCGACCGGAAGGTGGCGCAAGCGTCTCCCAACCTCCGCCGCAAGCGCAACTACTGGCACGCGCAGGCGCGGATGCTCCGGTCACTGAAGCATCGTCCGTGTGCAGACTGCGGCGAGCGGTTCGCGCCGTATGTGATGGACTTCGACCATCGCGACCCGCGCCAGAAGCGCTACACGGTCAGCCGCATGATCGGACGTGCCGGCACCGAGCGGATCATGGCTGAGGTGGCCAAGTGCGATATCGTGTGTGCGAACTGCCATCGACAACGCACATACCGGCGACGCGAGGCGAGTTCTTTCGAGCGGGAGTAGCTCAGTTGGTGGAGCGCCAGCCTTCCAAGCTGGATGTCGCGGGTTCGAATCCCGTCTCCCGCTCCACTTCCCCTCCGCCTGAGGTCAGCATGGCGCACTCAACTACCGAACGAAGATCCACGTGAGCCGTCGCGCCTGGGTGGTCATCATCGGGGTCGTCGTCGCCCTCATCGTCGGATCTTTCTTGTTCCTCACGAACAGCGGCTCCCCGCGCCCCATGACCTACGACGACCTCGGCACCGATCTCGGCACGGGGCGGATCGAGCGCCCGGAGGTCGGCTTCGCGGTCACGACGCCGCCGGGCTGGCGCGCGTGGGAGCCCACCACCAGGTTCCAGGACTGGTGGGGCGCAGATGAGGTCGTCCACCTCTGGATGGAGCCTGCGAGCGAGCGCGCTGAATGGTGGATGGGCACATGCGGCATGGGCGAGGCCTGCACTCGCGAGCGGATGATCGAGGCGGGCGGCGAGGCGTACTGCTGGTTCGTCGACGACTCACGGGTAGCAGCCGATGGCGAGTGGATCGACGTCACGACCCCGCTGGAGCTCGCCGCGCGTGGGCTGTCCGAGGAGGACGGCTGGCAGGAGCTCCGCACGGCCGTCGAGGATCTCCCCGGTGGCCAGGCAGGGGTGATCGAGGTCGTGGATCCCAACGGCTGGCAGCAGACGGTCCATCACCACACCGATGGCGAGCGCTGGTTCCGGCATATCTGCGGCGTGCTCGACAGCGACGTGGATCCACGCACGATCGCGGAGTCCTTCGAGTTCGTGCCCACGGCCGGGTAGGCACGTCCAGGACCGCCGGACGGGCGACCACGCTGCGAGAATGGCGGCGTGAGCACAGCCGTCTTCGACTTCGCGGACGTGAGCGTCACCCTCGGCTCCACGACGGTGCTCCGCGACATCGAGCTGACAGTGTCGGCTAGCGGCATCACCGCCGTGCTGGGCCGTTCCGGCTCGGGCAAGTCGACGCTGACGCGCCTGACCAACCGCCTCCTGGACCCCACCAGCGGCACGGTCAGCCTGCGCGGCACCGACGTCCGGGCCCTCGATGTGTTGCGCCTGCGGCGCACCGTGGGCATGGTCTTCCAGCGCCCCACGCTCTTCGACGGGAGCGTCCGCGACAACCTCGCCGCGACCGGCGTCGAGGATCCGACCGCGCACGCCGAGACGCTCGATTCGGTCGGCCTGGGAGCCGACTACCTGGAGCGGGTCGGCGCTACGCTCTCCGGCGGTGAGGCCCAGCGCGTCTGCCTCGCCCGCGCGCTGCTGATGCAGCCGGATGTCCTCGTTGCCGACGAGCCCACCGCCTCGCTCGACCACGGATCCACGCTGGCGCTGGAGACGCTCGCCCGACGCCTGGCCGATGAGGGCGTGCCCATCCTGTGGGTCACCCACGACCTGACCCAGGTGGAGCGGATCGCCGACCACCGCGTGACGCTCGAGGACGGCCGGGTGGTGCCCTCGTGAGCGGTCCCGTCGAGCTGGTCGGCGTCATCGCCTCCGGCCTGCTCGTGCTCGTGGCCATCGGCATCAGCTGGTGGGCGGGCCTGCACCTCGAGCGCGACCTCATCACCGCGGCCGTCCGCGCCGCCGCCCAGCTGGCCCTGCTCGGCATCGTGCTCGTGGCCATCCTCACCCCCGGCCAGCCGCTGATCCTGTCCTGGCTGTGGGTGGCGGTGATGATCGTCTTCGCCGGCTGGACGGTCCAGCGCCGGGTGCCGAACGTGCCGCGCCTGTGGCTGCTCTCGATGGGCGCCTTCATCGTCGCGGCCGCGGTCACCCTGGGCATCCTCTTCGGAGCCGGTGTCTTCCCCGTCGACAGCACCACGGTCGTGCCCCTGGCCGGCCTGATGATCGGCAACTCGATGACCGCCACGGTGCTGGTCACGCGTCGCGTCACGGCCGAGTTCAAGGACAAGCGCCTGGAGATCGAGGCCCGGCTCGCCCTCGGCCAGCCGTCCTCGGAGGCCGCGGCCCCGTACCTGCGCGAGTCCCTGCGCACGGCCCTCATCCCCCAGATCGAGACCACCAAGGCGGTCGGCATCGTCTTCCTGCCGGGCATGATGGTGGGCCTGCTGCTGGCGGGTGTGACCCCGCTCGACGCGGTCCAGGCGCAGCTCGTGATCATGTACCTCGTGCTCGGCTCGGTCGCCGTCACCACCAGCGTCATCGCCCTCGGCCTGCGCCGTATGCTCTTCACGCCGGCGCATCAGCTGCGTCTGCCAGCGGGGGGCTGAAACCACGTGCGAGCCATCGTCCAGCCGAGGTACGGACCGCCCGAATCGGTCGAGGTACGCGACGTGCCCATGCCTGAGCCGAAGTCCGGCGAGGTGCTCGTGCGGGTGCACGCGTCCTCGGTCAACGCCGCCGACTGCGAGATCCTCCACGGATACGCCTTCGTGCGCATGGCCTCGCCTCTCCGGCCCGCCGATCCCATCGTCGGCTCCGACGTGGCGGGTGTGGTCGAGCGCCTGGGCCCCGGAGTCTCCGAGCTCGCGGTCGGCGACGAGGTGATGGGAGACACCTCCGAGCACGGCCACTCGGCCTTCGCGGAGTACGTGGCTGCGCCGGCCGAGGCGTTCTGCCGGGTGCCGAAGGGACTCTCGCTCGAGCAGGCGGCCGCGGTGCCGTCGGCGGCCTGGGTGGCCATCAAGGGCATCCGGGATCAGCGGGAGCTGGGGCCGGCGAGCCGCATGCTGGTCAACGGTGCCGGTGGCGGCATGGGCACGTTCGCAGTGCAGATGGCGTCGGCTCGCGGGGCTCACGTGACCGGGGTGGACAGCGCCGCCAAGCACGAGCTCCTGCGCTCGATCGGCGCGGATGAGGTGCTCGACTACCAGACTCAGGACCCCGTCGCCATGGGCGAGACCTACGACCTCATCCTCGACGTCTTTGCCCGCCGTTCGATCCGCGACTGGCGCCGCATCCTGGCATCGACCGGCGCCTATCTCATGGTCGGCGGCTCGAGCGGGCGCATCCTGACCGGCCTCCTGCTGGGCACGCTGCTGTCACGCGACTCCGACCAGAAGCTCGGCTTGCTCCTGGGCTGGCCCCAGACACGGCGGGACATGGACGACGTGAACGCGCTCATCGAGGCGGGCAGTGTTCGGCCGGTCATCGACCGTCGCTATCCGCTCGAGGAGGCGGCCGAGGCGCTGCGCCGGGTCGAGGACGGGCAGGCGCTGGGCAAGGTCGTCGTGACCATCGCCGAAGCGTGAGCCGCACGCCGTTCGCCGACCTGTCCGAACTGGGCCAGGCCCGCCGTCTGCGGTCGCTGGCCACGGCTGCCCTCGAGCGATACGAGCTGGGCTGGACCGGTCTGCGCCTCATCAGCAACGGCTGGAACTGCGTCTTCCGCGTGGACACGCCCAACGGCCCCAGCGTCATCCGCGTCACGCGGCCGGTGCCGGGCGCAGACGAGCGCTCCGTCCGTTCCGAGGTCGAGTTCATGGACGCGCTGGCTGCCGCTACGGACGTCGCGGTCCCCGCGGTCCGGCACAACCGCGACGGCGAGCTGGTGACGGTAGCCACGGCGGAGGGCGTACCGGAAGCACGGGAGTGCGTCGTCTTCGGCTGGCTCGGTGGCCCCGACCTGGCCGCGCGACGCAGCGTCGACAACTGGGCGCTGCTGGGTGAGCTGATGGGCACGATGCACCGCTTCGCCGAGGGGTGGAAGCCATCAGCCCGGTTCAGCGTGGCCGACTATGACTCCTGCATCCCGTACGGCGAGCCGCTGGTCGTCTTCGGGCCGGGCCGCACCGAGCTGTACGGGCTGGAGAGCATCCTGCGCGAGGCGACCGAGGTGACCGACGAGCGCATCGTCGAGCTGCGCCGATCGGTGCCCTCCATCGTGCTCCACGGCGACCTCCACCAGTGGAACGTGAAGATCAGTCGCGGGGTCCTCTCCCCCTTCGACTTCGAAGACCTGCTGACCGGCGCGCCCATCCTCGACGTCGCCACCTCGCTCTACTACGTCCGCCACGACGATGACTACGCCGAGCTCGCCCGCGCCTTCAAGTCCGGCTACGAGCGACGCCGGCCGTGGGTGGAGCGCGAGCCGGGCGAGATGGAGCGGCTGATGTTCGCGCGCGCGCTCGACCTGCTCAACGCGGTGCTGCTCGACGACAGCCTGGAGCTGGGCGGCGACATGGAGGCCTTCGTGCGTCGGCGCGAGAGCCAGGCCCGCGTCGCCCTGGGACTGGACCCGCCCGTCGGGCTCTGACGGGTCGGTTCCGGCGTCCGGCTACATGGTGATGAGGGTCTTGCCCTGGGCGTGGCCGGAGGCGACGTGCGCGACGGCGGCGACTCCGTCGTCGAGGGGAAGGACCCGGTCGATGAGGGGTGACAACTCGCCCGCCTCGCTGAGTGTCTTGAGGGCCTGTGCGTCCGCCTGGCTGTAGGTCGACACGAAGGGCCGGGCCTGCTGCCTGTTCACCATCGAGGTCAGCGCGGCACGGGCCACGTTGCCCAGTCCGCCGAACCAGCCGCCGACGGGCGCGCCGTTCGAGAGCAGTCTGCCGTCGGGTGTGAGCACGCCACGGACCCTGGCCATCGGCTGGGCCCCGACGTTGTCGAGGATCCGGTCGTAGCGCTCGTCGCTGGCAGTGAAGTCCTGGGCCGTGTAGTCGATGACGTGGTCCGCGCCAAGCGCGGTGACCCGCTCGACGTTGCGCGCGCTGCACACGGCCGTGACCTCCGCCCCGAAGGACTTGGCGATCTGCACGGCGAAGCTGCCCACGCCGCCGGAGGCACCGGTGATCAAGACCCTGTGGCCCGACTTGACGTCGAGGTGATCGCGCAGGGCCTGGAGCGCCGTCTGGGCCGAAACGCCGAGCGCCGACGCGTGGCCGAGGTCGAGGTTGTGCGGCTTCGCGGCGAGCTCGTCAGCCTTGGCCACGGCGTACTCGGCGAAGGCACCCGTGCAGGTGCCGAAGACTTCGTCACCGGGCTGCCACGCGGTCACGGAGCCGCCGACCACCTCGACCGTACCGGCCATGTCCGTGCCCGGCAAGGCGCTCCGTGGACGCCGCAGCCCGAAGATCGGCCGCATCGACTTGGGCAGGCCCCGGATCACGTGGCAGTCGCCGATGTGGATCGAGGCGGCAGTGACGCGCACGAGCACGCCATCCTCCGGCACCTCGGGCTGCGACACCTCGCGGACCGAGAGCACAGCCTCAGGCTCGCCGTAGACCTCCTGGAACAGAGCACGCATCGGCGCTATCTCCCATCTCGTTCTGAAGTCACCGGTTGGCGCACTCAGTCTACGAGCGACCTCGCGGGTCGACGTGCGCCGACCGGCAGGGGCGTCGACCGCAAATCAGTCGCTCGGCCGGCTCGCCACCACGAGCGTGTCCAGGGCCGTGCGCGGCCCGTCCTCGGTGTCGACCAGGCGCTGCGCCACCTCGGCCGTTTCGATGGTCAGGCCGGCCAGGGCGGCGCGAACCTCGTCCAGGTCGTAACAGACGCCGGGGTCCTGCGGCCCGCCATGACCGGCCTCGACGTTGGAGCGGTCGTGGGCCACGACGATGAGCCGGCCACCGGGGCGCAGCCACGACGCCGCATGCTGCAGTGCGACCCGCTGCTGTGCGAGCGGGATCTGCAGGTAGGCGATGACGACGAGGTCGACAGGCTCGTCCGGCGCCCAGCGCAGCGCATCCGCCCGGACCATCTCGACGCGATCGGCCACATCGCGGTCGGCCACCAGCCGTGCCGCCTTGTCCAGCCCGACCTGCGAGAAGTCGACGGCGGTCACCA
>Ga0316198_10000398_pt1 | contig 22602 bp, 20 predicted proteins | sample OudBieAanoxic_MG_FD_204935 | JGI IMG/M metagenome (GOLD analysis project Ga0316198, IMG submission 204935) | Coastal sediment microbial communities from Oude Bieten Haven, Netherlands - site A anoxic | ecosystem: Environmental > Aquatic > Marine > Coastal > Sediment | place: Netherlands...
AATAGTTTAATACCGACGGCGTTGGTCACAAGCGTCAATAAGAGTAAACATCCGGTACGAATGCTTCTTGGGATCTCATCCCAGTTGTGGGAAACAATCAGGATCAGCGCTAAGCCAATAAATAACACCCCCAATGACATCAGCAGGTAATAAGCGAAAGAGTTCTTATCGGAGTCATCTGTAAGACTCGTGCCATAGCGAGCCAATATTGAATTTGCCTGCTGCTCCGACACGAGCTCGTCATGTACCCAGGCACGAGCTTCCTGGGACAATTCCTTTTTAAAAAGCTGGATTAATCGCATTCCCTGTCCTTATTCGCTACCGTCGTTCTGCATCGAAATTGAAGAATGGTGAGGCTCGACTCAAGCCGAAATATTCTAGTCTCAACTTAAGCGCTAACAACAGAAAAGGCCAGAATAAATATTCTGGCCTCGATGCATAACGCTATGTTATTTCAAGCGTGAGCGCTTATTTCTTTTCGGTCCAACGATCCATCCAACCAAGCACATTGGCATACCATTGCTCAAGGTTATCCGGGTTGAGGATCCAATGGTTCTCTTCAGGATAGATAAGCAACTCTGACGGGATCCCTTTACGCTGCATAAAGCTGAACGCGGCTAAGCCCTGGCCATAAGGAACACGGAAGTCTTTTTCGCCATGAATGACTAACATTGGCGTCTTCCAGTTCTCTGTGTAGTTTACCGGATTAAACTTCTCGTACAGTTCCTTGTTGTCCTGATAGGTACCGCCGAACTCATACTCAGGGAACCATAACTCTTCGGTCACATAGTACATAGAGCGCATGTCGAACAGACCAGCATGATTAACCAGACAGTTGAAGCCATCACTCCAATTACCCTGGATCCAGTTCATCATGTAGCCACCGTATGAACCGCCTAAGGCACAGGTACGGGTCTCGTCCAGCCACTTTTGCTGTTTAGTGACGGCAGCCAAACCTTTCTGAAGATCTTCAAGGGGTTTTCCGCCCCAGTCTTGTGAGATCGAATCGGTAAATTCCTGACCATAGCCCGTTGAACCATGGAAGTCGATCATAACCACACCGTAACCGGCGCCCGCCCATAGTTGAGCGTTCCAGCGACTGCTGAATGAGTTACCAAATGATCCTTGTGGACCACCATGAACGAGGAATGCAATAGGATACTTCTGACCCGCTTTGTAGTCGGAAGGCTTAATCCAGTAACCATGTACCTCTTCGTTGTTCCAACCCTTGAAGCTAAACTGCTCGAACTCACCAAATTTGATTTCAGCCAGTTTATCTTGGTTAACTTGAGTGAGTTGCTTAAGCCCCTGACCATCTAAGTTCATCGAATAGAGATCGCCCGGTTGAACCAAGGATTTGTGCTTAATAATAACCTTATCGTTAGTCACTCCAACGACGCTGTTACTGCCATCGTTGTAGACCGTCTTCACATCACCAAATTGGGTGTTAACTTCAAATACGGTAACCTGGCCGACATCTTGAGCCGTGACATAGAGTGTACGATTATCTTTACCGAAGGTAAGCGAACTCGCGCTTCTATCCCATAAGGGAGCCACCTCTTTCTCCTGCCCTGTTACCGTATCACGTAACATAATGCGGTATCTGTCGGCCTCAAAACCTGGCTTGGTCATCGCCAGATAAGCCAGGTAACGGCCATCGGCAGAGAACGTCGGATTAGCGTCCCAGGCTTTATTGGCTTCGGTAAGATTCACCGCATCGCCACCGGTGACGGGCACTTGCCATAAATCATAGTTAGTGATCCAGGCCTGATCTTTACCCGGCGCCTTAGCAGTGTAAACAAGGTGTTTACCATCAGGTGTGAAGGTCACCTCTTCCATGCCCGAAAACGGTTTTGGCGGCGTTTCCGTATCTAGTCCTGCGGTGACATCCACAGCAGTAGTTAGCTTTTCACCATTGAGTTTTGCGACAAAGAGGTGACTTCTGGAATGGTCACTCCAGGTATCCCAATGTCTGACCATAAGCTGTTTATATTCGCGTCCCGACGATTTACGTTCCTGCTCGGCAGTAAACTTATCCTCTGAGCACTTCAGATCGTTACAGTCAGGAAATACTCTCATGTTCAAAGCGACTTGAGTGCCATCTTGAGACAGCTTGAAACCTTCGACATCGAGCGGAAAGTCAGAGACCTGAATAGCTTCTCCTCCAGTTAACGACAACTTATATAATTGACTTGAACCATTGCGACTGGCGAGAAAATAGATAGATTGGTCATCTGCAGCAAAGGCGACACTGTGCTCAGTCCCCGCAGCAGAAGTCAGCTGTTTTGCTTCACTGTCAGCTTGAGATAGTTCTTTAATATAGAGGTCGGAACTGGCTTCTCCACTTGCATCAAATTTTTTGACAGCATAAACAATTTTGCTGCCATCATTTGATAAAGCAGGTGAATGTAACTTATTAATTTTAACTAGATGTTGCACCGTGAAAGGCTCTGGATTCGTAGCCTGAGCCGACATCGACAGTCCGGCTGTTGCGATGGCAAGTATGATTGCAGTTTTTTTCATTGTTATTGTCGTCTTTGTTGATTTAAGTTTGATTGATTGGCTAAATATATACTGATTGTCTCTGCATCCATGCAAGCCTAAGATTTTATCTTGGGGTGGAACACTACCCAAATAATAAGGCTTAGGCAAGATGCCTAAGCCAAGTATTATTGAGCTAACTATCTATTCACAAAAGAAAGCATTAACTCAATTTCAGTTTCCAGATTGCAGGTCCCGTCTCATGGGCATTGACTCCATTGGAGTCTACCGCCACAGTGACCGGCATATCTTTAACATCAAACTCATAGATAGCTTCCATGCCTAAGTCGGCAAAAGCGACAACGCGGGAAGTTTTAATCGCTTTCGACACCAGATAAGCGGCGCCGCCTACGGCCATTAGATAAACCGCTTTATTCTTCTTGATAGATGCAACCGTTGCAGGTCCACGTTCGGCTTTACCTATCATCCCCATCAAGCCGGTTTTCTCGAGCATCAGATCGGTAAACTTATCCATGCGCGTTGCCGTCGTAGGACCTGCCGGGCCCACAACCTCATCGCCAACGGGATCTACAGGACCTACGTAATAGATAAACTTACCGGTAAAATCGACCCCTTCAGGCAGACCTTCACCACTTTCAATCAAGGTTTGAATTCGTTTATGGGCGGCATCACGGCCTGTCAACATCTTGCCGTTAAGTAGCAGGGTGTCGCCACTCTTCCACTTTTCAATTTCAGCTTGTGTCACATTGTTCAGATCGACATGATGAGTGTTCTCACCCGCTTCACGGGTGATCACTGGCCAATCTTCTAATGACGGCGGCGTTAATACAGCAGGACCCGTTCCATCTAAGTGAAAATGAACATGGCGTGTGGCCGCGCAGTTCGGGATCATGACGACAGGCTTAGAGGCTGCATGGGTTGGAACCGACTTGATTTTGACATCCAAAACCGTGGTTAAGCCGCCTAAGCCCTGAGCACCGATACCGAGTTTATTGGAACGCTCGAAGATATCCAGACGCAACTTCTCTTCGGCAGTTTCGGCGCCCTTTGCCTGTAGTTCATGTATGTCGACAGGGTCCATCAGTGACTCTTTAGCGAGTACCGCCGCTTTCTCTGCCGTGCCGCCGATGCCAATACCCAGCATTCCTGGTGGGCACCAACCGGCTCCCATTGTCGGTAATGTCTTCTCAACCCATGCAGCAACATCGTCAGAAGGGTTGAGCATCGCCATCTTAGATTTATTCTCTGATCCGCCGCCCTTAGCCGCGATAGCAACCTCAATATGATCTCCGGGTACCATATCGATATGAACGACAGATGGAGTGTTATCCTTGGTATTCTTACGAGCCCCGGCAGGATCAGAAACGATTGAGGCTCTTAATGGGTTATCCGGGTTCAGATACGCACGCCTGACGCCTTCGTCAACCATCTGCTGAACCGTCATGTCAGTCTTATCCCACTTAACTCCCATCCCCACTTTAACAAAACAGGTAACGATACCCGTGTCTTGGCACAGAGGACGCTTTCCCTCTGCCGACATACGAGAGTTGATTAAGATCTGTGCGATGGCATCTTTTGCAGCAGCACTTTCTTCTCTGTCATAGGCTTCAGACATAGCATCGACAAAATCTTTGGGGTGGTAATATGAGATATATTGTAGGGAATCGGCAACGCTCTCAATGAGATCGGCTTGCTTTATGATAACTTCTTTAGTCACAGACACTTCCTTTTCAACAGACATTAGGGTGCGCTCCATTAGCCATTTTCGGCTTGCGTATTTATTTTTAGTTATTCCTGCTCGGACACTTCATACACTCCTCCAGCCCGCAGAGAATGTATCACGTGATTGCCTTGTATGGCTTGCGTGTTTCTTTTTATTAATCCCAGCATTTGGATATGATACTCTTTCGCGACTTTTAGGGGAATATCACATTTTAGATAAGGTTAATCGATGAGTTTTTCGACGCCGCAGCAACTTGCTTTCAGGCATCTGAATTGGAAATACACCACCACAGAATTGTTCTCCCGCTTCGCAGACAAGCCCTGGGCCATGCTGCTCGACTCGGCAGATGCTGAGCACCTGGATGCAAAATTTGACATCATAGTGTGCGATCCTATCGCGACGATTGTAACCGATGGCCAACTGAGCACGGTGAATCATCTATATGACGGCGAAATAGTAAATAGTAAGCTCCACAGTGGTGATCCATTCAAGCTACTCAACGACACCATAAAGTATTACTTTCCTCATCAATATCCAAGCTCATTACCCTTTAGCGGTGGCGCCATGGGCAGCTTCAGCTATGATTTGGGTCGCCAGATTGAACAACTACCCGAAATAGCCGCCAGAGACATTTTGCTGCCAGAGATGAATGTTGGCTTGTATCCCTGGGCATTAATCTTCGATCGCTTACAAACTTGCTGGACTCTTGTTCATTATCATGGCGAGGCTGAGCTTGAGTCGACTCTGACTCAAATTAATTTATTACTCGAAACAATACCTGATTCATTTAGCGATGATTTTGCTCTAACCAGTGGATGGAATAATCAGATAACTAAAGCTCAATACGTTGATAAATTTAGCAAGATTCAATCCTACCTCTGTAGTGGTGATTGCTATCAGATCAATTTAACTCAACGCTTTACCGCAAGCTACCGAGGTGATGAGTGGCTTGCATACCTCAAGCTACGAGAGACAAACAGAGCCCCCTTCTCGGCATTTATCAGATTAGATGATGCGGCGTTACTCTCTATCTCACCGGAGCGATTTATTCAGCTGCGTGATGGACATATTCAAACGAAGCCCATCAAGGGGACACGGCCTCGATTCGAAGATTTTGAAGCTGATAGGTCATCTGCACAAGAACTTGCCGAGTCTGAGAAAGATCGCGCCGAGAACTTAATGATTGTCGATCTACTGCGAAATGATATAGGAAAAGTCGCAAGAGCCGGAACGGTCGAGGTTCCTCACCTTTTCCAAATTGACAGTTTTCCGGCCGTTCACCATTTGGTCAGCACGGTAACCGCTGAATTACACGACAGTTATCAAGCAAGTGACCTGTTAAAAGCCGCTTTTCCCGGCGGATCTATTACCGGCGCCCCCAAAATCCGTGCGATGCAGATCATAGAAGAGCTTGAACCCTCGAGGCGCAGCCTATATTGTGGTTCTATTGGCTATATTAGCCAAGATGGACAGATGGACACCAGTATTACTATTCGTACATTGGTCGCACAAGCCAATCACATACACTGCTGGGCTGGCGGAGGTATTGTTGCCGACTCCCAAGCTAACGATGAATATCAGGAAACCTTCGATAAGGTCAGTAAGATACTGCCTGTTCTTTAAAAGGTGTATTCTTAACCATATGAGTGTCAGACAGATATTAACTGAGCGACAAACTTCGGGGGGCGTATGAACTTAATAGAGTTGAGGATAAGGTACAACCTTCAACCTCTTACTAATCTTAAGAGCCCCTTAATCTCCAGTGAGCTCAAACCCGCAGCGGTTCTTATCGCGTTCACTCAGGTCAAGAATGAAACTCACCTTATTTTGACACAAAGGCCCAGCCACCTCAGGCATCACCCGGGGCAAATCAGCTTTCCCGGCGGCAAAGTAGAAAATAGTGATAGCAGCCACATCGCCACAGCCTTAAGAGAAGCCGAAGAGGAAATCGCACTGCCGACATCGAATGTAGAGGTGCTGGGACAATACCCTAAATATAAGACATTTACCGGCTTTGAAATTACACCTGTTATTGGCATCGTAAAAAATCATTTTGAGCCGATACTCGACCCGGGTGAAGTGGCCGATTATTTTACTGTACCATTGACATTTTTGTTAAACGCGAAAAACAGGCAAGAATACCTCTACCGCCGTCGCGGCATCGAATACCCGGTCTACTTTATTCCATATAAACATCACGTTATATGGGGAGCTACGGCCGCGATCATCGAACACTTGTGTAAGCAATTGAGTAATGGTTCTAGCTCAGATTTGACCTAATCCGCACTAACAGCCTAATCAATTTTTAAGTGGGACAGGCTAAAGATAGCTAAGAAAGTCAGGAAGAGTAAATTCCCAAGAGATGCTGTACTTGTCTTAACTCAAACGAAGAAACGCAGATATAACCCCGCCGCAACAGAGCTGAGCAGAAGCAAGGGAATATTAAACCAATATCCCATTCTGCTATGGTGAGCGGTGTAATAATTAAATATCATGCTGATAAAGCTGATCGCAGCACATATCCAGATAACATATTCGAGTTGAACCGTCTGAGAAGGATCCCAGTCGAAGCGAACTGATGCTCCCTTACTAAGAAAATAGCCTATGGCGCGATCTGGCCTGGCCTTATCGAAAAGCAAAAGCGCATATACGGCCAATGACCAGCCCATAATGGAAAGAGAAGCCAGCAGATACTGAAATATTTTAACTTTTTTCAATTAGTCTCTCCTATCAGCCACCAGATATACTTTAAATATAACATTTTTTAAGCAACATCATATTGTATTATGACCGTGATTTTCAGTTACTTATTTCTATCTATTTTATTCCCCTTTACTAGCCCTTTAAAACATAAACTGCCGCGCAAAATATCAAGATCTTGGTAAAAGCTGACAAAAATGAACTTCCCGCTATCGAGTACAAGGGGTTACTCCTTGGTTCGAACAACCTTTTCTCAGTAGCTAGGGCGTCTATCGGGGATAAAATTCGAACATATGCAAAAGAATCTCAGTTTATTTAACTTCTATGGCGTGATTATCCCCTTTTTCACTTGAGAAAAGCCGCCAGCAGGGTAATATGAACGTCCAAATTTTTTTATAAAACGTTTCGTTGGAGAACTAAGCAACAATGAGCATTACATCTGTCGCTTCTGTATTTAAAGGTGAATTTGCGATCGGTTCGCAAGTTACCGTTCGCGGTTGGGTAAGATCTCGCCGAGATTCCAAGGCCGGCATCTCTTTTCTTGCCGTTTATGATGGTTCCTGCTTTGACCCTATTCAGGGTGTAGTGCCTAATAGCTTAGAAAATTATAATGACGAAATCTTAAAGCTAACTGCAGGATGTTCTGTAGTTATGACCGGGGAAGTTGTTGACTCTCCCGGCAAAGGTCAATCATTTGAGTTACAAGTAGCGAGTGTTGAAGTTGCAGGTTGGGTTGACGATCCGGAAACCTATCCAATGGCGGCTAAACGTCACTCTATCGAGCACCTAAGAGAATTGGCTCACCTGCGTCCACGTACCAACATTATTGGTGCCGTAGCGCGAGTACGTAACAGCTTATCTCAAGCCATTCATCGCTTTTACCATGAGCAAGGCTTCATCTGGGTCTCGACACCGCTTATTACAGCATCTGATGCTGAAGGTGCGGGTGAGATGTTCCGCGTATCTACCCTCGATATGGAAAACCTTCCCCGTAACGACGAAGGTAAAGTCGATTACAGCGAAGACTTCTTCGGTAAAGAGTCTTTTTTGACCGTTTCGGGTCAGTTAAACGCAGAAACCTACGCCAGTGCACTGTCAAAAGTTTATACTTTCGGGCCTACGTTCCGCGCAGAAAATTCAAATACCAGCCGTCATTTAGCCGAGTTCTGGATGGTAGAACCTGAAGTTGCGTTTGCCGACCTTGATGATGTCGCGGGTCTTGCCGAACAGATGCTCAAGTTCTGTTTCAACGCAGTACTTGAAGAGCGTCGTGATGACCTAGAGTTTTTCGCTCAGCGCGTCGATAAGACTGTTATCGATCGCCTCGAGTCATTTGTCAGCAGTGATTTTGCGCAAGTGGACTATACCGACGCTGTAGAGATCCTTAAGAGTTGCGGTAAAAAGTTTGAATATCCCGTTGAATGGGGAATCGATCTTCAATCCGAGCACGAGAGATACCTGGCTGAAGAACACTTCAAGGCTCCGGTTGTTGTTAAGAACTATCCAAAAGATATCAAGGCATTCTACATGCGCCTCAATGAAGATGGTAAAACCGTTGCCGCGATGGATGTCCTCGCGCCAGGCATTGGTGAGATCATCGGTGGAGCTCAGCGTGAAGAGCGTCTGGATGTACTTGATGCGCGTCTCGAAGAGATGGGTCTGAGTAAAGAAGACTACTGGTGGTACCGTGATATGCGCCGCTATGGTACGGTTCCGCATTCTGGTTTCGGTCTTGGTTTCGAGCGTTTGGTTTCATATGTTACCGGCGTTTCTAACATCCGTGACGTGATCCCATTCCCACGTGCGCCAAAATCGGCAAATTTCTAAGCGGTTCGCTGAACTTAGCCACACTTAGCCGAACAAAGAAAACGCCCCAATGGGCGTTTTTTTATATCTAACTTTTTACCGTTTAAAACTAATTCCTTCTTTGGGTATTTAACTCCATCGATGCTCTTTTCAGATTCTTTTGAGCCTGCTCAAAGTAGCTGGGGGAACTGTCTATTGCGCGCTGAAATAGCTCTATAGCCTGTTCATACTCCCCTTCTAACATCAGGAAGTACCCTAAATCATTCAAGGCATCGGCAGGCTCCATTGTATGCTCGAACGTCGATAATGCTCTGGCGTACAAGCCCTTTCTTACATATACCAGCCCTAGATTAGTCCAGCCACGCTCGAAATTTGGATCTTCCTTAATGGCCTGCTTTAGGTACTTCTCTGCAAGAGCAATATTTCCACCAAGATAATGTGAATATCCCAAATTAGTGATAATCAAGGCAGAATGAGGTTCTTTGCGCAAGGCAAGTGAATAGTAATGACGGGCTTTTTCATGTCTATTTTCTAGGTCATATAGAATTGCCAGCGCATTATAAATACGAACCGGAGATTGTTGGTCCAAAAGGTACAGACCTTCCTCAGAAGCCTCTATACCGGTAACCGTAAGCCTTGCTTGATCCAAATTTACCGCTTTTTCCAGATGAATTTTAGCCTGTTCATGCTGGCGTTTATCCATATTAATCAAACCGAGTCCGGCATGTGACATCATCATCTCAGGATCTATGGTCAAGGATTCGTTATAGGTGAGATAGGCAAGCTGAATGTTACCTTTGATGCTGTGAATCCTGGCAATATTGTATAGAGTCAATGCATTGTCAGCCTTAAAATCCAGTGCTTGTACATAGAGGTATAAAGCCTGATCCAGGTTCCCCTTATCTTCCTCTTTTTTTGCACGCATTAATGCATCTGCTTCATCTTTAGGCGGATTTGCCGCAGTAACGGCTCCCATGGAGTTGCCATCATAAAGATCTTGTCGACTCGGCGGTGTCATCTCTAAATTGAGCAATTCCTCATCTGTTTTTGTCGTAGTACAAGCAACAAGTAGTTGCAGTGATAGTGCGATCAACACTGTAAGTGCACATCTCTTATTACTGAGCAATCGGTCCAAATCTTTCATTAGCGCTCCCTAAGATTATTATCTTCATCGACATCTGTTTTGTCTAAAATGCCTGACCCCACACTTTCATTACCTTAAGCACCGCTGGCCCTACGGCAACAATGAAAAACGAAGGCCAGATACATAGCATCATTGGAAAGATCATTTTTACAGCTAACTTCGCCGCTTGCTCTTCCGCTTCCTGCAAACGCTTATTTCTATACTCATCAGAAAAAACACGCAATGTTTCCGCAATACCGGTACCCAAACGTATACTTTGAGAAATGGCCGAATTAAGGCCTTTAATATCTTCAAGGCCTGTTCGGTCGGTAAACTCCTCAAGTGCCACTTTGACGGTGAGACCGGCTCTCACTTTACTGCAAACCAGATCGAGTTCACTGGCTAAGCTTGGGTGACTCAATGCAAGCTCACGGGCGACTCGCTGCATTGCAGCCATTAAACCTAACCCAGCTTCACAACACACAACCAAGAGATCTAACGCATCTGGAAAGCCCGACCTGAGCATCCTCATTCGCCTATCCGCTACTTTCTGTAACACCAGAGAGGGGATCAGGAAAGCACCTCCTACAAACAGAGCTACAATATACGCACTCATCATTGGTGATAAATTCGTATTCAAGCTTAAGACTAAAACCGACGAGACCGCACCGATAAGAAGTAAGATTAATCTTATCGAGCTGAAAACTGCCATCGCATTTTCTGAATGTAAACCAGCATGGATAAGCAATCTACGAGTTTCATCATTGGATAAGTTTATTGGAGAGCGTTTCGCTACATTTCCTATACCATGCTCAAGAGTGGCATTGATATCCGTTTGTACTCCTTTTAACTGCCCTTCTTTGTTTATACTTTTTAATCTCTGCCTTAAAGGCGAGTAGATACCACTGATCAAGAAGGCGAGTGACATTGCGAGCATTACGCCAGCAATTCCTGCCACAGCAAATATCGCCCACTTTATGTGTTCAGGGTCATCGAAGAGAGAGCCAAACAGTCCAATTAAATAGTCCATAATTACATATCTATTCTGATTATTCTGCTAATCCACCAGCCACCGATAGTCATACCAATAGCCCCCCACATCAACAACTTTTTCCCATCTTCAGTTCCCGTTAATTCACCAACGTATGAGGGTGTTTGAAGATAAATCACAGCAAACAGAACAAAGGGCAGTAAAATCAGGATCCATGCCGATAATCGCCCCTCCGCCGACAAGGTTTTTACTCTGCGTCTAAATGTAAACCTCTCTCTTATAACTTTCGACAGGCTTTCAATATTTTCAGCTAAGTTACCTCCGGTCTCCTTTTGAACCATAACCGCACTGGCAAAAGCCATGGCTGAGATACTAGGTACTCGCTCAATAAAACCAAGCAGGGCCCGTTTCACATCTTTAGTGTAATTGATATTAGCAAACATCAATTTGAACTCTTTGGCTATGGGTCCCTCCAACTCCTCTGTTGCAAGCTTAATCGCATCGGAGAAGGAGTACCCGGCCTGCAGTGCTCTTCGCACCACATCTAAGGCATCGGGAAAACTGGCCTCGATAGCATCCATACGTTTATTTGTATCTCGGGAAAGTTTGATATGAAATAGCATAAGAGTCACACCTATTACGAATACAGTAATGACGGGCTCACGAGTAAATTGCCAGGCTAACAGCCCTGTGATGATGGAGGTGACGAAAGCAAGCAGGAAAAAATGATGACCCATCATCTTATAATCAGCAAGTTCCAGGCGATAACTTAAATTTTCGATGAACTCGATCTTTTCCAATGCTCTCCCGAGTCGATTCAATTTTTGTAGCTTACTTTTTCTGAGCAATGATGTCTCAAACACTGAGTCTTCAGCATTTTTAGACAGCTGTTTCAGACGCTTTCTCACTAAGGCTGTATTCGCTCTTTGTGGGCTATATACGGGTAAAAAAAGTGCTTGTGACAACAAAAGCACAGCCAGAAAAATCAACCCCAGAAATATTATTTCATTTGAAGGCATTACTCGTTCCTCTAAAAGTCAGCGAATGGGTCACCTGAGTTAAACAACTCGAAAGGCAGATCTATACCATGTTGTTTAAGCTTGCTATGAAATCCTGGGATCACACCGGTAGAATCAAATTTGCCGATAATATCGCCATTCTGATCTCGTCCCTCACGTACAAAACGAAATATCTCTGACATAGTAATGACCTCGCCTTCCATGCCGTTGATCTCCTGAATACTGGTCACACGACGGGTGCCATCTTCGAGACGCTCCAGTTGAACAACCAGATTGATGGCGGATGCAATTTGCGTTCTTATGTTACTTACAGGCATATCGAAGCCCGCCATACAGACCATATACTCCAGTCGACCTAATGCATCTCTTGGACTATTGGCATGCAATGTAGTTAGTGAACCTTCGTGACCGGTATTCATTGCGGTTAACATATCTAATGCCTCTCCGCCACGAACCTCACCAATAACGATTCTATCCGGCCTCATACGTAAACAGTTCTTCACTAAATCTCTTTGACTGATTTCACCTCGTCCTTCAATATTAGCTGGGCGTGTTTCTAGCCGAACAGTATGAGGTTGCTGCAGTTGTAACTCAGCTGAATCCTCGATAGTCACAATTCTCTCATCGCTGGGAATATAACCGGACAGCATATTCAGCAGTGTCGTTTTACCGCTCCCGGTACCACCAGATACCAAAATATTCAGTTTGCCTTTCACTGCGGCTTTTAATAACTCATTCATCTGCGTCGTTATCGAACCAATATTGATGAGCTGTTCGGCATTGAGTTTGTCCACCGAAAACCTTCTGATGGATAAGGCGGGACCATCTAGTGCCAGTGGGGGAATAATGGCATTCACACGCGACCCATCTTCAAGGCGAGCATCAACCATAGGAGATGATTCATCTATACGTCGTCCGACACTCGATACAATCCTATCTATGATATTGAGCAAGTGAGCGTTACTGTGAAATTTAATTGATACCTGCTCAAGCTTTCCTCGACGTTCAACATATATCCTATCAAAGGAGTTCACTAAGATATCTGAAATAGTCGGATCTGCAAGTAGCGTCTCCAGGGGGCCTAAACCTAACACTTCATCAATGATGAGCTTAATTAAACGCTGTCTGGAAGTGAGATTAATGGGCAGGTGCAGTTCACTAATGAGCTTTTCACAAATCTCATTAATTTGTCCTTTGGCCTGCTCTTTTGAGATCGTTTCTATCAAAGAAAGGTCCATGACACTTAACAGTTTATTGTAGACCTGCTCTTTGATCTGTAGCTCTTCTATTGAAAGCGGTTTAAAACTTGTCATCCCTTGTTGGCTCAGGACTGTCATAATTATTTACCTAATAGTCGGTTCCAAAATCCTTTTGATTTCTTATCATCATTACTCGACTTCGGAAAAAAGTGCTCAGTTACCAAATTCAGGTCAGTCAACATCTGTTCTCGCTTAGCTACTTCAGTAATGGGCGTTCCAAGGTCTATGCATTGACTTGCGAGCTTAAAATCATTGGCCACGACAAATAGTGACTTAATGCCAGTTGTCTCTTGTATATCTTTTAGGTTTATACCTGAATTTGTCTTTTGATAACGATTAACCAGCAGATGTATTCGGTTTCTGTTGATCCCCATAAAATTAATTAATTGATTAACGATTGCCTTTGTTTCTCTAATGCTCATCACATTCTGCTGCATCACAAGTAAAATTTCTGCGTTAGTTAGAATATCGGCATTCCAAACCTCCGGACCACGAGAGAGATCGACAATGACATGATCATAGTATTGCCGACATTTCAAAAGAAGATCATTGGTATTACGTAGTTCGATATGTTCTGTTGCATTCAACACTGCAAACGGTTTCGCAGCTAATAGATGTAGATGCCCTTTGTTAGTCATAGTCCCTTTAAGAGCAACTTCATCTAAGGACTCCAGCTCTTGTATTGCTTCCGTAATAAAATAGGTAGGCTCTAAACCTAGCATATGGGCTAACGTGCCCTGTAGTAGATCGGTGTCGAGTAAAGCCACTTCTCCCTCTTCCCTCGCTGAGGCGACGACAGCCATACTCGTTGCGATAAAGCTTGCTCCAGAGCCACCTTTGCCATTCATCACTGCCACGACGGGAGCCAAATCGGCTTTTTCCGCAAGTTTCTGAGCTATCTTTTCTAGAGCTTGTAGCAGATTAGCTTCGGGTTCATCGAGTGGAATAAAATCACTGACCCCCTGTTGGAAGGCTAAGCGAAGGACACTCTGCGGAGTGTCATGACCGAGCAAAATAATATCAACTTCATAAGCTGCAGCTGCCTTCAATGCATTAACTGCACTTGGCTCATCGTTTGGTAACACAAGAAGAATAAGATTAAAGGGACGGGCTGTAGATGATCTGGCGGTAAATGGATTGAGAGAATGAACACACTCCCACGAGAGATTCAAACAGGTCTCGAGACTAATCTCTATTTCGCTAACGTTGTCGCGTTGAGTATTTATCAGCAACACATGTACCGGATAAGGCAATATATAATTCGACACTGTACTGGCAGGCGAAGTCGTCTCCTTTTCTTCATCATTAGACACTAGCAGCTCCAGTGGCTTATCCATTTAATCATCCTTCTCAAGTAAAAAGTCCTTATATTTACTATAGTAAGGATTTTCTAAAGACGATAATTTAATTGCAATCAATATACCCTGAACCAGGATCTTCATCCTCTACATGGTATACACCTAGGCTTTCTCTGGGCAGGTTTGTCGTAAAAGTGGGAGAATTAATGATCCTATATAAACCTGGTACTAAAAAGTGATGTTGGTAGTTGGAGATCTCTGCCCTAACGATCTCTATATCCAATGGCGTTAACGGCTCTGTTCCCTCTTTAGTCAAGTAGCTAATCACCAGATTAGCACTGCTCAAGTTAGGTATAAGGTTAGCACCATCAAAAAGAGACATGTTGGGAATATCCACATCGTCTACACGGCATACAACTGCGATTCTCGCCGCCCGTCTAGAGGCTTCATGCAGTACATTATAGGTAAACATTAGCCTACCGATCTCAATGATAGCGAATAGTAGCAACATAAAAATTCCGGCAACGATGGCAAACTCCACCGCATAGACCCCCTTCTGGCTTCTCATAACGCCCTCATGGTATAACTGACATTAAAATTAAAACCTAAATCTATGCCTTCCCCAAAACCAAAGCCTGAAATCCGTTCACCAAAGAGGGGCTGCCAATCATAATCCACTGAGATAGTCACCATGGTGGTTGTCGAGTCCCCGGAGATGGTGACATCATCCTTAGACAGTCCATATAAGAGAGGAGCGGTTCCACCAACATGACCATAGACCAATATATCTTTTGTATCGCTTATACAGCCATAGCAGACACAGTCACTGTCATCGGAGCAGCCATCGTCAAAATTAGAATCTAGCGAGCCACTGGTATCAGGGATAGCGGTTGTTGAAAGGTAACGGCTGGCTCCGCGGACTAACCGAGTCAACTCGCTGTATTGGTATAGCGCCCTACCGAGCTCTGCAGTAACAAACACCATCAGCAGCAACATCGGCAGCATGATAGTAAATTCAACTGCGGCGACTCCTTGCTGTTTTACTCTGCTTGGGCTAACTAACCCCATACTAGCCTCCTAGGAATCCGGACTATCGGGATCGCGATAGAGAACTATTGTTGAGGTGTTACTGACGAAATTGGGATCAAATGAAGCTGCGCCCTCACTAGAGCAAGTACTAACAAATTCACCAACAACATAACCTAACTTGCCCGGAGTTTGATCTGATACTTTTTGTGTTAAAAAGAAACAACCCGTTCCTACGGCAGTAATGGTATTTGAACCATTGGTCATGCCATCACAGATGCCTATCACAACAGGGATCTCTCTCCTCCCTCCTAATGTTGTCGCATCCCGCAAAATATTACCATTGAACAATTCTGGACAGCTATTTGGACGGTCTGTCCCTGGAGGGGGAGCATATTGATCATAGTGATAATAATCGATAATATTTCCCAATTCATCTACGGGATTGCCATCAGCATCAACGATGATGTTGACATCTTCATCAACCTGAATTCGTTGTCCTTCGCAAATATCTGCGTCACGTTTATGATCAATAGAATTGATCGGCCCTTTTTCATCGTTGCCAGTCCACTCACCGAAGCGAGTATTTATACCCTTAGCAACTGGACCCGCTGTATTTCCAGTCTCAGTAGGAATCTCATCCCCCGCGCTAACACATGCATCATATGAATACTCACCTGCCAATGCTTTGCTAATGTCATCGCCCCCCTTGTTATCCCCCAAGCGTAACAACTGGAAATTTCCAGGACCGATCGAGTCAGTCTGCTGTGCGGCTCCTTTCATAACAAACAGTTCATTCAAAGGTATCCCGAATGGCTTTCCCTCTTCCACCAGCTCTGGTAAATTTGGTTCTGGGTAATAACCACAGACCATCATAGGTACCACTTTATCGATGCACTCGATATCTGTACTTCTTCCCGCTACCGCCGAAGCCCTAACAAACTTATTAAAATTAATGATTTGAGCAATGAAATTATCCAGGCCAACATTCTCAATACGGACGCGGACGTACTCTGTTCCTTCATCTAAAACGGGGGAAAAGGGATCTGGCCACTCAGAGAACTCTATAAACAGATTGGGTGCTACCTGGGTTAGGTTATAGTCAAGAACAGAAAGGTTGACGCCATTATCTAATTCACTATTTTCATCATATTGTAGGTTCTGTATCAATATACTTGTTGCTTCCTGGCGGGCTTCAAACAGAGTCCCCTCTCCTTGCAACACTTTAGCAGCTCCGATTGCTGCAGCATCAACCGCATTTTGCAGGCGCCCTTTATTAAGCAGCATATGCCCACCATCGAGAGCCATTGCCGCAACCACTAACAGCGAAAAAAGGCCAATGGTAAACATGACCAGAATAGCACCAGCTTGTTTGCGATATGGTCTTATATTCATCTTGTTCACCATGCCATGAAACAGAAACATATGCCGTCTATTTCCATACATTGAATAATAAAACACTCCATGAAGCACACCTAAGAAAATCAATCAATCGCTTTAATGGAGACCTTATCTCTCCCGGCTTTGGGGGCCATATTACTTACACGATAGGCTTGCATCACTCTTTCACCGTAATTACCCTCTAAGACACCTACAATACCTTCATTTCTTTTTGGAGCACCCGGGTCTAATATCTGAACTTGCTTAACCTGCTGATAGCTTTCCCCCATAGGGAAATCATTAATTTGGGCACAGGCCGTTAATAGAAGAGTGCCAATCAAACAGCAAGGTTTAATGTAGCAGCTAAGGTTTACGTTTAACTTTTTCATACACAACCTCTCCATTAACTATAGTGAATGTCCATATTTTTGCTGAGTACCACTGTCATCAATTTTCGCATCAGACTCTATCGCTTCGTAAGGCGTTTCATGCTTCTCTTGTTCGGACTGCTTATGTGACATTTTTCCTAAGAGGTAAAACTCCATATCGGATGGCAAAACAAAATCATCGGTTGGCAGTGATATCTGCTTTTTATTAAACGGTCTAACTAATCTGGGCGTTACCAAAATAACCAGTTCGCTTTGCCCACTCTGAAAACTTTTACTGGTAAATAACTGACCTAGAATGGGTATATCTCCGAGCCCCGGTAATTTATCGATATTTTCACGTAAAGTGTCACTAATCAATCCACTGATTGCGATGGTTTGTCCATCGGCCAATTCAACTGTTGTTGCTGTCGTTCTCTTGACAATGGAGGGCACAACAAGTGCGGTATTAGAACCACCGGAAAGCGTAACTGCATTCGCGTTGCTTACTTCACTTACCATTACGTTTAAATTCAGATTAATCTGACCCGAGTCTAATACTGATGGGACAAATTTAACCCCAACACCAAAATCTCGATATTGAATAGTAGTCGAACCATTAGTCCCAGGCACAGGAATAGGAAACTCTCCCCCCGATAAGAACTCAGCTGATTGTCCGCTCATCGCAGTTACATTAGGCTCAGCCAGGACTTTAGCGAGACCATGTTGTTTGGCGACATCGAGTGCAAAGTTCATCATCAAATTGCCATCGAGATAACGAGCAAAAAATCCACGACTGTCGATGGCGGCCGCAGGGTCAAGATCGAAAGCTCCACCGGCGCCAGCCGTACCAATAAACCCTTTATCGCCTTTGTTAAAGACAAAGAATTTAGAATCAAATTGACGGGCGACCTCTTTTTGAACTTCAGCAATAACGACCTCGAGCATTACCTGATGGTCTCCGCCGACGGTCATCATGTTCAATACCGTACTTTTCACCTTGGAAACCGATGCCGCAGTTGCGTATGCCTGTGCCAGTTCGACCGCAGTATTCATTTTTTGAAGATTACTTGCTTGGCCACTTATCAGCAATTGACCTTGCGAAGTTTGTACGCCTAACTTTTCACCTGGCAGAAACTCATGCAAACGGGTTTTCAAGCCATTGAGATCATGAGTTATTTCGATATCAATCACATCGACCAATTGCTCATTCTTATCCCACACCATGATATTGGTACTACCTAACTTCTTTCCAAGTACATAGAGTTCGTTATTGGGAAGTAATTTGATATCACCAATATTTGGATTACCCACAGACACGCGATGAATGGCTTGGTTAAGTTTTAATACTCGAGATTTAAAAATCGGAATATGTTTAATATCCCGGTTAGCTCCCGTTGGACCGCCAGCGTTGACTGAAAAATTGATAAAAACAAGACATACAGTTAAAAAACAACATGCTATCGTAACCAATCTGGTTATTATTCGTGGCATGGTGCGCTCCTTATTAATGCGAAGATAATTCCGTCGACATCTAATTGCTCACTTTAATTACCTGCTCTTGCATTCCTTTAAGCAGATAGACTTTTGAATTCGTTTTAGTTGAAACTTGAATACTGTCTTTAGATACGACAGGCATTGGTCTGACGGCTGGCTTGGGCTCGTTATCGACTGTATCTTTAGCCTCATTAATTAATGCTAGTTCAACTTTTGTTGAATCATTCGGATTTCTTAGCGCTAATTGAAGTTTGCCACGCCCTTTTGCGATCAGTAACACCTCAGCCTGCTCCAAATTAAGTTCGAGAGTGACTGCCCGAACCAATTTAGGCTTATTTTCATCATTTGAAGAGCGTTGATCGATTGCAAGAATTTTAACGTTCGCCAACACAACATCAGTCTGCAACCGCCCCCCTCTTTTAAACAGGTTGAGTACATCAACACGGTTCCCAGGGAGTAAGAAACCCGCAACACCAACCACATCATTAACCCTAATGGTAACGGCGCGCATTTGTGGAGAGATCAAGCTGGCTAATGTGCTTCCCTCACCTTTTACCGTTATCCTTTCACTGCGAAGCACTTCACCCGCATACAAGTTTTGCTTAACGACCATCCCCTCTGCACCATCAAACGATTTAATCGCAGTTTCCGGGATAACGGTATTTGGCATAGGAGTAAGAATAAGATGTTTTCGCTCAAGTATTGTCCCACGCGGAACTAAAGTGGCCATAGTTATCACATTGGTAGAAGCCTGAGGGCTTACTGCGTCAGTGGTCGATTTCAACCAACTTTGTGCAAGGAAAACGGCTGCAACACCAAATATTAACGACAATAGGACGAATAATATGGTTTTATTGTTCATCAAGAGCTCCTTTCTCGCTTATTAAGACTAACGATATGAACTACACAAAATAGATTGACCAAGCTTCCGTAATTAGTGCCTTCGTCACCTCTGGCTTTAACTCCATGAAACTCATTTGATCGGCCATGATACCGAGCAGATCACGTGGATAACATGGGATCAAGGGCTTTGCATACCTCTTATGAAATTCAATGAGCAGATACTGAAACATCTCTTCACTACAGCTAAGTCCTTTCTCTTCACACACCTGAAACCAGATCCTACGATATAAAGGCTCATCTAATGCATCGAAGTGAATCTTGTAGCCAAGACGTCGTAGAAATGCATCATCGACCAGGTCATTAGGATTTAGGTTAGTAGAAAAAAGTAAGATTAGCTCGAAAGGGATCTCGAAATGTTCTCCAGATTGCAAAGAGAGAAAATCTCTCCGCTCTTCCATAGGAATAATCCACCGGTTAAAAAGCTGTTTGGCACTGATCTTTTGACGACCCAAATCATCCAAGAGTAAAATACCATTGTTAGCCTTTAACTGGATCGGAGCCATATAGGTTCGGCTATGGCTATCAAATTGCACCTCAAGCATATCAGCCGTTAGTTCACCACCGGTAATACGTAGTGGCCTCTTACACTCGATCCAACGCGGATCATGGCCTTGTACCAAGTCAAGGGCGTTAATGGGCGTTGTGCTCTCAACCTTATGGTGAAGTTGAGGATCGTAAACTTGTATCACCTCGTTCCCGATTGCTATTGCATAAGGGATCAAGACATTGTCACCCAGTGTTAAATTCAGATTTCTGCAAAGGTAACTTTTCCCCGTTCCTGGGGGGCCATAAATGAGAACTGGTCGACTTGAATTCAGTGCTGGACCAATCTTTCGCAGAAGATCATTGGGCAAAACCAGTGCCTGTAATCCATGCTGTAACATCTCAAGGGTAATTGGATTTTTTCGACTGGATTGCTGTTGACAAATTTCAGTATATTGCGAGAGCGGAACTGGCACTAAACCACGATAACCACTCTTTGTTGATGCTTGTTTGGCGTATTCATTTCCCCCATGACTCAGCGCATATCGCATTTGTCCATCGGGAGTTGACTGCCTGTTTTCAACCCACGCGAGCTGTTTAGCACTGTCCAAAAGATATTGAAGAATCCCCCCGGATATTCCCATTTTCATGACTAACTCTGACTTAGTTAATACCCCTCCCCCAAGGAGATGTTTAAGCATAAGGTCCAGTAAAAGAGACTCTTGAATGCCCGTTTCTTCAATTGACTTAGGTCTGGGAGCTAATTCAGAATTTACACTTGTATTTACGACTCTGTGCTCTCGCATGGAATCACCGATATTGACCCTAAACATATCAGGTTACCCCTAACCCAAGATAGAGAGACCAGTTTTGATAGAGTGCTACGATATCTTTATCGAGAGAGCATGCCCATAACCAGCCAATTGCGAGTGCTGGCGCATAGGGAACAGTCTGTCCGGCGGCCTCTTCGGGTTCAGGTTTAAAATAACTTCGAAGGTAAAAGCAGTCCCAATATCTCTTCATTGTTTTCCAAACTCCGCTAAATCCGGTTTTCCAGATAACAAGTACTAAACTGGTCGCCGCTCCCGCAACGACTCCATAAAGAAGACTGGAAAAAATCAATTCGGGTCCCATTAAGGCCCCTATTCCCATCATAAGCTTAATATCGCCGGCGCCTAGAATACGGAAAAGAAAAGTTGGAAATAGCAGTATAAAGGCCAATCCAAAACCAAAGCTTGCCATTAACACCCCCGATAGCTGAGCGTAGTATGCATTAATGGCAAAACCGCAAAATATAGCCAACAAGCTTAATGTATTTGGAATTTTTTCTTTATAAAGATCTATGCTGATCGCAGCTATAAAAAATAGGCCAGCAAGTATCAATTGAAGAGTTAATTGAGATTCACTCATAACCAGCCCTCAAGATCGATATCAGTTAATTAAACCACATCCCTGTGGGATAGAAACTCGAGATTACGGTGTAGTACAATCTTTACTCGAACCGGTTACTGCTGAAGCAAGACACTCAATCTTAGACGTTGCATTATCGCCTAACAGGTTAAACGCCCCTATCATTCCGCCAACGACTAAGCCACCGGCAATTGCATATTCCACAGCCGTGAGTCCACTTTCATCTTCAATAAACTCAATAAATATCTGTTTAATGTTCATAATGTGTTTCTCCTGATCCTTCGACACAATACTAAAGGTTACTGAGAATCCCTTAGTCAGTAGTTGGTCTATATCACCTACCTAGACCCACCAAGCTGCTATTAGTGCCCATAACACATGAACTCTAAAGCTAACTTAAAAATAGCAAAGGACTCATCAATGCTCCACGCTGATTAAATGACTGATCTGTTATGGCGAAACTTACGTATGGCTAAATATAGTACTCATAATACTTTTTCAGGAATATTACAGCCAAAAGTATGAGGGGTAAGGTAAAACAATACCCGACAAAAAACTGCCAATCATCTAAAATACAAAGAGTTACGTTAAAAAACATTAAACATTCTAATTATTTTAAAAATATAATAGAATCAGATCAGTTAATTAATCAGCTAGATGTGTAAATAATGGTAAACAATGAATAACAGTTACTCTAACCCATTAAGTTAAAAAGGTTAGTTAAAAAAGTACTACACCTAGCCAGCTCAAATTTTTGAATATTTTAGTTGCCATATTTTCGCGGTGAGCATGCAAGGAAATTCAAACTTTAATTTCTAAGTTAAAAAATACAAGCTCATTGAGTAGTTGTCGATTTGATAAGCAAAAGTGATTTACTGAAACTAGGTGCCATCCATCAATACACGCTTAGGAGAGTGAGTGACCCAAACGGTCTAATATTCTGTATATATTTGAAATTTCATAATCTACACCAAAATTATCAGCGATGTACGCCTGAATATCACTTCCCTGTAATTTATCTGCGTTTCGTGCTGTCGCACGATGTTTAATATATCGTGATAGTTGCTGTATCTGCTTATCTGTTAAAGAAGCTGGTCTGCCAGTGTGCTTTTTATCT
>Ga0316198_10000399_pt1 | contig 22594 bp, 20 predicted proteins | sample OudBieAanoxic_MG_FD_204935 | JGI IMG/M metagenome (GOLD analysis project Ga0316198, IMG submission 204935) | Coastal sediment microbial communities from Oude Bieten Haven, Netherlands - site A anoxic | ecosystem: Environmental > Aquatic > Marine > Coastal > Sediment | place: Netherlands...
GCTTATCTCAACGTTAAAGACGCTGCAACGGTTTGGAACGGTATTGACATAAGGAACCGCCGTGGTACGTGAACCGTATGCCCGGTGGTGTGAGAGAGGGAGGTCGTGAGGCCTCCCCCTACTCGATACAACTTCGATTGATTCCTTCCCGTTCCATCAGCTGCTTACGTTTATCTTAAAAAGACGAATAGGGACGATAGCAGGATACCCCTTCCTGAGTTTCGTTCTGTAATTCCTGAAGTCGTTTAACCTTTGGTTTCCGGGCCAGATTCTGACATATTTGGTAAAACTGCTTAAGGTCACCGCGAGTGCGCTGGATAAGCTTTTGAAATGCCGGCACCAGTTCATGATAGGTTGCTACGGCGTTTATCTTGGCATTGTTTATCGGCTCCCGGAACCATAGATCGTACCCGGAATACCCCTGCCACCGTCGTTTCAGATGCTCATACTCCTCTCTCAGGGCTTTGATGATCGATGCCTTTTGGTGTTGTTTCTCATCAAGTGGTATATCTTTTCGATATAGCGATTCGAGTTGATCACGGTATTTCAGGATCAATGTATTAAACTCCAGACGACGCTCGTGCGATTGCAGATAGTCGCGGTGGGCCTGATCATTATTGGTAGCCATCATCCAGAGACGCAACCCTTCCTGTTCGACAGCTGTGGCAAAACTTTCGTTAAAGGTCGTGTCATCACGAACATAGAGTATCTGGTGGGCCAGTTCGTGAAAAATTAAAGCCGCCAAGCCGGCTTCGGAACGATAAATAACCGTGCTTAAAATCGGATCATCAAACCATCCCAGGGTGGAATATGCCGTCACCCCACCAATGAATATGTCCAACCCGGTCTTTTTTAATTTTTCAGCGTAGGTGCGGGCATTTTTTTCAGAAAAATATCCGCGGTAAGCCGTGCAGCCGACGATCGGGAAGCACCACGTTTTGGGCGCAAAAGAAAACTCTGGGGCTGCAAAGACATTCCAGGTAACATAAGGTCGTTCAAGCTTCACAAAGCTAAGGTAATTTTTATTAGCCGGCAGATATAGTTCGTTTTCAGCAAATTTCTGGATACGCAGGACCTGTCTTAGCTTCACCTTTAATTTTTCAGGTATCTCCTTTTCGGTCAGCAGACGGTCGATGGGCTGCCGTTTGTTGAGAATGGAAACTTGACCGCAGATGGCCTGACCATAGTACCGGATTGATTCGCAACCGGTGGCGCATAGCGTGGAAACAACAACGATAATAATCTGAGTCCGAATCGATGCGAAAAGCATAAAAATTCATTCCGTCGAGAGATGCTAAGATAATAAATGTTGGTTCATTATATCCCGTACTTTATCCCACTCATCTTTACCAAGAGATTGTTCATCAATAACGAGATGATGCGGGTTTTCCCATGTTCCGACTTTACCTTTGCCTAAAAAGTGAAATTTCCAGTGATCTAGTTTTTCGGTTTCTATCAATCGTTTAATTTTCTGATATGAGATAAATTCATCCTGTTTGTCGATGAATATAAGTGTCGGAATGTTTAGTTTGTGGCTAATATTTTGATCAAAATGGTTGATTGTTTCAAACAAGGCAATATACCCAGCCATGGGGGTTCCGCTGTTGGCACGATAGGAGTTTGAAGAGAAGCCGGGGATAATCAGACCGGGGAAAGGGGCCAAAATTTTTAGCGCATTACAGATGGTGCAATTAAATGCCGGTGCAAAGAGCACCATCCGATCGAACCGAACATCAGGGTATGTTGTCAAGAGGTCTCCACCCATTAAAGCGCCAAGTGAAAATCCGATGAAAAAAAGAGGGACGTTCTGTTCATTACTTCTTCTTTTGGCATGATGGTAAGCTCGGGAAGCTTCTGTAACCCATAATTGATAAGATACGGTTCTAAAAGCATTCATCCTGGCCTTGCTGGGACTCAAGTGGGTCTCATGAACATAATTTTCACCGTGCCCGCGCAGTGATAGGTTGAGAACATCAATCCCGGAAGTGTTGAGACAAAAAATAATCGAACCCATTTTATCGGGCCGCAAATTGAGTCCATGAATCACCAGCGCCACGCCGGTTATCTTCTCCCGACGGTCGGCATTAAACCAACAAATAGAGTGGTCCTTTGTTTCGTTGATTTGGATTTCATTGGTTGGTCCTGCTTTCAAAGATGACGGGTGATTTCGTTCAACCGTACCACTTTGTTTGCCTGCGGAACAACCATAGAGCATTCCTATGGCCAAGAGGAGGCACCGTATTGTTTTAAAATTTATCAGTTTAGGAAATTGGCTCAAAAGAACGATCTTTCAGTTTTTTCTTTCGGGACTCCCCGATTTAATTCCAATGCTTATCTTGCAGGGCGCCATCAAATGAATACAGATAGTAGCATAAAGGCAAGGTTTCATTGGGATAGTTTTCCTTAATTTGCTGGTATGCTTTTACCGGTCCAAGTGTTGATAGATCATTCTCGTTAAAAATACCGATTTCATTGAGTCGTTTTTCTATCTTTTTGCCGATATTCTTAAGATCAGAAAGACGGCGAGCGGACATACTCATTTTTTTGATTTCCTCATACCGAAAGCAATCGACCGTATGATCATTGACCATCCCTACGGCTTGCATAAACGCATAGCATATGGTTGAGCCGACGAACTTGAACCCTCTGTTTTTCAAATCTTTGCTGATAGCATCCGAGCGGGACGTGCGGGTCGGGACCCGGGTCTTGTTTTTCCAGGTATTTTGAACGGGGATCCCACCGACAAATTTCCAGAGGTAGGTGTCAAATGAGCCAAATGCTGTCTGAATATTTAAAAAAGCCCTGGCGTTGGTTATCGCAGCTTTCACTTTAAGCCGATTTCGGATGATTTGCGGATTGGAAAGCAGAGAGGCAACCTTCTTTCCTGAATATTGCGCGATTTTTTCGACATCAAAGTTATCAAATGCCCGCCGGTATCCATCTCTTTTTTTTAGAATGGTTGACCAGCTGAGTCCCGCCTGAGCCCCTTCCAGGATGAGGAGCTCAAACAGCAGACGATCATCGTGAATCGGGACCCCCCATTCCTTATCGTGGTATTGTTGCTCTAATGGCGTTGCCCTGGCCCATTCGCATCGTTTCATCTGATTTTTTCCTTCAAAATATTTTATCATTGACCCCGAGCCTGAAGAGGTGAACTCGGATTTATATAAATGTCAGGCGAACCAAAAGTCTATTTTTTTGTGGATATTTACGGTGGTCCGTGATTCAACTAATATATGATTATCGAAATATCAACCGCAGGGTTTAATCGCAAATCAATAATAGTGGTTCATCCGGTTTAAGCGGTCTTTCATTGATAGATGAGTCGGTAACCAAAGAATCACCAGCCTTCCCTTTGGAAAGGGTTCGAGGGGTCAAAGGTTTAAGGGTTCAAGTGATGGATTTCAACCGAATATATTACAACGAGCATGAAAACGATTCATTCCGGCATGGATTGTTGATAGCATTTCCAATAAATTTGGTTTTATCAATTCCTTCCCTTCATTTTGGTGGTTTCCAAAATTTGGATCAGGTAAGAGGGCAGGATGCCGGTGGACGGAAAAGCGCTGTCCGCCTCAAGGCGGATGAGGATTTTGATGCAGCCGGCAACACCGCCTCTCCATGACTCTTCGCGAGACGCTCGATTCAAGGACCTCCTGCAACGAACGGGTTTACCGGAGTAAGGTTAGAAGACAAGGAGAAGCTGAAACACCCTAATAGAGCGAAAGGCGGATTTTGGACATCATTATGGTAGACCACCGCTTGAATGCTTGAAAGTCAGGGATAGAGAAGTGTAATTTGAGGATGTAACGCCAGAACGAGATTACCGTCGACAACGCTACTTTATTTTCCAGGCGTCGCCTATTTTGACATAGTGGCCGGAAGCTGACTTCTCAATGGCCGTTTTCCCGGCAAGCAGTTCCACTGTCTGCAGAGAAGTCCCTCTGTTGGTGGCAACCTTTTGGTACTCAGCCTTTCGTTTCGCGTTAATTGAGTCGATCAGCTGTTTGATTTCCGGGGTTGGGCTTGAAACCGGTGCCAGATAGCCGGTAGGGGTCTCACCGACCAGTCCTTTTGACTTGGCGGTTTGCAGATCAATAGCCATCACCGGTGTTGCTGAGAGTAAAAAGGCACAGACCAATATGGACAACAAAAATTTCATTTCAGTTCCCCCTAGAACAATCCGCTATCTTCGCTGAGAATAGAGTCCAAGTCCTTTTCGACCTTGACCCTGATCTCATGCTCAATCTTTACGTTGAGATTGATGGTAATCGGCTTTTCCGGTGCTTCCACCTTGACCGACGGCGTGCAGGACCAAAGGAAAAGCAAGACCGGCACTAAAAAGAAAATAACTGAAAATAGTTTTTTCATAAAAATTATTTGACCTTTTCCTGGCCATCCATTGATTTTTGAATCGCTTTCTCAATTTCCTGACTGATTGCCCCACTATAACCCAAGCTTTTGAGTAAGTAAAGGAGATTCTGTTCCACATTGAGATTGAGGTGGATGGGCCGATTCGAATCGATCCGTGGACTTTTCCCCTGGAGTCGGATGGTAAGATCAAGCTGTCCGTCCGGTTGATAACTTGCCTTGGTCTGCAGGGTGTGGTACCGGAAATCTTCCATCGCCTTGATCACAAAATCGGGCAGACCGGCTTTTTTCATTGCCGTACTATCCTCGGGTTGATAGGAAATAGTACCCGAACCGTTTTGCCATATCTCACCGCCTTCCATATGAATACCATCTGAGTTGATTATAAGGGGCAATGTACCGTCCACCAACCCTTTTACCACCAACCCTTTTACTTTCTGATACGGAATCAGCAGGGCAAGGTCTAGATGTTGCAGCTTAACAGTTAGCCGGCTTGTTTGATCGGTCGTGCGATATGAAAATGGCTCAACGACAAAGTAACTATTAAAAAGGGTGAAATTGCACTGTTCCATCGCAACATCAATCCCCTTTGTATCTTTTGATAAACGAAGCTTGGCATCCATATCTGTGATAGGAAAACCGATATTTAACATATCAAGGGAGAGTTCCATAATATCCAGTGAAGCAATGGTTGGCAAAAGATTCAACTTGTGTTGAAGAGATAACCCGGAAAATGTCAGCTCTTTCCATCTGCCGCTAACTGAATCAAAATTGATGGCTGCCGCAGCAGTGAACGGTTTTTTACTTGCCCAGCCGGCATCAAGTTTAAGAGTCAGTTTGCCGCTGTCAGCATCCATAGAATCAGGCCATCCGAAAAATAGGGAGCTTGCCGGGTGTTCTTTGCTTAGAAGTAGTGGCTTTTGGGTCTGCAGGGACAAGCGTCCCTTTTCTGTAGACAGGGTATGGTCAATGTTTACTGTAAAGGGCTGACCAAATTTGCCAGGGGAAAAAGTGCCACTGACCTTGAGCCGATCTCGGCTCAGGGAAACCTGGCTGGACAGGTCGCGAATCACTGCTTGATACATTCCCTTGCTGGGGGTCACTTCACTAACTGCAAGGCGGCCGTTTAGATTTAGATAACCGTTGGTATTACCAAGGTGTCCGATATTAAAAGAAAAAGGTTTGAGTTCAAGCAACAGGTTATTTGTTTTTATACGCGGTATATCCATTAACCAGTCACTCTCATCCAGGGACCAGATAAGAGCTGGATTCTTTCGGACCTCCAGTCGGTTTTCCTTACCTACTTGCAGCGTCAGTTTAGGTAAGTGAAATTGATTGGCAACAATTTTCTGTCCTGTGCAGAAAAAAGATGGAGCAAACCTTACGATACTTGCATCAGGAGATATGGTACCTGATATGTCCGGTGTACAAAGCAGCTGCCCAACACCAATATCTCTGCCTTTGAGCTGATTGAGTTGCCACGAGGAGGTATTGTCCAATTGAAAGCTTATCCCGGCGCCCTCCACGCTAACGATACCGGCTAGCTGAAAATTACCCTGCTGAACTGAAAATCCTGGAATACGAACGGCTGTGAATTCAACCAGGGAGTCGGGATCTAGATAGTAGCCGTTTTTTCCTTTCACCCGTTGCAGCTTTAAATATAAATCAGCCCCACCGGCTGCAAAATCTGCAGTGGAAAATTTGTTAAGGTGCGCTTTTACAATCAAAGACCCTGGTGGCAATTGACCTAAATCACCACTGATGGTTCCGGCCAAATGGCCACTCTTTACCTGTGAAAGTGATGGGAGATCGGGCATCCCAAACACATTGAGCAAGGGATAAATCTTCTTCAGTTCCACCGTAAAGTTGGTGATAAACTTGTGCTCCTCTTCAAACATTTCCATCCGAGCCTCTCCGGCACCATCAACCTTGAGGTTGATAACCAGTTGGCCGGGTGTTTTTTTCATCTCCAGGTCAACCCCGGTACCGTTTTCGCCCTTGCCTGTGTTACATTTGAGCTGAAGGATGCCATTGTTGGTAAGAGTCAGGCCAAAGGGCTGTTGCAAGCCTGGCGGAATACCAGCGCCGGAAAGATGGAATGAATCAATTTCTAAAGTTTCAAGAGGAATACGACTTTGCCAGTCCATCAACAGGTAATTGATGAGTGCTGGTAAATCAGGACCGGGCGGGTGCCGGTTTTTTTCAGAAACCTGTCGATGAATGGCCACTCGCAAAATAGCCACCGCGTTTATCCCGCCCTGGAGGAGGCGTATAGGCTCAAAGGTTATATTGGTCTGTTCCAGAAGGCAGTCAATTTGCTGATTTTTGGAAGAAAATGAAAAATTAAGGCGGTCAATCCAGATATGATTGGTATCCAACTCGCGGATGACAACATTGATACTTTGATATCCATTTCGTGCGAGATACCAGGACAAACCGGCAGCAACAAGTTTGGTGCGAAACACCAGTGCACCGGTAATAAGGGCAATGACAAAAAAGAGAAGAACGGCGCGGCGCATCACTATTTCCTCCACCTTCTATTGTAACTACACCTCAACCGTAACCAGGACGCGCACCGTTGGTATATTGAGTGACCGTCGGATATGCTCCCATACCGAAATCCAACCATGATAGGTCTTGCCAAAATTTTCAGTGGATAAGAATCCTCTTTTTGGGAGTGGAAATAAAAACAATGGTTTATAGCGTTGCATAGTGCTTGTAGTTTAGCAACAACATATTGTGCCACCATTTGCACTCCCGAAAGCGCCAAACGGTTCTGTTCAATAAAAAATAACCTACAAAACGAAGATCGTATCGTCAAGATGGCATTTTAAACAGGCATGTGTGTTAGATTTTATGGATTGGTACCGAATATATACATTACCTCCTTTTTATATCATTAACATATTGGGGAAAGGGGACGAGGGGGGCAATTTGATTTCCTTATCCAAAATGTCTATGCACCGAACACCCAAGGCCAACGGTACCACCAATATGAGCACAAGCACGCACTAAAAAATTGCGGGACAGACACAAACACACCTACAATAAGGAAAATAACACGCTGGGAGCGCCCGTTCAGGGCCGCAGAGCAGCAGAAAACTCAACAGGGAGAGTTAGGGTCTGTAGAATGGAGAAAGAATATTTAATTGGATGCGATAAAAATAGATTTTAGAATGCGCTTTTAATCATTTTCCACCAAACTGAACATAAAATCAGAAACCCGATTTCCGATTATGGATTTCGAGTTTTTTGTGGCCTGTGATAACAAATTTTCCGTACTAATTATAAATTGTCGAATAGGTAAAAAAGTATCGATTTTAAGCAAGATTGTGGGGAATAGTGAGGGGAGTCGGTATTCAAGCAAATCATTAAAAGATTTGAAATGAATCTAACCAATTGAATTTATAATTTAAAAACGAATTAAGTTCGAATTATTAACCTTTGGGTGCAAAGCCCAACCGGTCCATGATCCGACGATATTTCACGTTTTTTGCTATTTGACTTGTAATAATCAGAGTAAGCGCTATGAAATGCAAACCATTCATAAATTTTATTGTCCCACTCGGGGAATGGGAGAAAAACCCTCGCCTTTAGGCGAAGACTTTAGTTTATTTGTTGATGCTGCCGCAAGGGTTCAAGAATTCAAGGATTTAAGGAAAGGCTTGGATGGTCTTTTCACTTGACCCCTCGAACCCCTGGATCCTTGGACCCCAAGCCTTCGGCTTTAGCCGAAGGGCGTTGACTATAGACTCGAAAAAAATATTTACCATGCCTGGAAGCGTAAATTCCTATAATTATTCAATATGATACTGTAAAATTAAAGAATTAACTTTGCGCGCAGGCCCTTTTGGGGCAGATTCTTCAAGTTTATCTCTCCACCGTGAAGCGTCATAACTTCTTTTACGAAATTTAACCCCAAACCGGTGCTTTTTTTATCGCTTTCGGGTCTTCGCAGAGAGAAGAATCGGTCAAATATCTTATCTTTAGCATAGTCAGGAATCCCGGGCCCATCGTCATCGACGGTCAGGATGATCCTTTTATCGCGCGATTGACCAGTCAATATGATTTGCGAATGTTCGGGGCTGAAATCGATCGCATTCTGCACAAGATTGCTAATGGCCTGGTGGAGTAAAAATGAATCTCCGTTTACAATAATATCATCTTGAATCTGGACAATTGTCTCCAAGTGTTTCCTTGAAAGCATTGGTTGTTTGCTCTCCAGGATGGTTTTGATTAGAGAATGAAGGGAAATGTTCTCTACTTTCGGAAGGATTTTCAAATTCTCCAATGCTGATAATTCCAGCAGCCGATCTACAATATCCTTAATCCGGTTAGATTCATTCCGAATGTTGGATAAAAAACGGGTTCGCTGCTCGAGCGGCATCTTTTCTTCCAACAGCTCAGCCGCTCCCCGGATGGCTGAGAGTGGGCTTTTGATTTCATGTGTCAGTGTTTGGACGTACTTTTCCACGTATTTTTTTCCTTCAAGCGCTTCCTTCATGCTTTCGAAAGCAGCTCCCATTTCGCCGATTTCACTGCGATCCAATTTTGGGAACTCAACTCTTTTGCCTTCACGAATATCATTGGCGTAATGAGTAAGCCGTTTGATGGGCCGAGTGATCCAGACGGATGCAAATAAACTAAACATAATGGCAATCATCAGCGCAAGAATACCGACACGAAAGATCTGAGGCTTGGCCCCCCTTATAAAGTCATTAATGTTCTCCGCTGGTTTACCTACTGCCAATACACCAGCCATTTTTTCATTAACTTTAATAGGTGCAGCCACATAGAGTACGGAGGACTTCTCGTCTTCCGGATCCTTCCGTGTGGTCCTGGCACCATATTCTCCATTTAATGTAAGATGAACGTCACGCCATTTTGAGTAATCCGCACTGATATTTTCACGATTGACGGAATCGAAAATAATTGTTCCTTTTGTATTGGTTATATAGATTTGCATATCCACATCAGTTTTAACAAAATCGTATATCTTGGCAGAAATCGAGCGGGCATAGACCTTTTCAAACACACTGTATAGCTTGTCCGGATCAAACTGGTCTGTTTCCATTTGATGACCCACGATACCAGCCAGTATATTGGCCTGATCAACCATCGGGTCTTCAACCCCTTCGAAATAGCGGGTACGCAGGTTTTCCGCCACCCAGTTGATCGGATAATAAAAGCAGACAGTGAAAATCAGTATATAACAAAAGAAAATGCGGGCTCCGAGTTTCATAAGTCCTCTTTCAATGAATACCCCACTCCTCTGTGAGTGACGATGGGATCTAATTCCGGTTTGACTGCTTTCAATTTAGCGCGGATGTTCTTTATATGAGCATCAACCGTTCTGTCCATGCTGGTCTCGGGCTCATCCCACGCTAGATCCATTAATCGGTCGCGAGAATAAACATGCCCAGGCCTGTGGATAAATGTTCTTAAGATTCGGTATTCATAATGGGAAAGATCCAGAATGTTGTCGAAATATGATATCCGCCGCCGTGAATCATCAATCTGAAATTTTGTTAAGGGAGATGATGCCGTATTCTGATGGGTGCGTCTTAGCACCGCCTTGACCCTGGCGGACAGCTCTCTGGGACTGAAAGGTTTGGTTAAATAGTCGTCCGCACCGATTTCTAGTCCAACAACCCGATCGATTTCGTCTGCTCTGGCCGTTAAAAAAATAATTGGGATATTGTGTGTTGTTCTTATCTCTTTGCATAGTTCGAACCCATTGATATCCGGCAGCCCAATATCCAGTACAATTAAGTCGATCGATTCTTTGGATAATAGCGGGATAACAGGAATCCCGGATAAAAGAGAGAACGTTTTAAACCCATCGGTTTCAAGAGCATACTTGATTGTATCCATAATGGCAGGTTCATCTTCTACGATCAGGATCCTTGGTTTCATGATATCATTATTTTTCATTTTAAAATTTTAAGGTGGCCTTGGATATTCATTCTATGTAAAATGTTACTGAGATACCCAAAGATAAACCGGCATTTTCCATTGTAACCAATTTTACTCCAGATCCCCAGCAGACACAACTGTATCAGGAAGATAAATATAAAAACAACTGTACAGACGGACAAAATGAACAGGCAATATTCGATGAATAGAGGGCTGTTTTTATTAAAAAATTGGTTTAAGAACGGAACGCCCATGGTGAAAAGGGCATACCAGAAGAAGGGGATAAAAGTGGTGATAATGATTCGGTTATAATTATTATCCTTATTACGCCAATTTCTCTTCTTTCGTAGACCATTGCCGATGCAGAAATGTATCATTTTTTCATTAATGAGATAAAACAGATAAAGCGTAATGAAGTATATTAAGATCCCCTCAATCAGGTGAAGTCTATCCTGTGTGATCCAGGGATATTGAATATTGGCGATAATCGTATGTATGGATACAATTATTCTTAAAGCGTTTACAGAGATTGTCAAAATATAGGCGCACACAAAACTAATGCCCAACCAGATGAATTTTAATCTGGAAGATCTTAACTGGTGAAAGCCTGAATAGGCCGACATACAAAAGGCGATAATTAAAAAATTGACACCGGCGCATGCGGGCGCAATGATAATTCCATACTCATGGTTGATATACCCGACACAAGCTTCCATTTCGAATCGGATCCCGCTTGTGTATTCAACCACGCCGGCAGTGGGGCCAAGTATCCAACCCAGAGCATCACCACTGGCCTGGCTGTAATGATACTTGAGCCCCACTGCAGTTAACAGTGCAGTTGCATAAAGAAAACAACTTGTTATTAGGTCAGAGTTTCTTTTCCTCGGTATTGATTTCAACACAATCTATCCGTGTATATTTTTGTTGGTTCACAAAGGTAATAAATCCAAGTGTACCAGAAAAAGTAGTAGTAAATATTATAGTATTTTTTTTAGTATGGCCATGTCCGCCTTTTCATATTTCGGTTCTCTTATATCTGGCGGTTATGATTAAGATCAGGAAAAAGACAATCAGCAAGGCGTACAACTCGGGTTCCGGAACCTTAGACACCGAACAACCGACAGCCAGGTTGGAAACGTTCAACGGTAGCGGTAGGGGCTGGTGAACTTCCTTGCTTTGAGCCTCCGGGTTGCGAACGACCTCATCGACAGCGACAAATGACGTGTAGGCTGTCAATAAACTGTAGGTTAACCCCAGCGAGGTGATTTCAGCTTTGTTTTCGCTGTTACCCTTTTTAAAATTGAAGTCGGACAGGCGGCCGATCCGGTGCCGGGCCCACAGGTAACGCAAAGCGCGGTTGGATTCCAGCGGTGTTGTTTCAGACACATTGAGCGTCTGGAAAAATTCGCCGGTCCCGCCAATACCGCTGAGCTCAATTTTGCCTTCCGGCTTTCCACGCCATTTACCGAAAATAGTGATAGGTCGCAGTGCGAACAGGTCGGGAATCGCCATCGGCTCGACATCGTATGTTTCGAAACCGTCATACTTGACGGCAATATTGGTCAACACTGGGGATTGAACATAGCCACGAAACCTTTCCGCAACGTAGCGGGCTTCCTGGGGCCTGGTTACCACAAAAGGTTCACCTTGTCCGGCTTTGGCCATTCCTTCTATGAGATATCGGTTAACACTGCTGCCAATACCGAAGGAAAAAAAGTTTGTTCGGTTTAAATTTTTATGTATGAACTGGAAAACATCACTCTCAGCTGAGATGTACCCATCCGTTAGAACGAGGACTGTACGGGAACAGGCCTCATCCCGTGGCAGGGAGAGGGCATTTTTTAAAGCAGCGAGGAGCTCTGTGCCCCCCCCACCTCTCTGGTGATCGATCATTTGGATTGCGCCATTGATATTTTGCTGAGTTGCCGTTACTGAAGACGGCGCCATTAGCTTGGAACCGCCGGCAAAAAGAATCACATTAAATTTATCCGAATCCCTGAGATTACTGATCAGGTTTTTAATAAGCTTTTTTGAGGTATTCAGTGGAAACCCGCTCATAGATCCGGAAATATCAACCACAAAGATGTATTCGCGAGCGGGGATATCCCCAGGCCTAATCCTTTCGGGAGGTTGGGCCATCAGCAAGAAAAAATTTTCATCTTCCCCAGCACACAGCATTAAGCCGGATTCTATTGTTTTTCCAGCCAGCCGGTAGTTCAATATGAAATCGCGATCACCGCCGGATACTTCAGATTCTGCCAGGTTAATTCGGGCAATAGATTTACTTTCATATGAAGTGTCGGTTTTGTGGGAAGGGCAGACCACTTCCTGCAGGGTTAACCCGGTTGAGATGGATAGATCAATGTTAAATTTCGCGGGGGACTTGGTTCCTTCCGTAAGATAAGGATTCTTAATCCATTTGTCCGTTTCCGGTGAATCGGCCTCGCTTTGATTCGCATAACGCGGCCCTACGACGGTGGGATAAACAAATTCATATGTCCCCTCCACCGGAACAATCAGCTCGGTGTAGTGTAATTCAATCTCGACAAGGCTCCTGGGCATGATGTTGGCCACGTTCATGCTGAACACATTGGGACGCTGCTGTTTGAGAAGGGATGCACTCTTCCCCTGTTTTTTTGCTGAATCAAATTTATTCTGAGCGGCCTGTCGTTCTTCAATTTCAGCGCGGATGATTTTCTCACCAACCTTCATCCTCATACCGTGAACCGCAGCCCGTGTGGAAGCTGGAAAAATATAGCGGGCGTTAATGGGATGGGCACCTTCATTCGAATATTTTTGGGTGATCACCACATCCGCCAGAACGCCGATGATGTTGACACGTACATCAGTTTGCTTGAGAGGAAAGTGATCAACTGAAGACTTTCCGGTTTCAATATAAAAATAGGGGGAAAGGGTTTTATCGGTGTCCGTTTCGGCAGACACCGGCGATGAGGATATAATCACGATCATGAGAAATAAATAGGCTAATGGTTTGATACAGTTACGCATAATTGTCACCTCCTGATCCTGTGGTTAAGGGTTTTCACTCTCGACTTTTTATTCAGTTTGGAACCGGAAGATGAAACAATTATGAAATCAAAATGAAAAGTTCATGAAAAGTGGGATGCTTGATAGCACCGTTTTTCCAGAATTCTCTAATTCAGTTATTGGCTAATATTTGATTTTCCTGATTGTGTAATCTGCAAAAGAAATATAGATATGAAGACATCTCAAAGAACAAATTATTTTCTTACCAGTTAGCCTGAGAAAATCAGGGAACCAAAACCTCAAGTTTTTGCTGGTTGACTAAATGGAAAGGAGGTTACCCATGTCAGGAGAAAAATTTTACGTGAGGCAGTGGCTTAGAGGCTCGTTTATGCTGCTGATACTTGTCTTGGCGTGTTTTGTTTGGGCAGCGTGTGATGGTGATGATGAAATCGAATCTTCTGAGGCCCCTGGTCCCTTTCAATTGATATTCTCTTTGGATGAAAGCTTTCAGGGTCCTCACGGAGGCCACCAGGTCAGGATGGCTGTGGTTCGAGATTCAGACGGACTGGCAGTTGCCCAGACGAATGGCACAATATCAGCTACCAAGAATCCATCCTTTTCTTTAGATGCTGGCGCAGTACTGGAAAAAAGGGTCGCCTACGCGGTTCATTACTGGATCGACTCCAACTTTGGCGGGGGAACCTTGGGAGTCTGTGATTCTAAAGAATTTGATCACCAGTGGAGCGTTGAATTTCCATCTCCAGACAATAACGTAACATTCACAGCATCGTACAATCCAGTTCTGACTGAGGATGTCTGTGATACATTTAACTGATGCTGATTTTGGGTTAGAGTCATGGTAATATCTGGACAGTGAAGAGGGATTCGGGATGAGCTACAGGCAATATGTCGCAACATAAATTCGGGCAATCATACCTGCATCTAATTCTCCTACACGGTTGCAAAACCAGCATTTTTTTGTCGAATGTATTTAGTACAGGTCGCGGATAAAATTATTTACGGCAGCAACACCTTTCTCTTCCATTATCCGTATGGTCTGAGATCCGATAACAGCAATATCCACTTTTCCTTTTAGAAAATCTATATCCGACTTCTGCTGGATCCCGAAACCGAGAGCAAGAGGAAGAGATGTACACTCCCGGCAAATTTTTAAATACTTTGCCAATCCTTCAGAAAAGTTTGTTTTTGTACCAGTGACCCCTTTTCTTGCAACACAATAGATAAAACCCCCGCCAAAAGAGGCGATGTAATTCATTCGATTAGAAGTTCTTGTCGGTGAAAAAAGGAGGATGGGGGCCAGATTATGGGCCTGCATGGAATCCAGGTATTCCTGTCCCTCTTCCTGAGGAAGATCAGGTATGTGGCCCCAACGAACGACAAAAGTCAGGAGATTCATCCCCGTGAAGTTGGACCAGATCAAGCCCGCAATAATTTTTAAGGTCCCTGATTTGGGTAAACGCTTCATTTACGAAGACACCCACCGTCTTAACAAAAGCCGGAATGACGCTGATGATGTCACGCGCCTTTTGAGGCGCAATCCGCCTTGGACTGTGGGTAAAGATAAACCCAAGAGCGCTAACACCGAGCTCGACAGCTTTGAAGGCATCCTCGAAATTTGTTATTCCACAAATTTTTACCGCAACCTTATCCATCTTGCCTGTCTCCAGCGTTGACCAGATTTGCAGTTTTTGCTTCCAGATCATTGCTTTTCATTAAGGCAGAGCCAACCAGAATTGCATGGATGCCGATTTCTTTTAAAGACAGGATATCTTCTTCATCTGCAATTCCACTTTCACTGACAACGACGCAGTTGTCCGGTACAAGCGGCGCCAACTCAAAAGTTGTATTAATATCAACGTTAAAACTATCCAAGTCGCGATTATTGATTCCAATGATCTCGGCACCACAGGCAACGGCTTTTTCAGGATCATCTTCGTCATGGATCTCGATCAATGGCGCCATGCCCAATTCCTGACAAAAAGACGTTAATTCTGATAGTTGCTGTTGTGATAGAATGCGCGCAATTAGCAGAATCGCATTGGCTCCGTGAAAAAACGCTTCCTGAACCTGAACCACATCGATGATGAAATCCTTGCGCAGGATAGGCAGAGAGATCGCCGAGACCCCCGCTTCTTGAAATATGCGACCGATTAAGAATGGATCGGTCTTCTTGCGGATGAGCCCGGCTGAGGGTGAGGCAAACTTGATCTCAGCGACCAGGTTGATTTTTTGCGGTATCGATATGGCCGCCTTAAAATCTCTCAGAGTGTGTCGTCGCTGATCTCTTTTAAGCGGCATGGTTATTTTAAGCCTGGCCACTTCATGCTGCTTTTCGGCCAGTATCTCTACTAATCGATGATGCATGCAGATCTCCCCAGGATTAGCTGCGAACAAAGGGTTTGCACTGGCGAGTGAATTCAATCAATTCTTCGAGCTTATCTTGAGCCCTGCCGGAATCAATGGAATCTGCGGCGATCTGGATACCCTCTTTAAAATTATCACATGATCCTGCGGCAACAAAGGCTGCCGATGCATTCAACAAGACCATTTCTCTTTTCGGTCCCTTCTCACCATCCAGAATATGTTGGGTAATATTTGCATTTACCTTTGCGGTGCCGCCAACCACATCTTCCGGAGCCGCTCTTTTGAAGCCATATTCTTCCGGAGTCATCTGAAATGCAGTTACATCGCCGTCCTTGAGATGCGAAACCTTTGTCGGCCCGCAGATACTGATTTCGTCAAATGTTCCCTCACCGCAAACCACAAATGCCTCTTTGGTTCCCAGCCGTTTCAGAACAAGAGCAATCTTATCTGTCAGGCTCTGTTCATAGACGCCCAGCACCTGAACCGAGGCACCGGCTGGATTGGTTACGGGGCCAAGGAGATTAAAGATGCTGCGGATGCCGACCTCCTGTCTGGGTCCCGCAGCATATTTCATTGCCCCATGAAAAATAGGGGCATAGAGAAATCCGATGCCTATTTCATTAATACACTTCTCTACATCAGTACTCGTGATATCCAGATTTACACCCAGGTTTTCAAGCACATCCGCGCTTCCGCATAAGCTGGAGACAGCCCGGTTACCATGCTTGGCCACCTTTATGCCACCGCCAGAAGCGACAAATGCAGTCGTGGTTGAGACATTAAACGTCCGGGTTCCATCACCACCGGTACCCACAATATCGAGGATTGTCTCATTGTCGATATTGATCTCATCGCGGTCAATGTTGACTAAATGATTATCGACATTTATTTTTATAGCCTTGGCTCGCATAGCCTTGGCAGCGCCAGTAATCTCATCAACGGTCTCACCTTTAAATCTTAATGCCACGATGAACGCTCCGATCTGTGCTGGGGTGGCGATACCGGTCATTATCTCCTCCATGGCTTTTTCCATCTCAGCTTCTGTGAGATCTTCACCTTTAACGACTTTTGAAATTAATTCTTTAATCATCACATTTCCCTCCGTTTATTGAAAAGTTTTGTAAAATATTTATTCCCGTTTCCGTTAAAATGGACTCGGGGTGAAACTGAACGCCATCCACCTGGTATTTACGGTGCCGTAGGCCCATGATTTCACCATCCGTTGTCCAAGCACTGATCTCAAGGCAATTGGGTACAGTGTCTTTTTTTACGATAAGTGAGTGGTAACGGACTGCCTCAAATGGATTGGACAGGTCTTTAAAAACACTACTACCATCGTGAAAGATCAGGGAAGTCTTTCCGTGCATAATTCGGTCGGCCCTGACCACCTTGGCACCGTAAGATGTGGCAATGGCCTGATGACCGAGACATACGCCCAAAATAGGAATCGTTGGCCCCAAGTGATCGATGACCTCAATGGAAATCCCCGACCTGTGGGGTGTGCCTGGTCCGGGCGAGACCACAATGGCTGACGGGTTCCGGCAATGGGACGAAGCTCAATCTTCCCGTCCGTCAGGCGCACCAATATTTCCGGGGAGGCCCCAATTAATCTAATATCTCCGAACTTTAGGTAAAACATGTAGGGTGAAGGATTCACACTTCTGAGGTTCCGGTAGAGAGCGAAGTCTTCGCCGGATACTGCTCCAGAAAATTTCTGGGAGAGGACGATCTGGATCGCTTCACCGGCAACGATGGTATCTTTGGCTTTGCGGACAGCATTCTCGAAGTCAATTTGGTTCTCCAAATAAAAAAGGCCGAGAGACGATTGATCCCTCGGCCGTATAGCTATTCAAACAAAAAACCGCGGGACCTTCTGGGGTGCCCACGGTTTGTTAGTTAAATTATGTTATTCGTCTAGATTGGCAGGCTCGCCCCCAGGTTAGAGCTGAGCCACCACCAGTTTCTAAGTATATTCTTTAATGCATTGTTTCGTTCGTAATTCATAAGAGGACACCCTAAAGGGAGCGATCAAAAATGTCAAGACATTTTATTGAAAATGTGCCAATTTAAAAAAGCAGCTCAGCGCAGATTGAAAATGAATTGTTCGCAAAATCTTCAACAGTGACCCGAGTTACAGAACCTGGAGAGACTCCGTGAGTCACTCCCTATCTGCTGGTTTGGATTCACACCATCGGTAACTCGGAAATATTATAGGATATTGATTTAAATATGGATAAATGCATACTATAGCGCCCACGATGGATAACCAAGCGGAAATTGTAATTTCAAAAGAGGACGCCGTGTTCTGGATGGACGGAAACGGGCGGTGGCGGAATGCACACGGTGAATTCCGGCATAAAAAGGTGATCAAATATTTTCACACATCTATTAAAAAAGATAAGGGCGGATACTTTTTGCGCCAGGTCCTGGGAGATACTGTTGAAAAGGTTTATTTCGGTTATGAAGAGACCCCGGTGTTCGTATTTGAGGTGATCTTGGGCGAGGATATCATTTTAGTGTTGAATACGGGTCGACGAATCCGGTTGGACTCGGATCGGCTGTATGTGAAAGGTGACCATCTTTTCATGCATGCCGGAGAAGAGGTTATCAAATTCACCGATAGGAGCATGATGAAAATCAGTCATTTTATCGATGAAAAAGAAGGCCAATTTTTTTTCAGCAGAAACGCAGAACACCATTTAATTCAACACGAATAACCACGCGATATTCAATCAAAAAACAATTTTCTCTCAAAACGTTGTCGTAATGAAAATCGGAGGACAGTCAATTTGTGACCGGGGCGTGAAAGCACTTCCAGCAATACTTAAAGAGATAGTGGCAAACAGGAAAAAAAACAAAATTCTTATTACAACCGGAGGCGGTACCAGAAGTCGTCATATTTATTCAATAGGGCTGGAAATGGGTATGCCGACGGGGATAATTGCCCGTTTCGGGAGTATGATTTCTGACCAGAACGCTCTTATGGTTGCCACATTACTATCGCCCTGGGGCGGAATCAAAATGTCACACAGCGATATCGTTAAATTACCCACCTATTTTGCGGAAGGTATCATTCCGGTAATGCACGGAATGCCTCCTTACGACTACTTTGCCATTAAGCCGGAAAAGGGCAGGATTCCCATACACCGTACCGATGTGGGCCTTGTAATATTGGGGGATTTGATAGGTTCAAAAAGAATCATTTTTATAAAAGATGAAGACAGGCTGTTTACAGATGATCCGAAGAAAAATCCCAATGCCGAATTCATTCCGAAAATCGGTGCAAAAGATTTGATTGAAAGAGGGCAGGATGACCTGGTCATTGAGCGCCCCTGTCTGGAAATAATCGAAAACAGTGAAGTTATCGAATATGTCCAAATAATAAACGGGCTGGTTCCCGGTAATATTTCAAAGGCGCTCGGCGGAGAACACGTTGGAACTATCATTTACAAACAAACTTGAAACGATGGTTCCTGTAAATTTTGCATAGCTCAAAATCTTACAATAGCAGGCCCTTCTGATAGGGTTGCCGTATCAACTGTAATTTTGATATGTCAAGGGAATAAAAAGTTAAGCAAATTTGCTCACAAAATATAGGGGGGATAAATCATGGTTGAGGCCGATGCGTTGACGATATTAAAAAGAGCGATCTTATTGGAAACCCGGGGAAAAGCTTTTTATAAAAAGGCGGCTGAAGAAACGAGCAGCCAGGTGGTTAAGGAATTTTTTGAAATGATGGCGGCTGAGGAAGTCAGTCATGTTAAGATATTGTCCGAGCAATACAAAGCATATCAAGCCAACGGTAAATTTATTTCCCGAAAGGTTGACGAATATTCGGCGAACGTGGTGGATCAAATTATAACCGAAAAACTAAAAGGAAACATCTCCGCGGCGGGCTTTGAATCGGCCGCCATTTCAGCCGCCATGGGTATGGAAGAACGTGCCATTAAGCTTTATTCTCAGCGGGCCGACGAAGCCAACGACCCGGAGGAAAAGGCGCTTTACCGATGGTTGGCCGAATGGGAGGGCCAACACTTGGCACTGTTGGCCAAAATCGATCGCGAGGTGACCGAATCGATTTGGCATGATAATAGCTTCTGGCCGTTTTAATCAAGTTTTTTTGTGCCGGTCTATGTGTGATTTTTTCGTCCAAGAGCTGGGATCAAATTCAAAAACAGGTTTATTAGGTCTGCTACACATGAAGGAATGGCTGATGAAAATGGTTTTCCTTGTTACCATTCAGTTCAACCGCTAATCATCCCCTCTGCTCAAAACGATCATAATACCCTGTTTTTTCAGATTTCTTCTAAGCAATTCAATAAATGGAATGGTCAAAAGCGTAAAAAACAAGCTGATATAAATGAACATTTCCAGGATGAGCGTCCGCGTATCTAGCGAATTGGCAATATCGAATATTGAACCTTGAAAAACAATGTGCAGCCAACCAAACGATGGGGTTGAAAACAATTTGAACAATCCGGCCCCGACAACATCTTCGACGATGTTTGTGGTGTTGGCCAGGGCGGTCAGAAATGCATAGCCGACGGCTGCGTGTGAAACCTTAACGATGTGGCCGTTAATTGTCAGCGGGATCAGGAAAGCCGGAATCATCGCAAAACTAAAAATTGTTCCGTTAACCAGCTTGAACCATTGATATCGATTCCAAGCCGGCAATGGATTGAAGGCATCCGGTAATGTAAAATAGATAAATTGCCACCAGGGATGGTCCGGTTCCAAGTAAAGAAAAAAGCTTAAGGGAAAGTGCAACACCGCGATGGCAACCATGGCATACAGGAAATAGTACCATTTGGTTCGGCGAAAGGTTCGCACCACCCAACGATAAAAGAGAATCGAGACAAAGAATGTAATGCCGCCGATTGAAAGGATGATGCCGAAAATCTGTCCTGTAAATCCCCGTTCATCAATCAGGTAGCTTCGCTCGATGTATCCAACCGATGGACTGAATTTCCAAAAAAAGATAAAAAGCATCAGCAGCCATAAAGTATAATTATTTTTACGAAAACGGTTCAGGCGACATGGCACGGACCTGATATAAGGCCAGGCCTGGTTGAATCTCGCTGATGATTCCAACTTTTTTGTGTGCTTAGGGCGCGCGGGGTGCTTTTTTTCAGGGATATGCCGGATACCTACCAGCACCGTAAACAACGGTGGAATGCCAGCCAGAAAGAAAACCACCCATGGATCCACCGCCCCGGCCTCAATGTTGTTCTGCAACCAGCCACCCAAAAACAAAGCTCCTGCGTTTGCGATAGACAAGATCAACCATTGAAAATTGACAAAAGATCCTACCCGTTTCAGACGCTGGCCCTCTGTTACCATGATGGCGTCTGTGACGACGTCCACAAACGCGTAGGTTGCAAACGCAAGGTTGAAAACAATGAAGTAAATCAAGGGGATGGTGATTCCCAGATAAGAAAGAATAGCAGCCAAAAACCAAAATACAACCGCCAGACAGGCCATCAATACATACCAGGATTTTCGATAATAGCCGAACAATGCAAACCGATCGGAAATATAACCCCAAAGGGGTTTGATCATCCATCCAATGCTTCTCAAAGCGTCGAAGAGCTGTCCGCCGGCATCGTCCAATCCGAGTTGAAACTTGATGAAAAACAGAATTGGAATTTCAGTTAAGCTTTTAGTGCCCTGAACAAAATAGGGTGTACCGATAGCCCAGCGAAGGTGTGAGAGTCTTCGGGAATTCAGGTCATCGGTTCGTTGGGATGAATTCATGATCCCATTCTCGTGGCTATAATTTTAGTTCCGGCGAATTCATTGCATCAGTTGATGGTATTTACAGTATTGGTGCTCGAGGATTATGGCGACAAATGTTCGCAGGGTAACACAATACAATTTGAAAAGACCACGTAATTATTGTGTCATGCCCCAAAATATCCTTCAAATTAAAATACAATCAAGCATTCTATATAATCAAGTTGCGTATTAAGTTGGTACTCGAAAAGCCGGAGCCGCGCTACTTTTTACACAGTTAAGCGGGTTCTTCCACCAAGAGCACATTTTTATTTCTGCGAATCCCACACCATCTATATTACCCTGAGGTTACCATCTGTTAATGGTTATTGTATAACCGCACCTAATTATTCACAAATCTGGCCTTAAATCGTATACAGAGGGCCAAATATCATTGAGCGGTGGAAGGGAATCAAAATGGCTAATGAACTAAACGATGAAATTAGGAATCTTGAGAAACTTATTAATGAACTTGAAGATGACAATCCAGTTAAAAACGGAATTATTGAGAAAGTTAAGAGAATGAAGCGTGAAAAAGAAGAATCGGAAAAAGTTAAAAGAAAATTGAAGAAGAATAGAAAGAAGAAAAGAAGGAAGAAGAAAAAGAATTAGATAAAATAGTACCGACCAAGTCAAGATTTTAAAATCATAGGTGAACAATGATCTTTGTCTATATAAGAACCGGTCGCTGAACGCACAAGATCAGGCCACAATGGCTAATAATCCTTATTTAAGGCGGGGGATTACGGCGCTTTTAAAACAACACGCGATGTAAATGTTACAAAAATAATTTATCGGTGGACGGAGTTGATCCAACAAAATTAAATTAAGAATTTTGTTGGATTGACAATCGCTAATTATGATATCTGTAATTGTACAGGGCTGGTGGTATCTCAATGTATCAAAGGTCACCATAACTCTCTGATATCGTATCGATAAGTCGTTTTTTCTTGACATTTATAGCATCTTTTCATATAAATAGGAAATAATTGTACACTTTCTGAAACTCATTTTCAGTTGATACTGATTTTCATTTTCTACTCTCTCTACAATTCTTATTTGCCTGTTGAACGATTTATTAAATTTTAATTTTCCTACGACACTAGAACCTATCTCAAAATAAAGATTAGGGTCAAAGGCAAGGCGCATAGCAGCGAAAAAG
>Ga0316198_10000400_pt1 | contig 22538 bp, 20 predicted proteins | sample OudBieAanoxic_MG_FD_204935 | JGI IMG/M metagenome (GOLD analysis project Ga0316198, IMG submission 204935) | Coastal sediment microbial communities from Oude Bieten Haven, Netherlands - site A anoxic | ecosystem: Environmental > Aquatic > Marine > Coastal > Sediment | place: Netherlands...
CCCGGCTGGTCTGGGCAGTACCGGCACGATAGCGCTCAGCCATCGCGAGATGGACCGCATGCTCAGCGGCGGGGCGGTGTGGGCAGTGGAACGGGGCTATGGCACCGAGTCAGACCTGGCACGCACGGAGGAGCACGGCTGCATGGCCGGGGCCGACCCGGCACAGGTTTCGGCCAGGGCCAAAGAGCGCCAGCGTCGTGAGATGGGCACTTTGGGATCCGGCAATCACTACCTCGAGGTGCAGCTGGTCGCGCAGATCTTCGATGAGGACGCAGCGGCTGGCTTTGATCTGGCGGAAGGCGAGATCGTGATCAGTATCCATTGTGGATCACGCGGCCTGGGCCACCAGATCGGTACCGAGTTCCTGAAGTCGATGGCCACCAAGGCCGCGGGTCACGGCATCCGGCTACCGGACCGTGAACTGGCCTGCGCGCCGATCACATCACAACTCGGGCAGGCCTATCTGGGGGCGATGCGTGCCGGGATCAATTGTGCTCTGGCCAACCGACAGATCCTCACCCACCTCACCCGACAGGTGTTTGCAGACGTCTTTCCCGACACACAACTGACATTGCTGTATGACGTCTCCCACAACACCTGCAAACATGAGACGCATGCGATAGACGGCAGAACAAAGCGCCTGTTCGTGCATCGCAAGGGGGCAACCCGGGCACTCGGCCCAGGGCATCCCGACCTGCCGGTCGACCTGCGCGCGGTAGGCCAGCCCGTGCTCATTGGTGGCTCGATGGGCACTGGCTCTTACATCCTGGCCGGTACCGGCGCCAGTGAGAAACTCGCGTTCAGCTCCGCTTGCCATGGCGCAGGGCGGGCAATGAGTCGACGCCAGGCAAGCAAGCGGTGGCACGGACGGGAGCTGGTCAAAGACCTGGAGAGCCGTGGCATCCTGGTCCGCAGCCCCTCGCTGCGCGGTGTCGCCGAAGAGGCGCCGGGTGCTTACAAGGACGTCGGGTGTGTGGTGGAAGCGGCACATGCTGCCGGGCTGGCGCGCAAGGTGGCCCGTCTCGAGCCCCTGGTCTGTGTGAAGGGATGAGTATCCAGCCCAATTTCCGTTCGTTTTGATGTCTTCCCGGACCTCAAGGAAGTGTTGGCAGCAAATGTTCTCTGTTTTCGATCATTGGCCACGTTGCCGCCGCCCCACACCTGGCTCTATGCAATTGACCTGGAACGGATAGCGAAGGCCAGCGTCGCCGAATGTCTCGCATCATAGATCACGCCGATTGATGCTGCCTTCCGAATTCTTCAGCGGTCACGCCCTGCCGAGAACACTCACGGGAGAGAGACCAAGCTCGAACTATCGAACAGGTGTTGCGAATATGGACCATGTATGTTCGCCGCTATTCCCACGGTGGCAGACTAGTGGGCCAAGCGGGTCGGTCAGCGCCTGGACACCCTTATGCGTACCACCTTGCGGTATTCGAACCACGGTTCCCGGATTTCTCGAATTCGGGAAACATTCCTCGGAACCTGGACTTTCAAAAAGCCCTGCGCAGGCCCTTTCTTCAGCAAATCCGGGCGTTAAAGGGCTTGGCACGAACCCTGCTGAATTTTAATTTTTCTGGGACCCTGTTGCCCGACAATGCCAATGATTCCGTATCCCAGCCAATGACCAAACGATGGATACCTCTGATCATATTCGGAGCCTTTGCGATACTGGCAGCAAGTTCACCGCCCCCTGCTTCATCACAGCAGGGGGAAATTACCCTCGGTCGGCAAGTGTTCCTTACCTACTGCTCAGGGTGTCATGGGTTTGATGGATTGGCATATTATCCGCCAGCACCCTCATTCGCGATGGGAGATCGTTTAGCCAAGAGCGATGCCGAACTGATGCGCAGCATCTTCAGAGGCAAAGGCGCTATGCCGTCCTGGGAAGACAAGCTACCCGCACATTGGCTGGAACAAGCGCTGGGCTACATTCGGCACATGGCCAGAAAAGGGAAGATCGATGCATCAGGCCACTGGCCCGACTACTACTTCATCTTTCCCCCGCTGGGCGGTGATTTGATACTCGACTGGCATGTGCCACCACGTTGAATGAAATCGTCAAAACCGCAAGACATCGGCGCCCTCCAGGTTTCACCCACACCGCCCAGGTAATCTTTGCGAAGGCTGCAGCTAATTGAACTGCTCGTCCAACCCAACCAACCTGGCCACACCGCCATATGAACCCACCCAAAGGCTCCCATCGTCACTCTGCGCCAGCGAAAAGACATTGTTCGCGTATAGGCCATCTTCGGTCGTCAAGACAACAAACTTTCCTCCGTCGAAACGGGCCATGCCATTGCTGGTGCCGACCCATAATGCCCCCTTGCCCGCCGACTCGAGCATGAACACATGGTTGGCCGGCAAGCCGTCCGCCATGGTGAAGTGCTTCCAGTTCTGACCATCAAACCTCGCCAGTCCGCCACCCCAGGTGCCGGCCCAGACGACGCCCTCTTCATCGACGTGCAGCGCAACGATGTAGTTGGGGTTATAGGCGATATCCACGTTCTGCAGGCCCATCTCGACCTTCTGCCGCGCATGGTGGCTGGATTCTTTTGCAGGATCCCGCTCGAACTCGATCTGCTCTCGGACCAGATCATAGGGCGCGCCCAGACCATCATCGTGTTTCCAGTTCTGCCAGTCGCCTTCCTTGTAACGGGCTAGTCCCCCTTCGGTCGCCATCCATACCTCGCCATCCTTACCCGCGGCAACGGCATAAACCCAGTCGTTCGGCAGGCCGCCTCCGGTGCTTGCCACAGTAAAGGTGGTCCACTGTTCTCTATCATCCAGTTTCCCCCCCTTTATCAGGTTGGCACCCGACCAAGTCGCAATCCAGATATCACCATTTGGCAATTGTAGGAGATCGTAGATGAATGCATCACCGAGGCCGTGCTGGATGTTGTAATTGGTCCAATCGTCTTTGGCCTCGTCAAACAGGGAAAGGCCCCCTCCATAGGTTCCGACGGCAAGGCGGTCACCGAGGCGGCTGAGGTGGAAGATGCCGTTCGAGAGCAAGCCAGCCCGAACGTCGTACAACCGGTGCTCATCTTTCTGCGTGTCGTAACGGATGACACCACCGGACGTTCCAACCCACATCACCGGCCCATCGGAAAGCAGGGCCTTGACGTTCGAATCACCGACCTTGAAATGCGCAAAGCGGTGTCCCATTGGATCAGGCGCATTGGGAATGGCGGCACGCGCCGGCTGCAGACCCGCATGCGGGTCTGCAGCCGGCGGCTTTTTTCCTGGTGTCGGCAACATCGCCGCTGTGGCCGGCATTTCTTTCTTATCCGCTTCGGTATTACCGGTATCCTGCTGGCCCAGTTTGTAGGAGACCACACCCACTGCCAGAACCACGATACCCGCTGCTACGATCGACGTAGTCGTATTCATTTTATTTTGCTCCCGACTTTTCATCAGCAAGGCGTATCACCGCCTCCTTGGTACCGACCCAGATGTCACCGTCGGCAGTAATCTCAATGGCGTAGACGTCCAGGTTGCCCAAGCCCTCGTGCCGCCCATAGGTCTGCCAGCCGCTGCCATCGAACCTGGACAAGCCCTTGTTGGTGCCGACCCAGAGCACCCCGGCCTTGTCCTCGGCCAGCGCATAGACGATATCGCCCGCCAGTCCATCCGATTCCGTGTAATTGACCCATTGCCTGCCATCGAAACGTGCCAAGCCCCCACCCCATGTTCCGGCCCACAACACATCGGCCGTGTCGATCAGGACACTGAAGACATAGCTCGGGTTGTACGTCGCCATGCCGCCGGCAAGAACGCCCAGATCATGCCGCTCGCGCGTGCCCAGTCCGGTATTCTTACTCGCGGGGCGGCCGTCCTTGTTCGGCGCACCGAGTCCATCCGAATGCGTCCACGAGACCCATTCCTCGCCATCGAAACGGGTTATTCCTCCTTCCGTACCGAACCAGACACGGTCCATGGAATCCACGGCAATGCCATAAACCCATTCGTTGACCAGTTCGCGCACGTAGGTCGTGAATTCGCCGGTAACCGGATCCACCTTGTTGGCGCCCGCCCAGGTACCAATCCAGAAGGTCCCATCACGCTGAGAGCCGAACGCATATACCCAATAGTCGGCGAGGCCATGCATGGGGAAGAAGGTTTTCCATACCCCGTCCTTGTAGCGCGAAACGCCGCCTGAATTGGTCCCGAACCATTTGTTTCCGCGCTGATCAATGCCTACCGCAAATACGTACTCGTTTGCCAGGCCTTCCTTGCGGGTAAAGGTCTGCCTTACCTGTTTGTCAGTCAAAGTCACCTCGTGTACACCGGCGGAGGTGCCCACCCACAGGCTGTTTCTTTCAGGATCGGATTTCAGCGCCCGCACATAGACGTTGTCACCCACTTCGAATCGGTCGACCACTCTCGGCAGACGCCGGGAAGAATCCGACAGAACAGCGGTTGTCACCTCGTCCGCCGTCGTCTTTGATCCACCCTGAGACGACGCGAGTGCAGTTCCCAGGCCGGCGTCCAACCAGCCGAACGACAGACTGGAGACGATCACGACGAACACAGTCTTTCTTGTCATTCTCTTTCCTCAATTGGTCTTTGCTTCATCACCATCCATGGATCCGAGCAGATCACGTGCGGGCCGATGACCATTGTCTGCGGCACGGCGCAGAAGCTCCCGTCCGCGCTGAGGATTTTTCTGCACGCCGAGGTCACCATTCATGTACGCCAGCCCCAGGGTCTCCAGCGCTACCACGTCCCCGGCGGCCGCTGCCTTCTCATACCAGGTGCGCGCGGTTTCCTGGCTCCTCTCTACGCCATCTCCCGATGCATACATGGTTCCGATCGCCATTGCTGCTTCGGCATTCCCTTGCTCGTAGGCGTTGCGGTAATACTTCATCGCCAGGGTGTTCTCCTCTGCCTTGTCGTAGATATAACCGAGCAGGAGCATAGCCTTTGCGTGCCCTGATTCGGCAGCGCGCTCCAGGTGGCCCATCGCCGAGATCAGATCTTCAGACTCGTAGGCTTTTGCACCGAGTTCGTATTCCATCACTGGATCCGCCGACGCAGTTCCCAGGCAGGGAATCAGAATCAAGCACACAAGCATCATCAGGAAACGGTCACTCAGAAAAACAGTTTTCATGTCAGCACCCCAGAAGTTTTCATCCACCCATATCCTCGAGCTTTCGGTACAGGGTTGAAAGACCAATGCCCAGCCGTCGCGCCGCTTGTTGACGATCACCAGCCGACCGTTCGATCGCTTCATTGATCAAGCCCTGTTCAAACTCCCTGACTCGTCGTCGAAGATTTCCCACCTCGCTTGCACCAGACAATTCAGGCGCGCTTGGCGTTTCCGCATGAGACACATGATCCGGCAGATCAGAAATGTGAATAGCCCCGTCATCGGCCAGTACCAAGGCTCGGGCAATCACGTTTTGCAGCTCCCGCATATTCCCCGGCCAGCCGTATCTCAAGAGCACTTCCTCTGCGGCCGGGTCAATCGAATACCTTGTGCCCAGGCCAAGACGGGAGGCCTCCGCTTCAATGAAATAACCGAGCAGCGCCGGGAGATCCTCACGCCGTTCACGCAGAGCCGGGAGTCGAATCTGCAGTACGTTCAACCGGTAATAGAGATCCTCACGAAATCGGCCTTCGGCGACCATGCGTTCGACTTCTCTATTGGTGGCCGCCACGATTCTCACGTTGATCCGCCGCGAAACCTGGGAACCGACCGGCCGGATCTCCTTTTCGTCGATTGCGTGCAGCAGTTTGACCTGCAGCGGCATGGGCAGCTCGAATATCTCGTCCAGGAAAAGCGTCCCACCATCCGCCTCGTGAAACAGACCTTTTTTTGTACGATCTGCGCCGGTAAAAGCGCCTTTGACATGTCCAAAAAACTCGCTTTCCAGCAGCTGCTCCGGGATGGCGCCGCAGTTGACCTGAACAAAGGGTTGCTTTTCCCGGGGGCTGCGTCGGTGGATATTTGCTGCGAGAAAACTCTTGCCGGTCCCTGACTCGCCTGTGATCAGTACTGTCCCATCCGTCCTGGCCACTTTTTCGACCATCGCGTCGACCTGGCGCATCGAAGGGGAGACGCTGGCAGGCGCCTCCCTGCTCTCCGCGTCGACAAGACGCTTCAGCCGGAGGTTTTCGGTCCGCAGGCTGTCCATATCGGCCATATGCCCGAGGCGGTGGGCTATGTCTTCGGACCTTATCGGCTTCATCAGGTAGTCAAAGGCACCCAGCTTCATGGCCTCGATGGCATTGTTGACAGACGCAAACGCCGTGATCATCAGGAAAGCGGTTTCGACACCCGATCTACGTACCTTGCGCAACACCTCGATCCCGTCGATATCCGGCAGGCGCATATCGCAGATGCAGGCATCGAATTCACCTCTCTGCAAAGCGGCAACCGCGGCCCCACCTTCGCCATGTTCTTCAACCTGGTGCCCCATCCGCTCGAGTTGGGACCGCAACACCTGCCGGATCGCCACTTCGTCGTCAACGATAAGAATTCGCAGACTCTGCATCAGTTTTGCTCTCCGTCTTCATGCTCTCCTGGTTCCGTATCCGGCGGCTCGATCGGCAATATCACCCGGATGCTGGTTCCCCTGCCCTCCACGCTCTCGATCTCCAGCGATCCGCCATGAGCAAGAGCGATACTGTCGCAAAGGGACAGGCCCAGCCCGGTCCCCTTGCCAACCGGTTTCGTCGTGTAAAAAGGCTCCAGCGCATGATTGATGGTTTCCTCGGACATACCACACCCCCTGTCCTGCACCGTGACACGAACCCGCTCACCATCGACCTCGCTCTTGAGCAGTATGCAGTTGCCTTCCTCGCCCGCCGCCATGCAGGCATCGACGGCATTGATCAAGAGGTTCATAAAGACCTGGGTTAGCTGATCCGCTACACCGACGATGGCCGGTAGATGCGGATCCAGATCCAGATGGAGTTCTATGCCTCTGAACCTGCGGTCATACGTCAGCAGGCGGGCAGTGCTCTGGAGCAGACTGTTCAGATCCAGTAGCTCTCGTTCTCGCGGCCTTGGAGAGGCAAAGTCGGCAATTTCCCTGGTTATCCTTCCCAGCCGGGTGATCTGTTCATCGATCAGGCTGATGTTCCTGCTCGCAATCTCATCAAATGGGCAATCCGACGGAGCCTTGTCTAAACAAGGTTTTGTATCCTTCAATTCTGCCGCGGCGCCGGCGATTGCGGCTATTGGATTGCCTACCTCATGGAGGATGCCCGCCGCCAACTGGCCGATGGCCGCCATCTTTTCGTTATGAAAGTACTGCTGGCGGGTGGTTTCCAGTTCCTGCTGGGCCTGCATGCGACTGCTGATGTCCCGCACCACCGCGATATAGGTCGTGTCACCGACGATCTCCACGGGGCCGATCCAGATATCGGCAGGGAATTCCGAACCATCGAGCCGCTTCAGTAGTGCCTCTTTCTGCATGGAGGTGTCCGGCTTGAGCCAGCCTTCCGCCTCTTCTCCGGTGAAGAATCGGGTCAGTTTCTCGCCGATCAGCTGTGCCCCGGTACCGTTGAACAGCTTCAGAGCCGAGGGGTTCATGCTCTGGATGACGCAATCGGAATCACAGGTGAGGATCGCATCGGGGACATTGTCCATGATGGCCTGCAGCCGGGCCTCACTCTCTACGAGGCCGGCCTGCATGCGTACCATCTGCGTCACATCGTGCTGGACCTCGATCACACCTTCGAACGAACCGTCCTCCGAATACAGTGGTGTGCACAACAGGTCGACAATCAACGGCTGATTGTTGGCATCGTAGTGTGTATGCCTTACCCGCGATGCGCGTCCATGCTTCATCACCTGAGCGAAAGAGCACGGATGATCCGGGCCATCGCACGGCCGGTCCCGTCTGTGCGAGATCTGATAACAGTGACGGTAGCCCTCCATTGGCTTATCCACGGGTATCAGGCGTCTGGTGGCGGTGTTCATCAAAGCGATGGTGTAATCAGGCCGGATCACAACCAACGGATTGGCAATACCGTCGATCACGGACTGCAGAAAGTTTTTCGATTTGTCGAGTTCGGCGGTTCGCTGTTTTACCCGCGTCTCCAACTCCGAACTCGCCTTGCGCAGTTCGTGAAGATGTTGCTCGCGCTGCTTCTGTTCTGCGAGGAGCAGTCGGTGAGTGCGTAGAAAAGAGATGGTCAAGGCCAGATAAAAGATGCCGAGAATTCCGGCGATGGACCAGAACACCGTACGCTGCTTGGTATCGCCATGTTCGAGGATACTCGTTACGTCGGTGTAGATCTCGAATACACCGTCGATTTCACCGTTGCTGTGATTTTTTATGGGTATGTATTGTTGATGCAGATCGACTTGCTCTACCGAGCCATCCAGACGGTTTACCTCGTCTCTTTGAACGAGGTCGGAAACCGATGTACCGGCCAGTGCATTCCTCACACCTTTGTTGCTGCTTGCGCTCATGCCGACTTCTGAGGGCTTCGTCGAATATAGAACGCGTTTGTCGCGACCATAGATCTTTACCTTGACCACTGGCACCCATCGCAGTTCTTCCTTCAATGTCTCGTCAAATTCTTTTCGGACCTCATCCGGGATGTTTTGTCGCTCACCTTTCAATTCTTCCCCCAGACCACTCGCAAGTAATGAATTGCGCAAAACAATTGCAAGATTGTTACTGTGGGTGCCGAGGTGTTCCTCCATATAATCCTGGCTGAGGTCAAGGTGAAAATAGAGCAGCGCGGACAGCAACAGTGTCATTCCGAAAACGCTGACCAACATGAAGTGACGCAGCGACGGTGACATGATCACCCACCTCCACCGAACGCGGTTTCACGCGTGTCCGCCTGGCGCGAAATCGACCGCGGCTCGCCTGCCTGATCATCGCGTTCGCTCTGCCATTCCCAGATAGCGGACCGGGCCTTGCGCACATGTGGGTCTCGTTCCTCCGCCAGGTGAGCGTAGGTACGCATCGCCCCGAGCGCGGCATCGAGATCTCCTTGAGCTTCGAGCGTCAATGCCAGACCGTAATAGGCATTGACCTGCTGAGGCCGCAGATCGATCGCGCGTTCGAACTGCCTACGGGCCTGGGTAAGATTTGACAGTTCGTACAGCGCGAAACCCGCGTTAACATGGGCCTCCGGGAGATCTGGCGCCAGCGCCAGTACGCGTTCCAGCGCAGTCAATGCGTGCTCAGCCTGACCGGCATGCAGCATGATCGCGGCCTGCTGGAATCGCTCATGCACTTCCCCTGGATAGCCGCCTGCTGAAGAAACCACCGCATCAGTCGCAAGAGGGGCCACCACGCGCGCCCGGTCCGGCAAGATCCAGATCAGTCCGGAGAGCAAGGCACATCCGATCACCACACCTAAAGCGATAGTCATGCGGCGGTCTCTTTTCATCACACAGCCCCCTTATGCGGCGCCATGCTGATAAAGGGCACACCGAAAAACGTCAGAAAAGCCAATACAAAGACCGCAACCATCAACAGCCGCTCGACTGTGGGCGATAAGTGGTAACTGGCCTTGGCATGGAAGGCGAAGACCATCAGCAGCCAGGTGGCAAATGCCCAGGTTTCCAACGGGTCCCAGGCCCAGTAACGACCCCAGGCATCCTGCGCCCATACTGCGCCTGCGATCAGCATCGCGCTGTGAAAGAGAAATGCCAGGACCAGCCAACGCCATGCAAGCTGATCGACCCGCGCGCCACGCAGTGGCAGCAGGCCGACGGCCGCCAGGCTGCTTGCGACCAGACAGCAGCCGAGGAACAGTTTGCCCATGAGCACATGCACCCATAGCCAGGGATTACCATAGGTCGCCGGCAGCGGCGTGCTGCGTGGGTCGGTGAACGCCATCCACACCGCCAACACCAGCAGCACGAGCGTCGCCACAGGCGCACCCCGGCAGATCTCCGGCGAACGCTGGCAGGCGATGCCGAACACCAGCCCCAGGCTGAACAGGCTGCTGAGCAGGATCTCGAACATGGTCAGGAACGGGCCCTGCCCGACTGCCACCCAGCGCGCCGCGATCGCCAAGGCGAACGCGGCAGAGCCCAGCAGTATCGACCATGCGACGCTGCGCCAGCGCTCGCGCCAGGCGAAGCCGGCACCGACTGCATAGCACCCACTGCCGGCCGCCAACAAAAGACCCTCGGTGCCGCTCATGCCGGGTACCTACTGCCGGAAACCGTATCTTCCCGCATCGGCTTCCAGAGTCGGGTGGTGAAATGCGCAGCCATAAACACCACCGCCAGCACCGCGATGCTGAACAACCAGGGCAGCGTCAGATCATAGGTGACCATGTATCCCATCCACATGCTCACACGCTCGAAGCGCAGTCGCCCGCCGGTCAATGACATGGCCTCTCCAGGACGCAGCCGTTTTCTCTGCCCGGCGGCCTGCACCTCGATCGTGGCGTCTGTGGCCAGCGCCGTGCTCAGGGTCCACGTCTCGTTGTATGGTGTGGGCGACAGCGCCAGTGCCAAGTCCAGCTCCTCTCCGGCCGGCGTGCGCCAGCGCATCATCTGGCCCAGTTCGGTTGCAGGGTATGATGGAAACTGCACCGCACCCAACTCGGCGTCCCCTCGTTCAGGCAACCAACGCAGCAAAGCCGCGTATCCCTTGTTTGACGTCGTGTAGAGCCGATAGCCGTCGACGAGCACGGGGACGTCGTCGCCAACCTCGAGCCAGCCACGGTCGGCAACCCAAACCTGGCTACGCGTTGCGCCACGCCGCAGGCCCGGCGTGAAATCGACCGCGATCGCACCCTGGCGCAGGACACCATCGAGCAGTGGCTGCGGCGCCAGCGGCCCGCTGCGAACCGGCGTCAGCAGGGCCCCGTCATATTCCTGTCCCTCAACCAGAGACAGGCGCGCGTCGAACCGCGCAAGCTGACCACAGCCCGCCAGAACCGCGAGCAGCAGCAGGCAGAGATGAAAGGCAAACAAGGCAGGGTTGCGACGAAAACGCGGGTCGACCAGCATCGCTGCGGCCAGGTTGACTGCCAACAGGGCGAGCGGCGGCGTGATCGCCCAGACTCCGGACAGCCAGTGGTTCTGGTCGGCTACCAGGCCAACGGCCAACACCAACAGGCCGGCCAGGGTCAGACGCAGCGAGGCGATGTTGCGCAGCACCCCGATCATGGCGGGTTCTCACACACGTCTTTCATCCAATCCCTGCCGACGTCGGGATTGCCGCTCTGCGAGCCGCAGTCGGAAGCGGTCCAGTTGCCGGGCGTGGCGAAGGTACGGATCTTGAGCTTGGCCTGAATATAGTAGGGCTCCTGCGTATAGGACGCGCCACTGCTGCCGATCGGCACCTCGGTATCGGGTACCAGACCGGCCTCCGGTCCGACGTCATTCAGGTTGACCAGCAGGCTGCGGTTCTTCCAGCCGTGCGGCACTGCGACATGGCACCAGCTGCATTCGATACGGCCGATGCGATCGGCATGGAATGAATGCAGGTTGCCTTTGCCTTCAAAGCTGTCTGGATTGAAGAAGCCGCTCGCGACGTCTTTCTCGTCCGGGTTGGTGTACAGGTTGTAGTCATGGCACTTGAAGCACAGGTCGTTCTGCCCGCCGGTGCCGGTCTCGTTATCCCATACCCCCTTGAGGATGAAATCGTTGGTCGAGCCGTGTGGCCCCCAAGGCTTGCCATCCTCGCCGCCGTCCGGGACCACCGTGGCGCCATTGGTCGCCGAGCCATGGCAGTCGCTGCAGTACATGGTCTGGGTACCGACCGCCTGATCGAACGGTGCCAGCCACAAGGTGGAGGAGGCATCGCGCAGCCCCGGCGTACGCCCCGTCGGCGCCATCACCGGGTGCCACGAGCGGTGATTGTTGCTGAGAAAGCTTGCACCGGCCCCCGAATTGGGTTTGGTACCGACTCCCTGATGGGTGATCGGCGCCTGGAACTCCTTGGCCTGGTTGGTGTACTGGGAGAGTCCGTTGGTGCCTGATGGTGTCCCGCCGCCAGAGTCCCCCAGGTTGGGCCTGCTGCCGGTGGGATAGACATTGTTGTCCAGATAGCCGTAGTCAGAGTGGCATTTCAGGCAGATCTGGTATTCGCGTGTCACCCAGGGACTTATGACGTTCGGGCTGGCGTTGTCTCCGCCATCGCCCTTCTTGACCGTGTAGCTGGCCGGCAGGTCGTGAAAACTGCTGCTGCCGTAGTTGGGCTCCACCCCCCAGGCACCTCGTAACACACCGGAGGCGATGTTGCTATGTTCGTTCGCCGTATGGTCATGTGTCCCGGCGAGCGAAGCGCCTGTCGCATTGAACAATCGGTTGCGCTGCACCCGATGTGGATTGTGGCAATCGGTGCATTCGGCATGTCGCCGGGCCAAATCACCGTTGCCGAGGTTGGTCTGAGTTTCTAGAAGGTCGGCGTCGACAACATCGTGGACCTCGGTACCCGCCACTTGGTCGGAACTCTCGATCGGCATGTGCCTGGCAAGATCGAAGTCTGACTTGATGTTGGGGACCTGGGAGGCATTCGACAGGACCGATTCCGCCGCCGTCGTATGGCATTGATAGCACGTGCTCTCTATCGCCGGCTTACCACCACTGCGCACCATGGTCAGGGAGCCAAGCGCGTCGGTCCCCTCCCTCAAAAGATGTCTCGAACCCTGAACGGTATGCGTATCATGACAGTTCAGGCAGGAGGCCTCCCAGACAGCCGTATTCTGTGGAAACTCGCGCAGGCCGGCCGGTCCTGACTTGTAGACTTCATCGGCGACAGCCGAATCGGCGTGCGCAGAACGTGCCCATGTCAGACCGAGTTTGTCGTGGCATGCCAGACAGACGATATCGGTGTCTTCGTTGAAGCTTCCGCCAAACGGACTGGCGGTCTGGAACCGATTGAGGCGCAGAAACTTGATCGACTTGGTGGGATCAGAATCACGGATGTGCGGATCGTGGCAACTGGTGCATTCAAGTCTGCCATCCTCGAGCGGCACCAGCGGCTTGATACCAGGCCCACGCACACCCAGATGGGACGCCGCCTGTGGATCCCGCAGTTCCCCATCCCGCAACGCAAGTGCGGTGTCGTATGTAAAGGATATCGGGTGATCGTTGGTCAGATTCACGCCGAGGCGGCGAGTGAAGCCGGTCAATTCGCCCTCACCGGAGGGCATGGAACCGTCCGGCGATGTACCCGTCATCTGGATACTGACACTCGTCTGCCCGTTGGCGACATTGACCGAGCCGATCGCAATGGTACCGTCGTGACACGACAGGCAGAGCTTCGAACTCCCGCCTGGAGATGCCGCTATGTCATCGGCATCGATCGAGCTGGACGTATAAGGCGTATAGGTGGCGCCGGACAGCTGACGATTCCAGAGTGGCGCTGCCGGGACATTCTCGGCGCCATGCGGGGTGTGGCAGAAGACACAGACCTGATTTTCAGTGACTGCTCTTACCGGCCCAGGGCCGGAAACCGACAGGTTGTGTTTGGTATTGCGCACGTCGGACAGGGTGTCTGCGTTCACTGTCATCGCAAACACAGGCAGCAGCATCAACAATGGTGCATGGCCTCTCACAGCCCACTCCCCAGAAACTGCAAAACGGCCACACGGCCGTTGAACATGTCCGAAACGTAGACCCTTCCCCCTGATCCCGCCCAGACACCGCTGGGCAGATAGAACTGTCCCGGCCTGTGTCCCGTCCCTCCTATCGGGAGCAGAAGACGTCCCGTCTGGTCGAAAACCAACAAATGATCGAAGAATGACTCGACCACGTAGACAAGCCCGTCATCGGATGCCGCCACCCCCTTCGGCCGCGACAGGTTCCCGATATAAAGCCCTCTCTCGCCAAACTGCGACAGGAACTTTCCATCTTTATCGAATATCTGGACCCTGGCATTCAGGGTATCCGTCACATAGATACGTCCGCCGGACAACGCCAGGTAGGTAGGTGCATTGAGCTGACCTGCGTCCTCGCCCTCGCCACCGATCGCGTAAAGGAATCTTCCATCAGCACCATCGATCACCTTGATCTCGTTTGCGCGCGTGTCGGCCACAAAGACATGACCGGTCTCATCCTCATAAGCCAGCCCGGTCGGTCGGTCGAGAAAATCTGACCCGAGCAGGCGGCGCGGTGAACCGTCGGGACCAAGATCAACGACGACCCCGAGTTCAGCATCCGAGACCAGAACACCCCCGTCCGGCAATGGGGCGAGACCAACCGGCGCCAGGAACTGGCGGTGTTCATCGATCAGGTCGAATACCTGGAGTTCGGTGGCCAGGGGGTCAAACAGGAACACGGCCTGACGGCTGACGTCGGATACCCAGATCTTGCCCCGTTCGTCCTCAGCAACACCCTGGGGCCTGCGCAAGACAACAGGTTCGGTGATCTCCTGACCGAGGCCAACCAGCCACGCCAACACCCCCTGGGCATCCGCCGACTCTGCAGCCGGGTAATTCTGCTCGCCGGTCAGATCGCCGACATAGACGAAACGCGGCACCTGGTTGCCCTTGGGCCAGACCGGCCAGTCACCATCGCGGCTATCCGGCAGTTCCGAGATGCGGAATTCGTGTTTGGTCTGTGCACAACCCGTGACCGTCAACACAAGCACACACAACAGGAGGATGGCGTGCCTGTTCATCAGCTACCAGCGCCCTGGACCGCCGGTCTGGTGCCCACCTATCACCCGGCTCTTTTGTCCCGGAAGGCCGCTATGGCATAGATCGCAATTCTCGACCGACCAGGCCACGCCACCGTTGTGGCACATGCCGCAATAGCGCCCGTCGATGATGTCATCCATGGTGACGTCATTCGCACCGGCCCGCATCTCGAACCCCAGTTCATGGTGGCAGACCTTGCAACGGAAGCGCATACGATGAAACCAGTGGGGAAACACCACCGGTCTCATGTCCGCTTTTTCTGCATATCGGTTCAGTATCACGTCCCCATACTCGGCATCAGTGGCCGAAACCAGGAGCCAAAGAGAAAACAAAACAACCAAAATTCGCAATTTTGTTCCCCCCTAACGACATCATTTACTCACGCCGGCAGGTGCCACACTGTGACAACGGTTACATTCAGTCAGCGGGAAGGCGACGGCACCATGACATCGACCACAGTACTCACCGGATAGGATGGCCAGCATGGTCATGGGCGTTTTGCCCGCCTGCTGGGCAAAGATACGGTCGTGGCAGTTGCTGCAGTCGAGCCATTCGGTGTGGACAAGGTGAGGGAAACGCACGTAATTCGCCGACCCCGTATTCTTCATGATCACGTCCTGGTCCAGCAGGTTCACCTGCGTTTCGGGAAGTACATTCGTCCTGGGCGTTATATAGCCGTTGCGTAATGCCTCGACCCAGCGCACCTGATTCCCCGCGGTGTCCGGAGGAAGTTGTGAAAGTGCCTCGGCGGGCTCCTGCAGCAGATCCAGCGCCGGATTTCCAGGGTCATGGACACCATCCTCAGTTAGTGGTGACCACTCCGCGGCGCAAGTCACGCCGGAACAGAAAAACAGAAGAAACAGGCTGGTCACATGGCGCATTGATCATCCTTAACCAGGGATGTAGACACCAGCGGAACGGATTGCACGCTGAAGTTCCTTGGTCGCCTTTTCCAGGGTATCCACGGCACGGCCATAGGCGCCGGCACCTGCCTCTGCTTCGGCCTGTGACCGCAGCGCATTTGATTTAGCAACGAAGCCATCCACCTGTTTGCGTGTCCCGGCTTTCTTTACACGGTCCTCCAGCAACACCTTGACGAGCATCTGGTGGGTGTCGTTGCGATCGAGCTCATACCGGTATTCCTCCTCGTCGCTCGCAAACTCAAGTGTGCGAACGAGGGTTTCCCCCTCTCTCAGCTTTTCGAGCTCAGTCTTCGTTTCCTCGTACACCCCGTCGAGGCTCGCTTTTGCCTGTTCAACCTTTCCAGCCTCGGCGAGCTGTCTGGCCACTTTGGCCTGATGACGCAGGTTTTCAGCGCGGCGTATGACGCCCTGCATCCCCCCCTTCTCTTCTGCCACGCGCTCTATCGCCGTCAATAGCGCATCGACGCTCTCGTACCTGGCATCAAAATCCCGATTCTTCTTGCTCACCCCTTCGTTCCCGGTGCCCACACCACGCATCGCCAGAAACATGGCTTCTGTCGCGCGCTGGAGCTCTTCTTGCGCCAGTGACATGCTGCCATCCTCATAGGCCTTTTCCGCCGTACGCAGGTGCTGTTCGGCCTTTGCCTGCTGCGCCTTTGCCGCTGGATCCCGGCTGGCCTTGACCCGCTGGGCACCCGAGGAGGATGAAACCAGTCGTTGTACATTTTCTAGACGGCTCTTAACCGAAGCCGAGTCGTCGGAAAATGCGGGGGCTTTGACTTCGGCATGGACGATCGGAAAGACGCCGCCTCCAATACCTATCATCAGCAGGGTGGTCAGCAAGTAAACGCTGGTTTTCGCTTTCATTTCGCCTGTCTCAATCAAAAAAAGATACCCGCCACCCGCATCGCTCTGGTCAGTTCCTCGACCGCGGATTCCTGCGCCGACAGCGCATTCTCCAAGTCACCTTTGTTGGCGAGCCCCTGGGCCTGGGAGTTCTTCCGCCCCGCCTCGGCGACATAGGAATCGATAAGCTGCATCGAGTCCTGCGAAGGCTGTTTTTCCGCCAACACCATCTCAAGCAGCATTTTCTGGCTTTCGAAGCGCCGCACCTCATAGGCGAACTCTTCATCAATCGAACTGAATTCGAGACGGTACTCGACCGTCTCCCTGTCTCTTAGCGTTTTCATGGCCAAGAGCAACTGGTGATAGGCGCCGTCGGCAACCGCGTAGGCCTCTTCATAACGTTTTATGCCGGCGAGCTCATCCGCCCGCCTGACGCGCGCACGAAAACTGTCCTTCGCCAGCGCTTTGCCCGCTTCATCTCCCCTCTCGGCCACCAGTGTTGCATACGATTGGCTGAACGTTTTCAGGGCACTGCGCTTTGTATCGAAGCGGTGCTTGAGCAAGGCATCGTTTGTTCCGGCCCCATTTCCAACGCGTATGCGATAACGTTTCATCACCCGAGCGAAAAAGACGTTTGAGTCGGTCACCAGCTGGTCGTCAATCCGTTCGAGAAAGCGCGTCTGCAAAACTTCGAGCTGTTGTGGCAGACAGCCGCGGTCCTGGCTCGCCATGCGCTCGATCATGCGGCTCGCCAGCATCAGTCGCTGTTCGATAATCCGAACGCTCTCTCCAATCTCGGTCTGCCCCGCCGCACTAGACACGGGAAGAACCAGCATCGCCACCAGGCTCTTCAGAATCACCATGGAGATCAGGGAACGTCTGGCGGCACTCATTTCTTTGCCGTCTTGGGCTTGTTCTTGGAATGACATTTCCGACATTCGGAAACCGGGAAAGCCACCTTTCCATGACACACACCACATTGTTCGCCGAGCAGAATGGATGCCATGCTGATATTATTAGCGCCCTTTTTTGGGAAGAAGATCGCAGGATGGCAGTTGGAGCAGTCCAGCCACTCGGTATGCTGCTTGTGCGGATAAACAACATCCGGCATGGATCCCTTCACTTCGCGGACGATGTTGAGGTCCAGAACCACCGGCTCCCTGTTCTCGTCCTCGAGATCGAAACGTGGCTTTAGGTCTCCCCTATTCAGGGCTGCGACCCAGTCCACACGGTTACCCGAGTTGGCTTTTGGCATCGGTCCGAATGCCTCTTTCGGATGCTGCAATGCGGCAGTTCCGTCATTCCTTGAATCATGGATACCGTCGCGCATCGGTGGCAGATTGCGCTGCGAAGGCGGCTTCATCAGGCGATTGAACGCATTGACCGGCCTGCCGCGCCGTTGCGCGACCTTCTTGGGCCGTGGCTTGGGTTTTGCCACTTCCGCATCCCGTGAACTCGCCGCAGCGGCCGATGCTTTCTGGTCAACACCCTTCTTCTTAACTGTCGCCTTCGCCGGTGGTTCAGATTCTTTCAGTCTATCCAGCATGTAGGCCACAACAGCGCGGACCTCTTCGTCGCTCAATGCGGGGTTTCCCCCTTTGGGCGGCATCGCGTTGATACCCTTGATAGCGTTCTGTGACAGTTTATCCAGCCCCTTAGCGCTTCGAGTTGTCCAGTCCGCTTCGACCCCGAGTTTCGGCGCGCCCAGCACACCCGCCGCATGACAGGCAACGCAGTTGGCCGCATAGACCTGTTCGCCGGTAGCTGCATTGAGGTTGGCAGTGCCGCAGATCAGCACGGCCAGCAGCACCAGCGGATGGATCTTCCCGAGATACTTCATGTTCATGCCGCTGCCCTCATTTGCTTACCGGTGCCACAAGTTTCTGCAGCGTGCTTTCGTGTACCTGGGTCTTGGTCCCTGATTTCCCTGAGTGACAGAGGTTGCAGTTTTCGACCGACCAGGCGATGTTGCCGTTATGGCAGGCGCCGCAGTATTCACCGTCGATGATCTTCAGCATGCTGATGTCATTGCCACCCGCCTCGAACTTGAATCCAAGGTCGGCGTGACAAACCTTGCAACGGAACCGGATACGGTGAAACCAATGCGGGAATACGACCGGGCGCATACCGGATTCGTCTGAGAAATTGTTGATAACAACGTCGCCGTACTCCGCTTTGGAAGGCCACGACAACAAGAGCGAACCGAGAAGCACCATCAGCAAAAGGAACACTGCTGCTACGGTCTTGAGTTCGTTGCGATGAAGCTCCTTTGTTTGGAGGGGCTCTTCGTCTTTTCTTATGTCGTCTTTCATGCTCAGAATCTTCGCGTGAGTCCCAATGTAAAAAGGAAGTTTCTGTTGTCGTCCCTTTGCGTGAATGCCACCCTGGAGTTCACCTCGAGAAGACCGATGCGATAGTCGATATGGTTGTCCCATTCGATTTCCGGGCCACTGTCCTCTTCGCCGCTGGCAATGAGGTTAATGAATCCGCCACGCAACCGGCTTTCGAAGGAAAGCCGGCTGAGGCCAAACAGACGGCCGTCGCGATAACGCAGTTCCAGCGATGTCACGTCCCTGTCCTGACTGAAACCCTCATTGGAGGAGGAATTGAAATTGTACGAAGCGATCATGTCGAAATTGCGGTAACGACTCAGTACCCGGTTGTGGGTCGCGGAGGCCGTCAATGAGGTCAGGCTGCCCTCTGTCTCGCCGTAGTCGCGAACGTCAAACGCCGTGAGCTGGCCGTAACTTGTACCCGTGGGTGTGGCCTTCGATGCACTGATGCTGGCACGATGGCTGATCTGGGCACGGGCACCCTCGTCAGACTGGTTGAGGAACTGGCCATCCTGCCCTGCACTGAAAACAAAAGCCGTTGGTCCGAACAGGTCTCCCGTCCAACCGCGGGTAATGGCATGCCCCAGATTGACGCTTTCCGAGTGCACACCGTCTGCCTCGCTGTCGGTGTTGTTACCTAGCCCGGCGCCGCCCGTGTAGGTATATTCAAAGCGTCTCCAGTCAATGGGTTGCGATACATAGGTGGCGGATATCGTCTGGAACGTCGTCGTGCGCGACTGCGCCTCTGTATCCCGTCGGTCAACCCCTACCTCTGCGAACAGCGTGGCCTCGTCGGTCAACTCATAACGACCGGAAATATTGGCGCGGAATCGGTCGACAAAATCTGACGTGCGGACAAGCGTGCCAAATTCTGTCTCAGTCTTCGTATCACTTTCCTCGCGACCGACCAGAACATCACCCTGCATCCTGAACTTCCCCTCTCCCGGCCGCCATTCGGCCTGTGAGGCCAAGGCATACACGCTGTTGTTTCCGTCCTGGGTATTGGTCTGTGCGTCAACAGAGGAAAACACCGTATTGGTGGTAGCCGAAAACTCCCGGCTTGGCCTGTAGGTATGCGAAAAGCTCCCCTGTCCAGTGATTACCTCGCTGTCGGCTATTGTCGACTTGGCCCGGTTGAGAGAGAGCACGCCACTCAGATCATGGATCTCTCCATTTCGGTCGGCTGTGAACAGCAGTCTGTCCGATTCGCTTGTGTTTCCGTTGGACACCTCTTCCTGTTCGTCATGATTGAAGGCTCCGTAATAGAAAATGGCATTGTCGATGTCCTGGTATTGCTGTGTTAGACCGATGCGCAATGTGCGAACGTCATTGTCTGCCTGCGAAAGATCCGTGATCTCCACACGTGAATCCTGAAGACTCACGAATGCCGAGAATGGGAAATGACTGCGATGGAACAGGTTGACTTCCAGATTTCCGGTAATAAGGTCTGCGGTTGTTTTCTGATCGGCACTGGTATCGTTGCGCGAAAACGAGGCATCCGCCCGCCAGGTGCCGAACCACGGCTGCCAGATGTAACTGGTCACTCCGAGCTCCGCAGTGTTTGTCCATGCCTGGGTCTTGCTACCGTCCGAGGGCTTGTTCAGCCTAAACAAGGACATGACCTTTCCGTATGTCTGCACGGGCGGCAACGCATGTACATTGATTACGTACAAGGCGGCGCACACACAGACAAGCAATCGACAGGAAGCCACGTTCACATCGAGGCATCAAGTACACCTCACTCTTTCTTCTTGTTGGCACGAAGGTGCGAGCTGTCCTGAAGCACACCTACAGACGCCACCTCGTAATACTGGGGATTCGTGAACTCCACCGATGCCGACGACCTCAGCGCGGTGATCCGTTTGCGGTACAGCTGCTCGCTCTGCTCCCGGATCAGCAGGGCCGCTGCTCTCTCGCGTACCTTTTCGAGAGGATTCAGACGCGCCTGACGCCGTTCATCCAGTCGAAAGATGGCGATTCCCTCAAGCAGTGTCACCGCCTCCGTGTACTGCCCTTCCTTCAGCTGGTCTATGGCAACCTGGGCCGAATCGCCAAGCATGCCGCGATGGATATAGCCCAACTGCGAAGAATCTTCCGGCGGATACTGAGCGGCATATGTGTCAAAATCGGCGCCGCTCGTGAGCTCCGCATGGATCTGTTCCGCGGTCGATCGTGTATCGTCCCAGATGGCCTTTGGCTGCCAGGGCTCGACTTTCAGCAAGATAGTGGAGACGCGAACCTGCTCGGGCGAAGTGAATTTGTCGGGGTGCGACTCATAGTAGGCACGAATCTCGTCTTCGGAGGGTGCCTGGACGGAACGGTACGACTGGTCCAGCTGTTCGATAAGGCTCCGCTCTGCGAGCCCGTCACGAATCTCCCGCTCGAGCATTTCACCCGATTCATGCCATTGTGGACTGACGGAATAGCGTTTCTCGATCTTTGAGAACTCGCTATCGACCCACGCCTGATCCGGATTCATGCCCTGGCGCACTGCCTCCTGATACAACACCCTTTCCTCGATAAGGCGCTCGGCAACCTCCCGGCGAAAAGCGATCAACTCCGCCTCGGGGGCCTTGCCGTGATAGAACCGCTGTCTTCCTCCGACCCGCAGCGCGGTGTCGTAGGCGCCCTGGTAGATGATCTCGCCGTTGACCCTGGCAAACACCGGCTGTACCGGTTCCGCCTGGGTATCTGCCTTTGCAAACCCCGGCGGAGCCATTCCCAGAAGTATCGAAAGTCCGAGCAGCGTCGATCGAAAAACGGTCATTTTCATAAGCCACCTCGTTGCGGTACATGCGAGGGCCGTACCCGAAAAAATGTGCCTGGCACACTGCGCCAGGCACTAACCTTGGAAGTATTTGGGGACTGGCAAAATTATTTGATGTGGCAGGCGAGACACACGCTACTTCCGGCGTTGGCAATGCGCAGGAAGCTCACCGGGCGTGGAGTATCTTCATGCGGATCGTGGCAACTCGCGCACTCGACAGAAGGCCCATCGGTACCGCTGAAATCGCGCGTGTACAGGATCATGTCGGTCTTTTCCCGGACATTCGCGGTACCGGTTTCGATGACGGTTCCGGCAGCGTCTGTAGCGTAGGTCGGCACGTCGACCCACCACTGTGGATTGGTATTGATGCTGGCAAACTGTGCTGGAAGGAAGTCCTTGTCGCCGGAGGCCGCTGTTTGCGGATCGCAGTCCGCGGTTGTACCCCGACATGCACCACCCGCGTAGTCGATACTGATCGGATGGTCATCCCGAAGATCCGTACCCAGCATCGGAACCGGGCTGCCCGACATATTGGTGACCAGGGTCGCACTGATTTCACTGCCGGCTGCGTTGTAACCACCCGAACCCGGCTTGTTGATCACGACGTCCATCGCCTGGGTACCGTCGTGACACGACAGACAGGCAAGCGAGACGGAACCGACCGTCACCTCGGTACCGTCCAGCGTCGCGGTACCCAGGGAGGAATAGCGCTGATAGGTCGACGTTGGCAGGGTTTTGTTCCACAGCGGCGCCGCTGCACCGGTGTCGGCACCGTGAGGGGTATGGCAGAAAACACAGACCTCGCCGTTCGCCTCTGTAACCCCGGCACCAAGATCGTGTTTGCTGCCCTGAATCCCTGCTAATGCGGCTCCGGTCATCGTTGCCGCCAACAACCCGGCCCCGACCAATACGAATCTGAGTTTCACTTTTGTATCTCCCCGATTAAAAATTTTCTGCGTATGCGCAAGACCACCGGTCGCACTCGATTGCGTACCAGCGCAAGTTCGGGGCCAACTCTTGGCGCAAGGTGCTTTTTGCCTGCGGGATGGGTACTTAGCTGGAATGCCTCAGTGCCGTACTGGGACAAAT
>Ga0316198_10000401_pt1 | contig 22534 bp, 19 predicted proteins | sample OudBieAanoxic_MG_FD_204935 | JGI IMG/M metagenome (GOLD analysis project Ga0316198, IMG submission 204935) | Coastal sediment microbial communities from Oude Bieten Haven, Netherlands - site A anoxic | ecosystem: Environmental > Aquatic > Marine > Coastal > Sediment | place: Netherlands...
CATATGAAGGTGGGAATCTCGATTTGATCGAACCCGTCGGATACCTTTCCTTCGTTAGAATGATGGCGTCAGCTAAGTTGATTCTGACGGACTCAGGAGGCATTCAGGAAGAGGCTCCCACCCTGGGTGTGCCGGTCCTGCTATTGCGTCATTCCACCGAACGGCCTGAGGGTGTTGAGGCCGGGGCCACTCGAATCGTGGGAACTGACGAAGAGCGAATCGTTGAAGCGTTTCACGAACTGCTCCCGATTGGGCCCGAATATCAAAAAATGGCCCAGGCGAGAAATCCATACGGTGATGGGTTGGCGAGCCAACGGATCGTGAAGGAGTGTTTGGCATTCTTACGGGGTCCGAACAACTAGCGCGATCAGCCTTGGCGAACTGTGAACGGTCAGGGTGCAGTCGAGCTCCACGCTGTACTGTCCCCCGATTCGAACCCATCCGCAAAGAGGCCGACGGTCACTGGGACCGACATCGTAGCCATGGGCACCGGAGGGGCCTTGTTGTATCGGGTCCACACATCGTGCAGAATTTCGCCTCGACTCATTTCGGGGAGTCCGGTCGATCGGGGGATGCAGTCGTCAGGGAAGCCGTTGTCCACCGCCTGGTCGAGGAGAAACTCGACATAGTCGTCGCTCATGGTTTGGTACTGGAGAGTGGCTTCGACGGAAAGGTTGCCGCTCGCCGACAGTGGGATCGGAACGGTGTAACTGGTGTCGTCGTGGTTGACCAGGATTCCAGAACCCGGTGAGGTCTCGGGATAGGTGTAGTTGACCGGTCGCGTCTCGATGTCGTTCATCCCTGTGAATCCAGCCGGGGGGATTCGGTTGTCGAGGACGACGCAGTTGTTGAGAACGAAATGGAAGAGGGGATTTCCTGAGCTATCGGCGATGGAGCACTCGCCGCTGCCCTCGAAATCCCAGATGCCCGGTTGGATTTCGTAGACCTTGAGTTGCGGGTCGTGGGCGAGCGCACCCGTAGAGGGGTCCCACCCGCCGCTGCTCCAGATCACGTCGCTCGATCCGTCGCGAACGAGGACATTCAGCCACATTCTCCGTCCTTCGGGATATCCGGTGGGGAGTTTGTGTCCACTGAGATTGACCACCCGGACATCGAAGTTGAGAACCTCTCCCGCCTGAATGGAGTCGACAGCGCTGACCTCGACCGTTGCGGATGCTTCGAGCAGCTGCACCGCCCACGCCGTGGTGGCGTCGTACTCGGCGCTCCTTCCAAGAGCTGGGTACTCGCCCTTGAGCACCTGCGGTACCCACGCGTTGCCGCCGACCAGCTCATGAATCGGGAGATCGCCGGTGCGGTTGATGTCGGTCGCGATGGATGGATAGGCGGGGTCGTGGGTGGCGTCGGGCATGTGGCAGTTCTGGCAGGTGAGGTAGTCCGGTCCCGGTTGCGAGAATGAACTCTGCTCCCACTCCATGTAGGTCCGCTCGACCGGCACCGGCACGCCGGTGTCGATCCCGTTCTCGTCAATCAGCGTCAGGATCGGATTGGTGACGTTGTGGCAATTACCGCAGTTGTCGGAATCTCTGTGGTACTGGGAGCTCTCCCACGGGTGCGGCGGGTGCGCCGGGATCATGTTGTAGTCGTATGGCCCCTTGCGGCACGGCTCGAAACCCATTGGACAGCTCGTATCGTCGATCCAGTACTGGCCGTTTTCGTAGTAGACCGGCAGCTGGCCCGCCGGTGGGCTGGGGTTGATCTGCATGCGGTGGCAGAATTCGCAGTGCAGGCCTTCAAAATCGTTGTTTTCGCCGTCAATCTGACCGTTCAGACCGCAACCGTCGGCCGATCCGATGGGTGGGCCGCCGCGCCCCTCGAGCCAACCGCCCGGGGAGTGGCAACGCAGACACCACTCGCCGATTCCCGGGACATCGTTGTTGGCGACATCCAGGGCCGCCCAGAAGATCGGATCCCGGCCGGCATTGGCCATCATGGATCCTTTCCAGGTCGTGACGGGCCGGACATTGTGGCCGTTGTCATAGTCGGCGTGGCAGCTGGCGCAGAGACCGGGAGGGTTGAGTTGGAAGTAGAGGGGCGGTTGGGTTCCGTTCGAAGTCGGTGTGTCGGCGCCGGCCGGGATCGAGGGCAGTACCGCTGCCATCGCCACCGCAGCGGCAATCCAGATGACTTGCGTGGGTTTCATCGCGCTCATTGTTCCCCTCCGAGCCACCCGTGTCGGATGGTCGTTCGAGCCTAACATACGGCCGGCAGGCTGGAGTTCGATTTTCTCGATGAGTGGGGCGGAAGGTCCGGCGGCTTTTGCCGGTTGGAAATGGAGAGACCGATTCGGGGAGGACTGGTGATGACGCATTTTCAGCCTGAGCTCTTTGCTTTTCTGGCCGAGCTCAAAGAAAACAACACGAAGGAATGGTTCCAGGAGAACAAGGACCGATATCGAAGCGATGTCCAGGAGCCGCTGATCGGGTTCATCTCAGCCGTTGCCGAACCGCTCAGTACCATCAGTTCGAATTTCATCGCCGACCCGAGACCAAACGGAGGTTCGATGTTCCGGATCTATCGAGACGTCCGATTCTCGCGTGACAAGAGCCCGTACAAGGTTCACGCGGCGGCCCAGTTCCGCCACCGCGAAGGGCGGGATGTCCACGCCCCAGGCTTCTATCTTCATCTCGAACCGGGCCAGGTCTTCATGGGCTCGGGGCTGTGGCATCCTGACGGTCCGACCGTGTCCGCCATCCGGTCGGCCATCGTCGACGACCCCGCACGATGGCGGCAGGTCAGCGAAGGCCTCGATCTCGGCGGTGAGAGCCTCAAGCGAGGTCCGCGAGGCATCGACCCGGATCACCCCCTTATCGAAGATCTCAAGCGAAAGGACTTCGTCTGTTTTACCAATACGAGCCAGGCGGCGGCCTGCAAACGCGGATTCCTGGATTTGTTTGTCGAACGTTGCCAGGCTGCATCGCCTTTCATGAGATTTCTCACCGAAGCGGTCGATCTCGAGTTCTAGCGTCAAAAACCTGTGAAAGCCTTCCCCGGGGGATGTGCGGCAACTTGTGTTGACGGGCGTGCCTGTCCATACTGAATGCTGCTTCCCGAGAAGCTATGGATACGGATCAGACGGGTCGATACCCAAGAGGAGAACAAAAGATGCCCAACCGCGTTGAGGGAGCGTATTGTCGAAACCGGATCGTCATTTTCATGTCTTGCGTGGTGATCCTCGTTGGAGTCGCCGGTCCGGCCGCGGCCGTTGGAGCACTCGATGCTGATGGTCGCGAATCATTGCGGGTCGTTCACTCCGATGAGACGGGGATCGTGTTTTCCAGCTGGCTGGAATCCGGTCGGCAGTGGGTCTCGGTCTCCTTCGATGACGGCGAGACCTGGTCGGAACCGCGAGCCAAGATCGACGAGATCAGGCTCATGGCCGGAGTGATCATCCCCGGAGAGACCGCGCCGGCGATCCCGAAGGGGCTCGCGGCCGGTGACGACCTTCGGGTCTTTATCGTCCAGTTCGAGACTCGGAGCCTGCCGCAGTGGCGTCGCCATCTCGGCGCCCTCGGAGCCGAGGTGCTCGTTTATCTTCCCTATGACGCCCACCTGGTTCGGATGGATCCGAGCCTGGCGAATCAACTCGAGGCGCTGCCCTTTGTCCGGTGGGTCGGCCCCTATGAACCGGTGTACAGGACCTTCCCCGAGGTGCTCACCGATCTCGAAGGGCCGAGCGCCGTCACCAGACGATACAACCTGATGACCTTCACCCCGGGCCCGGCGGAGAAGAGTCTTCTCGCGGCCGAGATCGAGGCAATCGGAGCCAGGGTCGACGTCGCCCATCCTCAGGGCTACATCATCGAGGCGTCGCTCACCAATGCTCAGGTGCACACCCTGCTGGGTTCGAACCACGTGCAATGGATCGACGTCTGGGGGGCGCCCGAAGTTGATATGAACATCGGCCGCGAGGTCGCTGGTGCTGACTATGTCGAAGCCACCCCCGGCGGATACGATGGAACCGGTGTTCGCGCCGAGGTCTTCGACACCTTTGTCGATACCGATCACCCCGATTTCCCCAACCCGGTGCCGATCCACGGTCCGGTGGATCCGGACTCGACCTCTCATGGTACGAGTTGCTACGGCATCAATTTCGCGAGTGGAGCGGGGAATGCGGCGACCCGGGGGATGGTGCCCGGCGCCTACGGATATTTCGCATACTATTTACCGGTCTTCTACGGAGGAGTGAGTCGCTACGACCACACCGCAGAACTGGTGGATCCGTCGCTCGAGTACAAATGCGTCTACCAGTCCAACTCGGTGGGAAGCCCTCGGACCTTCGACTACACGGCGATCTCCGCCGAGATGGATGACATTATCTGGCAGTCGGATTTCACGATCTTTCAGTCCCAGTCCAATTCAGGCACCCAGGATTCACGACCCCAGGCCTGGGCGAAGAACATCATTTCGGTGGGGGGCGCGCGGCACCTCAACAACACCGATCCTTTGGATGACTACTGGAGCGGCGCCTCGATCGGTCCGGCCGCGGACGGCCGCATCAAACCCGATCTCACCTTTTTCTACGATGCGATCTACACCACCGGCGACGGCTCGAGCGGTTACACGACGAGTTTCGGGGGCACCTCCGGAGCAACGCCGATGACCGCCGGGACCTCGGGACTCCTGTTCCAAATGTGGCAGGACAATGTCTGGGGAACCGCTCCCGGTTCAGGGACCGTGTTCGAGGAAAGACCGCACTTCACCACCATGAAAGCGCTGATGATCAACACCGCCACGCAGTACGATTGGAACACGACCAATCCGACCCTCACGCGGGTTCGTCAGGGCTGGGGCTACCCCAGTGTCCAGAGCGCCTATGATCGGGCGGCGAAAACCGTGGTGCTCGATGAGACCTCGGTGCTCGAAGTGATGCAGAAAGACAGCTACACAGCGACCGTGCCGGCGGCCCAGGATGCTCTCAAGGTGACCATGGTCTATGCCGATCGGGCCGGGAACCCGGCCTCGTTGCCACACCGGGTCAACGACGTGACCCTCAAGGTCATCGCACCCGACGGAACCGTGTATTGGGGCAACTCCGGACTCTCGAGCGGAATCTGGTCCACCTCCGGCGGTTCGGCCGACACCATCAACACGGTGGAGAACGTCTTCATTCAGAACCCGGCTGCGGGCGACTGGATCATCGAGGTCGAAGCGGTTGAGGTCAACATGGATGTCCACGTTGAAACCCCGGGAATCGACGACCAGGACTACGCCCTCGTGGTCTACGGTGTCTCGGGTCTCACCACTCCGGCCATCTTTATGGATGGATTCGAAACCGGAAACAGCGACGCCTGGACCTGGGCAGTGCCTTGATCATCGAGACCTGGTCGGCCGGGAGGTCGTGTTGACTTCGATGGCGGATACCCTCCTCGAGACCATCAGAAACGGGACCATCGGGGATGACCGGGCCGTCGTCGGCCCGTTTGGAATCCGCCGTGTGACCTATGCCGATTACACGGCATCGGGTCGCTCGCTCGACTTCATTGAGGATTTTATCCGCCACGAGGTCATGCCTCTTTATGCCAACACCCACACCGAGACATCGACCACGGGTTTGCAGACGACCCGTTTTCGTGAGGACGCCCGTCGGCTCATCCACGAATCGGTCGGTGGCGGTGAAGACGATGTGGTGATCTTCTGCGGTTCGGGCGCCACCGGCGCCATCAACAAACTCATCGAGATTCTCAACATCCGCATCCCCTCGGATCTCGATGCGCGGTTCAACCTGTCCGACCGGATTCCCGAAGACCAGCGCCCGGTGGTGTTCATCGGGCCTTACGAACACCATTCCAACGAAATCCCCTGGCGGGAGAGTCTGGCCGACGTCGTGACCATCGCCGAGGATCGTGACGGTCGGATCGATCTGGACTTCCTCGAGGAGGCGCTGATCAGGTTCCGCGAGCGACCTCTGAAGATCGGGAGTTTTTCAGCGGCGTCCAACGTGACGGGAATCGTCAGTGACTCCAGCGCGATCACCCGGAAGCTCCACGAGCACGGCGCGCTCGCATTCTGGGATTTCGCGGCCGCCGCCCCCTATGTCCACATGGAGATGAACCCCGAAGGCCAGGATGGGCCCGATTCCGATCTGTCCATGGATGCCATCTTCATCTCGCCGCACAAGTTCATCGGCGGCCCGGGGACACCAGGCGTACTGGTGGTGAAGAAAAAGCTGCTGACAAATCGTGTCCCGACCGTACCGGGTGGCGGTACGGTGAGCTATGTGAGTTCGGTTGATCACAGCTTCGTGACCGACCCGGCGCACCGGGAAGAGGGCGGCACCCCGGCGATCATCGAGTCCATCCGTGCAGGCCTTGTCTTCCACCTCAAGCGCGCGGTCGGCGAGTCGGTCATCGAGGAACTCGAGCAGGATTTCGTGACCCGGGCCATCGAGTCGTGGTCGGCCAATCCCAAAATCCAGATTCTCGGGAATCGGCAGGCGAGACGGCTCTCCATCGTCTCGTTCCTCATCCGCCACGGCGAGTATTATCTGCACCACAATTTTGTCGTCGCACTGCTCAACGATCTTTTCGGGATCCAGGCGAGGGGCGGTTGCTCATGCGCCGGGCCCTACGGCCACCGGCTGCTCGGGATCGGTCTCGATCATTCGTCCCGCTTCAAAAACGCGATCAACAGCGGGTGCGAGGGGATCAAACCGGGCTGGGTGAGGATCAACTTCAACTATTTCATTCCCGAGGAGGTGTTCCGTTTTCTGGTCGAGGCGGTCGAGTTCATCGCCGAGGACGGATGGAAGCTGCTCGGGATGTATGATTTCGATGCTGAGACCGGTCTGTGGTTCCACGGTGAACGGCCGCAGATGGCGGCGTTGAAGCTCGATGATCTGAGTTACAACAGCGGCAGGTTGGAGTGCGAGTCGGTGCGCCTCACCGAACCACTCTCGGTGCTGCCGAGCTATCTCGAGCAGGCGCGTAAGCTGGCCGCCGGGATCGAGCCGCGAATCGAGGAGTCCGGCGCCAGGTCGGATCTGAGCGACGAGTTCGAGGCGTTGAGGTGGTTTCCGCTGCCTTGATGAACGCTGCACCCCGGATGCGGTGCGAGAGTACGGCGTATCGAAACACAACTCGGTCTTTCTTCAGAAGCCCTTTCTCTTGGGGGATCTTTCGAATGCGATTCGCGAGCTGCTCGAGGACTGACCTCGAAGCGAAGCCTGGTGAGGGGGACGCGCTAGGGTGTGACTGCCGACCAGGAACCGTACGATCCGGACTCGAACCCGTCGCTGAAAACGGAGATGGAATCGGGTCCTTCCCAACCCGCCAGACGTGCCGCCATCCACCAGAACGCCTGACCCTTGAGATAGCAGACCAGCGAGTGGGAATGGGCGCAGCTGATGGCCGGATCGGGACACGCTCCGGGGTTGGCATCGCACCACGGCTGGCACCATGGACAGCTGTCATCGGTGTCCGGATAGTAGACTCCGTCCGGATCCCATTTCTCGATATCGGCAAAGTCAAAAAGCACCTTGGCGTTGTCGGTAGCGTACTGCCGAACGTGATCGTTGTTTTGTTGCAAGGTCGCGCCGCCGCCGTCGGTGTGGCCGGTCATGAGAATGAACCGCATCCCGGGATAGTCGGTTTCAAAGGCAGCCATGGTGTCGAGGTACTGCTGAACGGTGGTCGGCGAGTTGGACGACTGCTCGCCGCACCATGACCACATCGAGAAATCGAAAAAGCCGGTATCCGCAACCGCCTCGGTTCGCGAGATGCCGTCAGGCGTGCTCCAGTAGTCCTGCGGCGTGATGTAGGTCTCCGGTGGATTGCCGGCATAGACGCAGAGGTAGTCCGGTGTGCATGGCGAACTGCTCGGTGGACTACCGCCTGCGTGATCCACCGACAGAGCATATCTGGAGTCCTGCGAGGCCAAGAACTGCAGACCGGAAACGATCTGGCTTCCGTGCGAGGTGTGGGCGTAGTGAAAGGCCAGATCGCGGGCCTGGTCGAGCCAGTGGTCGGGGATCTGTTCGATCTCGATGTTCTCGTGGTCGATGATCAGCGTCTGTTGAGCCTGGGTCGGAACGGCGAGAAGCATGAGACCGATGACGAGAGCGACGGGACCGAGCGGTGCCCTGGTGAAGCGCATATGATGCCTCCAAGTTTTTGTTCCTTAACATCTTATGTCGCAACACATTGGTTGTGGTGACTGAATGATACTCGATTTGAGCGCCGCAGGTGACGTGAGTCACCGGCGCCCCGCAAATCTCACCGAACACCACCACGCCGCGAGGCGGCGCCTACTCATGAAAGGAACACGGGATCGATCCGGCAAGGCACCGTTGTGCCGGCATATCGATGATCGAGTCCGGAGCTGCGTCGATAGAAACTGCCTACCGAAAGTGGAAGAGTCCGGTTTCTTCCATATTCGTGGCGCGCGGTTGAAACACAAAGGACACAAGGGGCCACGATGGTCCCACGAAGCAGCGCAATATTGACCCGGGCCCCCTCCGATCTTGAAGGATCGGACAACCCTGCGATGAGTCAGGAATAACTTGGTGGTCTCTTTGTGGTTCTTGGTGACCTTTGTGTTTCAAGACGCGGGTGCCGACGACCCGAAGACATCCAATCCGAGGATCGGTTTCACCGGATCGACGACGATGCACGTAAATTACTCAATTTCGGACGCTTACAGGAAACGAACAATAATTGTTCTTTGGGAGGCTGAATCAGCTCACGTTCCGATCTGCCGCTTGAGCTGGGCGAGACCGTGGAGTGTCTGTGCGAGATCCTCTCCGTCCGCACCGAGGCTCTCGGCCTTCATCGCCAGTTCGTCGAGGGTCCCGGCTTCGGCCAGCGCTCGACTGCGGAAGGACGAAACCATGGCATTGAATGGTTTTTCCAGATCCTGGAGGTTGTCCCCGTGCCGGAGCTTCAACACCACCTGGAGATCGCCTTCCGTCACTCTTTCGAGTCGCTGACGAACGGCGAAGACGGCGCCCGCCGTGTGATGGGTTTCGACGATGGTCTTGAGCGAGACCGCAACCACGAGAAGCACGGACATGACGAGCATGATCAGCCAGTAGATGTCGTCCTGTCGCTCGATGACCGGTGTCAGTTGTGGGGCGACGGCGGCGAGAAACGAGGTCTGCGAGCTGCGGAGAAACGCGAATCCGAGGTTGACGAGGAGCACCAGGATCGCGACGAGGGATGTGGTCATGACCGCTGTCCGAAGCTGCCGCTTGGGATCGATGAGATAGCGTCGGCGGATGACCTTCGGGCGCTCCGATTGCAGGGGTGGGGGTGTCGTTTCCGGCCACGTATTTTCAATCATGGGAAATCCTCATCTCTTCGATGACTATTGACCACCGATGCCAAAACGGCGAGTGGCCCCGTTTCACTCAGTTGGTCGAGTTCGTCGTGGTTTCGAACCAGGAGCGAACCGGCGAAACCCAGCGCGTTGATCGAGATCCCACGCCAGTGTTCGCGCGATCGTGGAACAACCAGCATCCAGCGGCGGGTCAGGAGGAAATTGTACGGTTGGGTCTCGTCGAGCACCCCGACTGCGGCGCAGGCTTGGCGGTAGAGCCGTTCCAGCTCAGGTGCTCGATGGGCGCCGAGCGGGCACCCGTCGAGGGTGATCAACGAGTGAGCAAACGGCAGGACCGGAATCATCGTCGCAGTGTCCCGCTCGGTCGAGGCGGACACGACCCAATCAAGGGGGGTCGGCTGCGGTCCGTTTCCCAACGGAAGAGGAACGAGTTGCAGGTGTTTGTGGGTTTGGCTCGCGCCCGCCACCGTGCCGCCGTTGTAGAAACCGAGGCCATCCATCTCACCCATGCATGCGGCCAGAGCTTCGAAATCATCGAGGGTCAACAGCGTCTCCTGCGGCTCGAATTCACGGGTCACGATCAACAGGTGGTGGTCAAGGACGTTGAATTTATTGAGGACGCTGAGATGGCGGGGAGAGACGTCGCCGATCAGGAGTTCGGGATCCGGGGGAAGAAACGGGTTGAAGTTTTGGTCGCCCTGCCGGGTGTCGGCCCGTCGCTTGCGGTCCTGGAGGGTGGTGACATGGATGACGAAGGAGATTCCCTGATCCTCGATGATCGTCGTCTCCGTCGGCAAGGAGACGAGTGCTCCCCGAAATGCCGCTCGATCGGTGGTCGCCCTGATCCGGTCTATCAGTGATTTCACGGCTGTGAGTTTAACCCGTACCTCTCACCAGATTTCGTCATCCGCAGTCGATAAGGTGTTGAGAAGAACGGGTTCGTCCTCCCTGCTGCGCCGGTCGATTGTCGTCCAATCCCATGTCAGTCCTGATACCCTGGATGGAGTGTATATTTGTGGGACTGAACGCGGTGCCGACGAGACGGTCCGTTTCGGAGGTGTGTAGGCTCGATGAAGATGGTCAAGGTGGACTGACGCAGTGAGCATGATGTCATTGCGGAATCGCGTGGTTTTCATGGCGGTGGGCGTTGCCGCAGCTGCGTCCGCCGCCCTCATCTTTGTCGGCTACCAGATCAACCTCATCGAGGTCGGGGAGGCACTCCGCGGAAGGGCCGGCGCCATTGCCCAACGGTTGGATCTCTTTGGCGCCGATGGGTCCAATTTTCAGACCCAGGAAAGCGTCGATCGACTGCTGGAGCAACAGAGTTTTGCAGCCGCGGTCGTGTTTTCGTCGAATCGTCAAATGATCGCTTCCGCGCCTTCGACGGCGGTGTTGGGTCCGATTTTGTCGTCGTGGCCTGAATCCGATGGTGCGATCGAGGCGGTGTCGGTCGAAGGAGTCAAGCTCCTCGCCGTCGTGGTGCCCCTGGCCACAGGCGGGCGGGCGTGGATCGCCTTTGACCATGGACCGTACGCCGAGGCCGAGAGTCGGCTCCGCCAAGGGTGGGCGATTGTCGGGGTTGGTGCGGTTCTGGTGGCGCTCATCGCCTCGCTTCTCGTAGGCGGAGGCGCCAGGAAGCGATTGAACAGCATCCGAGACACCGTCGAGCGGCTCGGCAGCGGCGATCTCGAAGCACGTTGCGTCGAGAACGGTCCGGCGGAGATTCTCGAAGTGGCGCGGGGCGTCAACAAGATGGCGGCGAACATGGACGCGCTCATGAAGGAGCTGGGGCACGAGCGGTCGGCGCTCGAACAGCAGGTGAGCGGGCGAACGCGCGAACTCGAGCAGGCGAATCGCCTTCTCATGGACATCGCAAATCGTGACGCCTTGACCGGTCTGGCGAATCGCCGGCGGTTGGAGATGGAGCTCGAGCGAAACATCTCTTTTTCCAAGCGGACCGGACAGCCCTTAGCCGTGATCATGATGGACCTCGACAACTTCAAAATCGTCAACGACACCGCGGGTCATCTTGTCGGCGACAATATCCTCCGAGCGGTGGCCTCGACCTTGCGCTCCCGGGTGCGGGTCACCGATCTGGTGGTTCGCTGGGGTGGCGACGAGTTCTGCATTTTGGTCCCGGCGACCCAGGCTCAGGGCGCCATCGCAGCGGCCGAGAGCCTCGTCGACGCCGTCAAGGAAGCCACTTCAGCGGTGGACCTCCCCGAACCGCTTCAGGCGCCGACGGCGTCGGCCGGTGTGGCCTGCTTCCCCGAGGACGGCGAGGACCCCCACACCTTGATCCTCAACGCCGATGCCGCTCTCTATCAGGTCAAGGCAACGGGCCGCGGGCGGGTTCTGAGGTATTCGCCCGGTTTCTCCAAAGACTGAGTGCGCCTGCTCTATCTGACCGATCGACTCAGCGATCGCGGTGGCGCCGACCACCATCTCGCTCAAGTGATCGCCTCTTCGATTGACCAGGGCTGTGAGGTGAGTGTCGCCTACGGCCGTGACGATGGAGGCGCGGTTCGCCGGATGGAGGTCGACTACCGCCGTATTCGAGGTCTGTCCGGTATGGTCGACTCTGGCGCCCGGCTCGGCGACCTCCCGGACCTGTTGGCGACCAACGATGTTGTCCATGTGCAGAACATCATGAATCCGACGGCGTTGGCCATGGCGGTGGGCGGCGGCCGCGCGGTCGTCACCATTCAGGATCACCGTGTCTTCTGCCCGGGGCAAGGCAAGACCTTGAGCGACGGGAGCGAGTGCACCGTTGAGATGTCGGACACGATTTGTCGTGCGTGTGTTCCCGACGATGCCTACCGGCGATCGACTCTCGCGCTCACCGGGCGTCGTCTCGATGCGGTGCGTGGCGCCAAGATCGTGGTGCTTTCCCACTACATGGCTGAGCAACTCGCGGTGGTGGGAGTGATACCGTCGAGAGTCATCCCACCCTGGGTCGAGATCGGTCCGGATCGGACCGATCCGGGTTCGACCTTCATGCTCGGCGGTCGTCTGGTGACTCACAAGGGAATCGTGGACGGCTGGAAAGCGTGGACCCGTGCCGGACGGCCGCTGCGCCTGGTGGTCGCGGGGTCGGGTCCCCTCGAATCCGAGCTCGCCGGGGCCGATCTTTCCGGTTGGCTCGCACCGGAGGATCTTCGCACCGCGTTGCGGAGCGCGCGAGCATTGATCTTTCCGGCACGATGGCAGGAGCCCTTCGGTATCCTCGGTCTCGAAGCGTTGGCGCAGGGCACCCCGGTTGTGGTGGCGGCGAGCGGCGGGACCGACGACTGGTCGGGATCAGGGTGCATCCGCGTTCCCCCCGGTGATGTCGAGGCTATGACCGACGCCATCCGTCGGCTCGCTGCGGATCCTGAGTGGGCATTGGAGCTCGGACGGGAAGGGCGGTCTGCGGTGAGGATGCGCTTCACCCGGGACCGCATTGCCCCCATGCTGGTTGAGCTCTACCGCAGTGTTGCGTTGTCTTGAGCCTGGTTTTCTTGAGCTACACTGTGGCGATATGCCGAGGAGGATGACCGTGACGAGAATGACGGTGATGATGATTGTCGTGGGCGCGATGTGCGCTGTCGCCTGTGGTGCGGGCTCCGAACCGGCAGCCGCGGTGGCGACCGAGGGGATTCCAAAGGAAGTGGATCCGTTGCCCGCCCTCCTCGATCGTCCGTTCACCGCCGAGCAGATTCGCGACGAGTGGACCGAGGGTTTTCAGCTGCGAATCCGCCGCTGGACGCCGAAGGCCGAGATCTTCGAGGTCTGGACCGTCATCGATGCTGATGCCGACGGCGTCGATATCGAGTCCAAGGCCATGGATGAGGCCGGGGCATCCGAGGGAGAAGCTCGCGTCCAGACCTCGACCTGGGTCCAGCTTCGCGACCACGCGTCGTTCCCCGTTGATCGCGCCACCCGCGAGTCGGTCAGCCGGGAGACGCCCCTGGGAGAACTGCAAGGCTGGCTCTACACGGTGAGTGATCCCTCGACCGGCGCCGTGACCGAGTTGTTCTTCGCCGAAACCCTGCCGGGAGCGCCGGTCTTCGTCCACGTGCTTTCCGGTGGCGAAATCGTGGAGATCTTCGAACAGGTCGAGCGCATCCGTCCCTAGCCTCCTGTCGAGCGCGAGAGGAATCGTTGTCCTCCATAGCCGGTTGAGTGAAATGCAACCCGATGCTTTTATGACCGTATCGATATCTGGACTCAAAAACCAAGGAGGATTTCATGGCCCATCCAGCGCATGGACGTTTTGTGTGGTACGACTTGATGACCACGGACCAGCCCGCCGCCAAGGCCTTTTACAACCAGATCATCGGTTGGGGAACCAAACCATGGGAGGGCAGCGATATGCCCTACACCATGTGGATTCGCGGTGAAGAACCCATCGGCGGGATCATGGATCTTCCCAAGGAGGCCAGCGATGCCGGGGCGCCGTCCCACTGGCTCGCCTATGTCGCCGTGACCGATGTCGCCGAGACATGTGAGCGTGCGACCGAGCTTGGCGCAACCGTGTTGCACGCCCCGATGGACATTGAAGGCGCAGGGTGTTTCGCGATCCTCCAGGATCCGCAGGGCGCCGTCTTTGCCGTCTATACCTCGGAGAATCTCTCCACCGATGCTCCCGAACCGCCGGCGATCGGGCAGTTCTCGTGGCACGAGCTCGCCTCCAGCGATTTCAGCGCCGGATACGACTTCTACGCCGACCTCTTCGGGTGGGAGATCAAGGAAGACATGGATATGGGAGAGGGTTGGATCTATCGTATGTACGGCGAGGCGGGCAGCTATCCCCTCGGTGGGATGTTCACCAAACCCGACGAAATGCCAGGCCCGCCGATGTGGCTCTATTACATTTCGGTGCCGAGCGTCGACGACGCCGTGGCGAGGGTGAAGGAGCTTGGCGGCCAGGTGCTTAACGGACCCATGGATGTCCCGGGCGGTGACAAGATCGCCCAGTGCATGGATCCCCAGGGTGCGGCCTTCGCCCTGCACTCGTCTGCACCCCAGAACTAATCACCGAAATTCCCGAAATCAAATGCCGCTCGGCTCGTGCCGGGCGGCGTTTCTATTTCGTGAGCTCGAGGACCTTGTAGCCGGATCTGTCTTCGACCTGGCGCAGGCGCCCGATCTCACGCAGGTCGCGTTCCCACGGCAGAGTCCGGTTGGCGACGATGAGGGCTTTGCCGCCCGGCGAGAGAACCGTATCGATGGCGCCGAAGATCGCGCGGGCGGGTTGGAGATCCACCGGAACTCCACTGTGAAACGGTGGGTTCACCAGAACCAGATCACAGCGTCGCGCCGGCGGTGGATCCATCACCGCGTCCCACCACTTGACCTCGCAGCGATGGGCGAGGCCGAGATCGGCGGCGTTGCGGGTGGCGCACTCGACGGCGCGGTGATCGACATCGGCGAAAACCGCCGTCGCGTCCGGCCACCGACGGAGTGCAGCCAGACCAAGGACTCCGAGACCGCAACCGGGATCGAAGATCGAAGTCGGCGAATCGAACTCGCCGAGGTGGTCCAATAACATCCTGGTGCCGGGATCGATGCCGTCCGCCGAGAATACGCCCGCGGCGGATTTGAGTTCGAATCGATCGTGATCGGTCACGACGTCGATGGGGGAGATTTCGGGACGTTCCGGTTCGAGTGGGCCCTCCCGCCGCCAGAGTGCGATCCTCGAGCGGGCGCGGTTGGCGAGAATCTCCGCAGGTTGTTCGAGTTCGTCCGAGAGTCGTTTCACCGCCGATTTGACGCCGAGGTCGTTGCCGCCGACGAGGAGGAGGCGACCGCCCGACTCGAGCCGACGCCACGCTTCTCCCAGACCCTCCCAGGTGGCTGCGCGTCCCTTCTGGAGATGGACGACGGCCCGGGCGAAGAGCTCATCCGGGGCCTCCGCCCAGCTCGAGATCGCCTCGATCCGAGCCTCGCGCGCCCGCAGCCAATCGGTCCGGAGCGGAAGCACTGAAGTCCCGCCTGTCATTGTGACCGCGGCGAACCCGAAGACCTCGAGCGTCGGGACATCATCGAGGACACCCGGGTCGCTGAGAACGTCCGCCGCGGTTGGCTTGGATCGCTGTGCCATCGCTGGTGACGGTAGCAGATTCGGAGAATGAAATGCCGACTTCGACCCTTTGCGGTAAAACTGCGTGGAACCCTTACGCTCCGCCGGCGAGGCTCTACGGCGTTCTCAGGACGATGTCGTTCCGCCCGTTGCTCAGGTGCACCCGGTCGCGTTCGATGACCTTGACCCGGTAGCCCTCGATGACCCCACCCAGATGAAGCTCGATGCCGTTGATTTCGGCGAAGGGATCATCGGTGCGGAAAATGATGTAGTCGAGGCTGAGCTGGACCCTTCCGAGGTTGGCCTCGAGGACATAGACATCGGCGCCGTCTTCGACCCCGATAAAGCCCCCGTCGAATTCCGTCGTTTCCGAGGTCGCGCGAGTCGCCGTCTTAACGGCGACGGTGGGTTGTGCGGCGGGTTCCTCCGATCCGAGTTCTGTCGTCGACTCCGGGTCAGGTGCGACGTAGGGAGGGGCATTGTTTGGCAAGTCCGATCCGGTAGATGAGGGGAGCGGGGACCCGAGGGATGGTCTGTCCGTCCCATTGACCATTGCCACTGCCGTGGGAGGGTTATCGGTCGCTTCAGGTTGGGTCGCTTCGCCCCGGCTGAGGAGCCACCATGCGGCGCTGCCCCCGGCTACGGTGGCGGCGATGGCGATGGCAGCGCCCAGTGCCAGCCCGAGACCGAGGTTCGAGCTGGTGTGGGGATTGGCGATCTTGGCCGAGAAGAGGACCCCCTTGCGCTCACTCTCCCTTTCAGCCGCCTCCTGTCTGGTCTTGCGCAGGGCATCACCGATGAGACTCATGGGGTCTTGCCGCCGAGTTCTCGAACCGCCCTGCGGACCTGCCAGAAACCGAGCCGATTGCGCCCTTCCACATAGCCGCAGAGCAGGGTCTTGTCGCAGACGGCATTGATGAGCCTCGGGACCCCACGGGAGTGACGGTAGATGGACCGGTATGCCGCAGTCGTGAAAGTCGGCCGGCCGTTGGAACCCGCCACCTGGAGCCGGTGCAGAATATAGGCCTCCACCTCGTTCTTGCGGATTGGTTCGATGTGATAGCGGACGGTGATGCGCTGGCTGAGCTGACGCAGGCTGTCGCCCGCGAGCATGGTCCTGAGTTCCGGCTGGCCGACGAGTACGATCTGGAGGAGCTTGCGATCGTCGGTCTCCAGATTCGACAGCAACCGGACCTGCTCGAGGAGATCGGGGGTCATGTCCTGGGCCTCGTCGATGAGGAGAACCACGTCTTTTTCGGCTGAGGCGCGATCGAGAAGAAAGGTGTTGAGGCGGTCGGTGAGTCGCACCCGATCGTTGCCACGATCATCGAGGCCGAGTTCGCGCAGCACCGACCGCAGGAGCTGGATCCCCGTCATAACCGGGTTGAGGATCAATGCGGTGGAGAAGTTCTCGTCGAGCTCATCGAGGACCGCCCGGCACAGCGTGCTCTTGCCGGCACCGACCTCACCGGTGATCTGAATAAAGCCCTTCTGCTGGGTGATGCCGTAGATGATGTGTTCGAAAGCCTCCCGGTGGTATCGACTGAAAAAGAGATACCTGGGATCCGGGGTGATGTTGAATGGTTGCGCCTTGAGGTTAAAAAAATCGAGATACATGGTGTCCGGTGAGTTTCGATTGTACTCCCACCGGATACGTTGCCGGCGCCGAAAGTGTTGTCAGACGAATTCGGGTTGCGGATCCTCCGCATCGGGTTTGAGAAAGAGCATCGCGAGCACGATGTTGGCGGCAGCGTCAATGAGTCCGCCGAGGGGCGCAAGGAAGAAGGTCACGAAGCAGGCCCCCGCGACGATACTGAGCCATGCGTAAACCCGATAGTAGCTGGTACTTTCCGCAGGCAACTTGAGCAGGCGAGCCCCGAGAATGATGCTGAGAATCCCGAGGGTGATGCCGATGACCGCGACCGGGATGATCGCCAGAAAGACCATTGGGCCCTCGTCGAGAACTCCAGTGAGGCCGAAGAACTTCATCGGCATGACGTAGAGGGTCATTGCCACGACCCCCACCACGATGGCCGTAATGAGCCCATCGATGGCGTGGAAGCCATGTCGTTTGTTCAAGAGTGTCCTGAACTGGATGACGACGTAAATGGCGGCGATGGTGTAGCAGATAGTGATGGCGAAGTAGGGCACAAGCAACGGGAGAATCAGTTCGGGCGCCCGATGTTTGGCGACCTCGGTGGCAACGCCAAGGACAAAGGACGGCAGGATGAGCACCGCAGCGGCGATGGCCATATATCCGGCCAGTGCGAATTCGTTTTTTGGTTCTCTCATCTCGATTTCCTCCGTGGCCGACGTTGACGGTCAGACATAATCGGGTAGGTACTCCAGAATGTCCCCGGGCTGACATTCGAGTTCACGGCAGATGGCCTCGAGGGTGGAAAACCGCACCCCCTTGACCTTGCCGGTCTTGAGCAGGGAAAGATTGGTCACCGAGATCCCGATGCGGTTGGCGAGCTCGGTCAACGACACCTTGCGCGTCGCGAGCATCACGTCGAGTCTTACTTCGATGGCCACGGTTTGGTTCCCTTGATCTGAATCCCCGGCTGTTTCATGATGACAACATGGGGCGTAGATTGATGTTTGTCAACAAATTTTCTTTGTAAAACGATTAATATTTATCGTAAAACATAAATCTCTATCGCAGAGACACAAAGAAAACCCCCGTCCTTCGACGGGGGTTGATCGGTCCGATCTTCGTATCCGGTCGGACTCAGTCGTCGTCAGAAGCTCCGAGCATGAACTGATCGAAGTCCATTTCGCCGAGATGGCTGATCATGCTGCCCAGGAGGACCGGGTCGATGCTGCCGGCGAGATTTGCCACCACGGCCTCTTCACCGCCGTCATTGACCAGGGCGGTGAGACCGGCGATATTGCCGTCCGATCCATCGATGCTGAAGATATAGATCTGCTCACCCTCGGACAGGACCCGCACCACGGGGACCCACCCCTGCGCCTCGAGCTGCGCTACCGCAGCGGAGATTCGATCGGCAACGATCCGCTGATCCATCTCTTCCACGCTGCCGACCTGGACCCGGACGCGGGTGAGGTTGGATACCAATTCCTGGAGGCGCGGGTCCTGGTCCTGCATGGCGCCGGCGGCGATCTTGAGGGTCGATCCCTCGAGATTGACGTCAACTTCGAGTTTGGTCGGGTCGAGGATCCCCAGGTCTTCCACAGCGTAGACCCCACGGGTGTCCTGAGCGGCGGCCGGAATCACAGTGACGATGAGGGCCATTAGAACGAGACAGAGACGGGTGATTTGGAGTTTCATGAGTTTCCTTCATTCCGAATCTCGGGTGATATCGCGAGGGAACCGCCCTCCGAGATTCCGTTCGACAGTCGTTGAAGTGGCCGCCCGAGGCCGCGCGCAGCCGCGGGTATGACACGGTGATCGATGACTTCGTTCTGGACGGCGCGGTTGGCCCGCTGAGTGATGTTGCTGACGCAGGCAAGGGCGTAGGTCACCTCTTCGGCGGCGCGGCGCGCCTCTGCGTTGGTGGAGGCGGTTTGGTTTCGGACCATCCCGATAACGCCCACCGCAAGCACGAGAGCCGCCGCAGCGGCCATCCATCCAAGGCGGTAGCGCCCGCCCTGAAAAGCGTGGTGGGAGGAGGGACCTCGATCGATGGTTCGCCGGACGTTTTCCACCACCCGCGGTGGTGGTTCGAGTTCGGGAAGCGACCGGAGCTCCGTGAGTACCTGTCGAGCCGCCGCGGCTTCGCCGGAACAGCTTGGGCACGCGTCGAGGTGCCGGTGGAGATCCTCGGCGACCGAGACTTCGAGCTCATCGTCGAGCATGGGATCGATGAGATCGAGGGCGAGATCGCAGCTCATGGGTTCAACCGTTGACGACATGGGGCTGCACCTCCTTCAAGGAGTCCCGGAGTCGACGTCGCGCCCGGTGCAGGATCACCCTGACGGTGTCGATGTTGATCTCGGTGACATCGCTGATTTCCCGGTAGGACAATCCCTGGATTTCGCGCAGGATGACCACACTCCGGCCGGGTTCTGAGAGTGCGTTCAGCGCTTTGAGGATCTTCGCGCCGAGTTGTGAGCCCTCCGCCATGTTCTCGGGGCTCGGCGCCGGGCTCGGGTGATCGGTCGGGGTCTGCGTCTCTCGTCGGATGGGAATGATCTCGGCCGTCCGCCGACGGCGGCGGAGGACATCGATGCAGGCATTCCGAGTGACAGTCAACAGCCATGCTCCCAATCGATTCGGATCGATCTCTCCGCCGCCCTTCCAGAGCTTGATCAAGACCTCCTGGGTGATGTCCTCGGCTTCGGCGGGATCACCCAGCAGATACGAGGCGTAGGTGAAGACCCTCCTCGAGTATCTCGATACGGCGGAATCGAACCGGTTTCTCTCCATCCAACAACGAAGACGACTGGGTAACCGCAATAGTTACACCCACCCGGAAGAAAATTGGGCGGGGATCGGATTGACATTACACTGTTGAACCTGCTATTCGATGAACTAGATTCTAACTATTTCAATAAAAGGACTTACATGGAACAGAGAGGTCATTGATCTCGTGCAGGTCCGTGGCTCACGCATTTGAAACACAAAGAACACAAAGACCCACAATGGCTTCACGAAGCATCGCAGTATTGACCGGGGCCCCCTCTGATCCTGGAGGTTACGTCAACCCTGCGATGAGTCAGAAAAAACTTTGTGGTTTCTTTGTGGTTCTTCGTGGCCTTTGTGTTTCAAGACTCGGGTGGCGACGAACCTAAGATATTCAATCCGAAGGTTGGACCTATCGGATCGAACGACTGCGATCGAGTTGATGACGAAGCTTCCAGAATAGTCCGGGTTAGTGTGTCGTCGATGACCACCTTGTCGTATCGCCGGTCTCGAAGCCGTCGGCAAAGAGTACCGTGGCGGTGTCGAGATAGAGCACCATCCCGTCGTGGTCCGAGGACCGGTCGGGGACGGTGTCGTCGGTGATGAGGATTCCGGGTGAGTCCGCGTTGCCCCTGCCGTAGAGCTGATCCGTCACATAAGGCTGTGCAGCTCGACCGGTCAGGGCATGGTCGAAGACCTGGTGAGTTCCGCGGTAGAGGTACGAGTAACGTTCGCCGGCCGGCATTCCCTCGATCTCATTGGCCAGAGGCGGGGCGGTGATGACGGGTCCCGACAGCACGTTGTGCTCGGGGGTCACCTCGCCGCGGATCTGACCGATGACATCGACATAGCCGTCGGTGAACTGGAAGGCGTTGTAGTCGCCGATGAGGACCAGCGGGGTGTTGGGTTCGGCAGTCTGGAAGTCCTGAGCCTTCTGGGCGATGGACTGCGCCTGTTGGAATCGTTTTTCGCGGGCGAAATCGTCAAAGGGCTCATCGACCCCACCCAGCGACCGGGTGTGGTTGTTGAGGGCGGCGAAGTCGAAAGAGGCGCTGCCGTCGCCGACCCAGGCGCCCTCGATCAAGAGGGGTGGGTGGTCGAAGAGCTTGTAGCCCCATCCGACGAGGATGTCGTCGAAACCGAGCTGAGTCACCGTCACCGATTCGACGGTGTCCCTCACCAGGTAGCCCACGTTCATTCCGTAGATATTGTTGCCGGGAACGAGGTGTGCGGAGTAGCTCACCGACGGGTCCTCGGCCTCGATATCGGCGGCGAGGGCGATGAGGATGTCGAGCTTCTCGATCTCCTGGAGGCCGATGACATCGGGCGCGCGGAGCACATCGAGAATATATCGTCGGAACTTGGTGCGCCGGATCAGGTACTCGATAGAGGAAACGACATCGTCCTGGATGCCGGGGTCGTCGATATCGTCGTAGAAGCGGAACATGTTCAGCGAGGAGATGGTCATTTCGGTCGGCGTTGCCGGTCGGACGGGCACCACCACGGAGGGGCCGGATGTCAGACTGACCGGTTCAGCCGCCCAGATTTCGTAATTGCCGAACTCGTACGCGAGGGGACCGGTGGCTGCATAGGTGTCACCGGATTTGGCGACGATGTCGGGCTGTCCGAGTCTGTCGGGATCGACCTCGAAGATCTCGGGGTTGCCGTCGAAGACCGGAACCCCGGGTGGCAGCGCGATGACTCCCTGGAAACCAGGGTATTCGGCGCCGATCTCGCGGAAGGGCATGGCGCCGGAGGTGGCGATGGCGAGAAATTCGGCCGTGGGATCAGAGCCGAAGTATTGAGTCGGACCGACCACGTTGCCGGCGGCCACGACCAGCATGCCCTCATAGCACTCGTACTCGATGGCGCAGCTTGGCGTGGTCGGGTCGGGGGATGGGGTGGCGGCATCAAAGATCACCGGGTTCGGTATGGCTCCCGGGCCGGCTGGAATGACGGCGTGCGGACCTTCGAGTTGGGTGAAGCCGTAAAACTCCGTGACGGTGCCAGTGACGTCCACCGCATCACCGACTGATCCCGAATAGGGCGATCCCAGATGGACATAGACGCCTTCGGAAGTGTCGGGATCGCCATCGTCATCACCATCGGGGGTCTGGATGAAAAAGCCCTCAGGGCCGATGGCGGTGATGATGTTCCCGGGGGTCGTCACCTCGCTGCCCTCGAGGGGTGAGAATTCGCCGGCGCCCTGGATGATGTGGATGGCCACGTCGTCGTCGTTGAGGATGGTTCCGATGCCCGTACCGTCGAGGACCTCGGCGTTTGTCCCCACGACATTGGTGATCTCGACGAGGAACTCCTCGTTGATCTCGCCCTTGACATCGCCATTGACGATGACGTTGAAGACCTCTGTTGTCTCTCCCTCGGAGATGACCTGAGCATCGAATGCACTGTCGTAGTCGAGATCGGCCACGGTGGCGGTGCCGTCCTCGGTGGTGATGTCGTAGCTGACCCCGCCGGATGGCGCCGGTTCGGTGAGGCTGACGGTGAAGGTGAAGGTGGTTTCGCCACTGTTGCCCTCCAGGATCGCGACATCGTCGATGCTGACGCCGACGCCGAGCAGAGAACCCCCGTCGGGAGTCACGGCGAGTTCGGCGAAGGTGGCGGACAGGTTTTCCGAGGTCTCGTCATTTCCAGTGAGACCATTGCCCGAGACCAGAGTCTCGGTGCCCTCATCCTTGTCGATGCGGGTGTAGGAGTTGCCGGCGAGGTGGGCCACGGCGGAGGTCACATCCTGGCTCGCGATAGCGGTGTCGTTGAAATAGGTCGTCGTGGTGGCGTCTGGATCGGGT
>Ga0316198_10000402_pt1 | contig 22482 bp, 24 predicted proteins | sample OudBieAanoxic_MG_FD_204935 | JGI IMG/M metagenome (GOLD analysis project Ga0316198, IMG submission 204935) | Coastal sediment microbial communities from Oude Bieten Haven, Netherlands - site A anoxic | ecosystem: Environmental > Aquatic > Marine > Coastal > Sediment | place: Netherlands...
GCGTATCGCCTCGGCTTCCGAGTGTAGGCCTCAGGTCTACTTCCGGCGACATAGTCGTTGCACATCGACGGCGGCCTTCGCCGTCGATGAACTCGTTGTTCGGCCCAATGAGGACTATGTTTCTCCCGTCACACTGCGAAAGGACACAAACCATGAAGGTCTGGATCGATCAGGATCTCTGCACCGGAGATGGAATCTGCGAGGAGATAGCCCCCGACGTGTTCGTCCTCCTTGACGACGGACTCGCCTATGTGCGCGAGGGTGACAAGATCTTCGCCGCCGCCGAGGGGAATGCCCAGGGCGCCGAGGGACTCGCGAATTTCCCCGAAGATCAGATGGATGCCGTCGTCGAATCGGCTGAAGAGTGCCCGGGCGAGTGCATCTTCATCGAGCCGTAGACCGCAGCACTTCGTGCTGCGGGGTACTCCGTAGTCAGTAGTCCGTAGAGGCCGCACCATCGGTGCGGCCTCTTTCTTGTTCATGGGGATCGTGCCCGGGCCCCTCCGCCGCGTACGGAGTACGGACTACGGGCTTGCCCAGGAACTTTCTCGCCACCGTCAAGAAACCGGTATGCCCCACCATACGGTGGGACGGGCGAACGGAACGGCCGCTCACCGACCATTCCCGCATCATCACTTCGAACGACATGATCTCGAGGAACCGGCCGGTCTCGTCGATCGAAGCTCGAACCTGCTCGACCTGCGGGACATTCGGGACGAAACACGCGAACACGCCGCCGCCGGGGAGGTGCTCGGCGGCCGGACCGACGGTCTCCCACGGATCGGGCACATCGAGGACGATGCGATCCGGTGCAATGCCTTCAACGAAATCCGCGACTTCACCCACGCGGAGATCGAGCCATTCCGGGACGGAACCGAAGAACCCTACGATACGTTTCTTGGCGAGCCCCGCGTGATCCGGCCGTCGCTCGATGCTGACAACCCGCCCGGTGGGGCCCACAGCTCGCGCCAGCATCATCGTGAGGCCACCCGATCCGGTACCGGCCTCGAGCACCGTCATACCGGGACCGATATCAGCCCAAACGATCAGGGCTGCGGCGTCCTTCGGATACAGGACGGTCGCACCACGCGCCATCTTGAGGACGTAGTCGGCGAGGCGAGGCCTGAGCACGGTGAGGTGAGTGCCGCTTGTTGTCTCGAGTGATGACCCTTCCAACGTTCCGATAATGTCGTCGTGCGGAAGGGCTCCACGATGGGAATGGAAGTCTCGCCCCGGGATCAGGTCGATGAGGTATCGCCTGCCCTTGGCGTCATATAACAGGCAGGCATCTCCCGGCTCGAACGGCGTTCCGGTGGCCTGAGTCACCCGATGGCCGGGATGATCGCAATAGCGAACGACAACACCATCGTCACGACGATCAGCCAGATGAACACCTTTACCCACGTCTTCTGGTTGCGCATCCCCGATCCCTACCGATCCACGGTTACGTCATACCGGACGATCGGCCGGCGTCCACGTTTGACGCGAACAGCGAAGCTCTGGTCGGTGTCGATCGAGGTGGCGTAGATGAGCTTCGGCGCCCTCTTCTTCTGAGAGAGCCCATAGGCGGCAACCGCCAGCGCCAGGGCGAAACGTGTGTAGTCACCCTCGCGAAGAGCCGCCCTTGCATTCTTGGTCCCGACGCGAACGAGCGCGGGAAACTTCCGGTACCACCACCGCTGAACGAAGTAGCCAAGCCCGATCATGTCGTTTGATAGACCTCGATATGGATGCGTCGCCTGCGCGACCGCCAGATGCCGTACGCGACAATGGCTACAACCACGACCACGGCGACACCGACAACCAACCCTACGTTCTGCTTGGCTTCATCTTCGGTGGTGACAACAACGTCTTCGATGTCCCTCAGCTTCGCTTCAAGCTCATCGCGAGTGACGGTCATGGCGTGCCTCCGGTGACGGGTTGGGGTTCCTCAGGTTCAGACTTCGGACCAAGCTTCACGAGGACGGCAACGATCACCACCGCAACGATGACGACGATCAGGTAGGCAAGTGCTTCCCAGTACGCCCCCTCCGGGAGCAATCTGACCAGTCCGCGCAATCCCGCGACGCCGAGCAGCAAGGCCGCCACGGCCCAGAGGGCGGCCGCGCCGAGTGAGAACCCGGCAAAATGACCGAGCCTCTTGGCTTGTCCGACGGTCTCTTGGAGGAGATACTCCTTCGCGAGATCACGGAATTCTGTGATCATGGCCGGTAGATCCTGCAGTTTTGCCATCTCTGTTCCTCAGCGTGCTGGGTGGTACCCCAGGCTAATCACATTTTTGACCGTCACGCTCGCGCACCTACGTCGGGTACCATGACGGGCCACCATGGACTCGGACGAGCGCGGCCACGACACCCTCGACGATCCCTTCGGAGTCGCAGGGCGCCGGAGAGCTCGCCGCAACATGATCCCCCTGGTCGGTGGACAAGCAGTGTCCATGTTCGGGGACTATATCGCGTTCTTCTCGCTCCCCTATTTCGTGCTGGCGCTCACGGCCGAACCGATCGATCTTGGCCTCACGGCAGCCGCTGAGACACTGCCGATGCTCCTCTTTGGGCTCGTCGCCGGTGTGATCCTTGACCGCTGGCGGAACCTTCGCGGCGCGCTCGTGGCTGTCGACCTTGCCCGAGCTGCGGTGTTCGCAGGCCTTGCGCTCGCAGCAGCCAACGGCGCCAGCACCCGATGGCTCGTATTCGGCGTCGCATTCATCATTGGAACGTTGTCGGTGTTCTTTGACTCTGGACTCCAGACGCTGATGCCGTCGGTGATCGACGATGACATGCTCATCGACGCCAACTCGCAGCTCGCCGTATCCCGCATGGTGACCTTGAGCATCGGCCCGCTCGTCGGAGGAATCTTCATTGCACTCAGCGGAGGTTTTGCGATCGCATTCCTCATCAACGCCGCGACGTTCCTCGTTTCTGCTGCGTTCCTCACGATGCTCCGTGTCGTGCACGACCGACCCGCTGCGTCAAGTGAAGCGTTCCGGGATTCGTTGGTTGACGGTCTCAAGTTCCTGCTCGGCGACCCCCGACTCCGATGGGCAACCCTTGGAGGAACGTTGACGAACCTGGTTTTCCAGCCGCTGGAGGCGCTGTTGGTGCTCTTCGTGGTTACCGAGGTTCTCGATCTGCCGGCTGACACGATCGGAGATCTCACCACGGTCGGCACGAGCATTGGCATCTTCTACGCGATCAATGCGGGGATCGGCGCAGTGGGTGCCTCCTTCGCTCCGCGCGTTTCGGCGCGCTTGCCCCTCGGTACGATGTACGTCATTGGCCTCTTTCTCGTCGGAGGAGGGTTCCTCGCCCTCGCCATCATCGGGACGTTCCTCGCTGTGATTCCTGCCGGCCTCACATTCGTCGGGATCACCTGGGTGAACGTTTCGTTGACGACAATGCGCCAGCGACTCACCCCACCTGAGTTGCTCGGCCGGGTCATCGCTGCGTCGCGAACACTTGCGTGGCTCGGCCTGCCGGTCGGGGCGGCGATCGGAGGGATCATCGCAGGCGAAATCGGCGTCGTACCCGTCTATGTGGGCGGCTCGCTCCTGGTCCTCGCCATCGCCACCTTCCTGCTCGGAACCGCGCTCGTGCGGGACCCGGTGATGGCTGATCCCGGCGATGAAGAGGACCCGCTGCCCGCGGCAGAGAGGAGCTGATCAAACGGTGTTCCTGGCGGAATGGAGGCGCGACCACCAGCGGTGACCGTGTGATCTCAGAAGCGCTTGCGCTGCTTCACGCGCATCCCGCGACGGCTCTTCGCCATCCAACCGATGGCGAATCCAAGAGCCAAGGCAACAACGATCCAGATAACGATCTGTGAGCCGACGTACAGCACTTATCCCTCCAGGGCAATGAACTCGATGCGGCGATTCTTCTGCCGACCTTCTTCGGTCGAATTGTCCGCGATCGGGCGGGTATCACCGTAGCCGACCGCCAGGAAACGCTCGGGATCTTCCCCCCGGCTCACGAAGTAGTCCAGGACGGCTTGTGCGCGTCGACGCGAGAGATCGAGATTCCGATCCGGGCTCCCCTGCGCGTCGGCGTGTCCTGCGATCTCGACCGGCACCGCGGAGAATTCGACGAGCGGGACCAGAAGCTCGTCCAGCAGCGCGATCCCAGCCGGGGTTAGTTGGTCACTCGCAAACTCGAACTCGACAACCTTGCCCTCGATCAGTTCGGCGAGTGTCCGCTCAAGTTCTTCGACTTCGGCCTTCGTTGGCGCCGGAGGCTTTGGTGGCCCGAGTACTCCGTCGGTCACGTCGAAACCCTCGGCTCCAAGTGCCACGATCAGGCCTTCGGAGGCATCCGAAAGGTCACGCTTGACTTGGCGCGTCTCGGCCTTGCCGGCGGTCGTCACAACTTCACCTGCCGGATTGACGGTCACGGATCCCTCGTCCAGGCCCGCCGCCAGGGCGCCGACGAGCGCGACGACGGTGCCGATCCAATCATCCTCCGGTTCCAGGCCCTCGAGCACCTCGACGCCGGCCACCTCAACAACGCTGAAGCGAGTTGCCGTGCCGTCTCCAGCGACAAGTGCGCCGAGTGATGCGGCAAGGAATTCCCGTTGCTCCTCGCTCGAAATCGTCCCGCTCGCGGTTACGGTGTCTCCAGACCAGGACACAACAACGGGTGATCCGGAGACCACGCTGACGACAGCGTCAGGCGTTTCGATCTCCCAGACGCCGATCGCGTCCACCGACCCAACGCCGGAGAGCGCCGCAACCGCCTGCACACCGCTCTCGATGTCCTGCCCCTCGCGGTATTGCCCCTTCAATGAAACGGCGAGACCGTCCACGTCCGCGCTGATCTCCTGGAACCCGGCGATACGCAGCGCCTGCTCCGAACGAGCTGCAAGATCCGATTCGACCGATGCTGTCCCCATCAGCACGGCGAGAACCATGAGCATCACGACAAGCAGGACCATACCGGCCACGAACGCGGCCCACGATGCGGCGGGGTCGACCTCGGTCGGGGGTGTGAACCTCGACGTCATCGGTTGCGAACGCGACGGGGTCTTTCGATCGAGTTTTTGAAGACGCTTCGACGTTTTGCTTGCCATGATCTCTCAGAATGCTACCGAGTGCGGTCGTAAGTGAACGCACCGCGGTTATGTATCGGTCGTTGGCTAGCCGACCTCAACCGATGATTCGTCGAGAACAACACGGATCGCTTCGTAATCCCGCAGCGCATTCGTGAGCATGTCTCCGGTCGCTTCCTTCAGCGAACGGAGGCGACGAGCAAGATCTTCGTACTCGTCTCGACTCTGAGCGAATCGCTCGATGGCGCGGCGACGCTCGGTCTCGTATGCCTCTGAAGCACGCCGGGTGGCTTCAGCGAGAATCGATTCGGCCTCGCTGCGTGCGGCGCTGACGAGGCGTTCGGCCTCCGCCCTGCTCTCAGCCCGAGCACGATCGGCTTCGCTTCGCGCAGTTGCAAGCTCGATCTCTCCGAGCCCAGTGGTTTCGTCGCGGAGTGCCTCGGCCGCTTGGGCAACACTCTCGGCTTCCAGGGTCGCGGCATCGAGGCGCGCCTGGGCCTGCATGAGGAGGCCCTCTGCATCCTTCCGCGCCTGCTCCGCTGCGGCGCGAGGCTCAGACAGCAATCGAGCAGATTCGATCTCAGCGTCTCGAAGGATCATGGCTGCGCGTTCTTCGGCCTCCGAAAGCAGTTTCTGCTTGGCCTCGGCCGCAGCAACGTAGGCGCTCTCGACCGAGTCCTCAGCCTCGCGATTTCCGATCCGACGACGATCCAGTTCACGGTTATGGATCAAGGTATCTCGAAGGTTCTCCTCGAGTACGGCGATGGACGCCGCCATCTCCGACAGGAACGCGTCGACCTGGGAGCGGTTGTATCCGCGCCGTCCCACATCGAATGATCGACCTTCGATCGACTCTGCCAGCGAGTCCATTGGCGTCCTCCTCATTCCCGGCAGAGGCCCGCACCGGGACGATCAGTCTATTCCGACTACTCTGCGCGGTCAACAGGTTCTTCTCGGCTACCCAGTGTGTCTACTTGAGGGATGTCGGCACCGGCCATGTCGCGAGGCAATCTGATGGTCCGCGAGCGGTAGCCTTCCCCAATGGCCCTGGCACCACCACCCCTTGGCGCCGCCGACTGTGAGATAGCCGTCGACGGCTGGCTCGCTCAGCCCATCAACGCGTGGTCGAGCCTGGCGTACGCCGTCGTTGGGATGGTGTTGATCGCTTCGATTTCGCAAGCGCCGCGTTCGGATCGCCAGCTCCGCGTGGCGTTCGGTGTACTCATGGTGGCTACCGGGATTGGGAGTTTCCTTTACCATGGGTCGCAGCCTGCGGCTGCCGGTTTTGCGCACGACATCACCTTCCTCGCAGTGTTGTGGTTCCTGATTCTCATGAATCCGGCGTCGCCGTATGGTGTCCCACGGCGATATGCCTGGATCGCCCTCGTATCGATCACGATCACCGCTTCCGCCGTTCTGATTGCGTCGCCGCACTCGACCAACCTCCTCACCGGCATCTCCGTCGTCGCGCTCATCACGTCGGACGTCCTGGTCCAGCGGATCGGCGGCATCAACTGGCGCTGGTACGCCGCGGCACTGCTTCTGCTGGCTGCGTCGCTCGTATTCAACCTCCTCGGCCGCTCCGGCAGCGCCACCTGCGATCCTGACTCGCTCATCCAATCTCACGCGTTGTGGCACGCCCTCTCCGCCGCGGCGCTTGGTGCCTACTACGTTGCCACGACCGTTCCCCGAAACCAGGAGCCGAGCCCATGACCCTCCCCGTGAGCCTGGCGGACGTTGAAGCCGCTGCTGATCGGATCAAGCCGTTCGTCCACCGAACTCCGATATTCACGTCGGCCACACTTGACCGCGAACTCGGGGCACACGTCTTCTTCAAAGCAGAGAACCTCCAGAAGGTCGGGGCATTCAAAGCGCGTGGGGCAACGAACGCTGTGCTCCAACTCCCGGCCGACGCTACGGGCGTCGTTACCCACTCGTCCGGCAACCATGGTCAAGCCGTTGCGTACGCAGCATCGATCCGAGACCTCCCGGCATGGGTCGTCATGCCGCGCACCGCGCCCGCCCTCAAGATGGATGCCGTTCGTTCCTACGGCGCCGAGGTTGTCCTCTGTGATCATGCAGATCGCGAATCAACTGCGGCCGAGGTGATGGAACGCACGGGAGCCGTGCTGGTACATCCATTCGACAATTCCGCGGTCATCGCAGGCCAGGGCACAGCAACACTCGAACTCCTCGACCAGGTGCCCAACCTCGACGTCATCGTCGCTCCGATCGGCGGAGGCGGCCTCCTCTCAGGCGCCGCAACGGTCGCCGGCGAAAAGAACCCATCGGTTCCAGTCGTCGGTGCCGAGCCGTTCGCCGTCGACGACGCGTACCGGTCGCTCACATCCGGCATTCGACAACCCGGAGTCGAGTCGCCGATCACGATCGCAGACGGCCTCCTCACGGGAATCGGAGCCCTCGCGTTCACCATCCTCATGGCACACGAAGTCCACGTGATCCGCGTCACCGAGGCGGCCATTCTCAAGGCGGCCGCCTTCCTGCTCCTCAGGATGAAGCTGGTTGTGGAGCCGTCAGGTGCCACACCCCTCGCCGCCGTCAGAACCGAACCGAAGCGATTTCGGGGCCAACGAGTTGGAGTGATCATCTCCGGCGGGAACACCGACTTCTCATGGCTCGCAGCGGCAGAGACCCTCACATCGCCCCGGGGAACCAGTCCTTGATCTGGAACGTCTTGCGGGTTGCCACAGCGTCTTCCATGAGCACGTCCGGGACGTTCAGCGCCGATTGACCCACGTTGTGCGGCCGAGCGGCGGTCTCGACCGGCCGACCCTCCGAGAGATCGCAGACCTCTTGCGCGCGAGCTGAGATCTCGGCTGTTCCAATGCGGCGGGCAAGCTCAATGATCGTCTCCTTCGGGAGTCCGAGGAGCGGTCGCAAGAGGGGAACATCCGAGGCTTCCGAGACCCCAACCAGGTGCGGCAATGTTTGTGACGACACCTGTCCAAGCGCGTCTCCCGTGACCAGCGCAAGAACGTCCTGTTCCTTGGCAATGTGCGACGCCGCTTGCGCCATCAGCACCTTGAGGGCCACCTGACGCATTCGTGGGCCAACCTTGTCAAACAGCGCCTCCTTCACCGGCTGGAACTCGACAACGTGCACAGCGGGATCCGTCCCGTACCCCCACCGCTCCCACAACGACCGGGCGACGGCCAGGGCATGGTCGGATTGGGAGCACGACAGCGTGAAGTGGACGAATTCGACGGGTGATCCGCGCGACATCATCATCCATGCGGCAACCACCGAGTCGTATCCGCCCGAGATCAGCACCAGGAGCGGCTCCTGAGTCCCGACCGGTAGACCACCGGGACCACGATGTCGTTCGACGACGAGGAATGCCCGGTGGTCGAGCACCGTGACCTCCACAAGTTCTTCCGGATCATCGAGATTGACCGTTCCCCCGGCCTCGACGAGGAGATCCCCTGTCTTGCAGGCCAGATCGTACGATCGCCACGGATGGTCGCCACGGCGCTTCACGCGAATGCCGAACGTGTGACCGGCGACACGGTCCCGGGTGTGGCGAGCGACCTCAGAGGCGAGGTTGTCGAGGTCTCCGCCGTCCAACTCGACCATCTCGCTGACCGACGCAACACCGAAGACTCGTGTCACGTGCTCGATGACGTCTCCGGTCTGATCCCCGGCATCGATGGAGAACCGGTGGGATCCCAGTTTCTCGATCGCGGCGTCACATCCGGCTTCGGCGACCGCCTGCCCAGCGTTGGCGAGGACGCGACGGATCATCCCAGGTTGGGTTCGGTGGGACTTCAGAAAGATGTCGCCCGACAGAGTGAGATGAATCACCAAATTCCCTCGATTCGCTCGCAGCCGAGGATACGGCGCGTCGCATCATTCATCGGCACACCCCTTCACGTCCAGCGCGGCGACGTGCGAACCTCGACGAGCGAGGGGCCGTCAGATACGGACAGCGCTTCTTCGAAGGCGGCCTCGAGATCCTGCGGTCGTTCGACGCGAAAGCCGCGGCCGCCACATAGGTCGGCGTACGCCGCGAAGTCCGGGTTGACCAACTCGGTCTGCCAGACCGGTCGCTGCGCCGCTACCTGCTCTCGGCTGATTTTCGCGAGTTCGTCGTTGCTCAGGACGACATGGGTGATTGGCATTCCGTACTTGACCGCCGTGGTGAACTCCGCGAGATACTGGCCGAGCCCGCCGTCGCCCGAAATCGACACGATCGGTCGCGATCCGGCCGTGGCGGCAAACGCTCCGAGGGCTGCCGGGAGTGCAAAACCGATCGAGCCCAGATACCCGGACATGAGAACGTCCTGACCACCCTTCGACTCGAAGTAGTGACCGAACGCGTACGTGTTGTTCCCCACGTCGACGGCGATGACGGCGTCGGCGGGGGTCACGGCTCCGAGTGCCTCGAACACCCGTGCCGGGTGCACCCAGCCGCGGTCATCGCTCAGACCGGAGCGCCGCCGTTTCTCCGCCCGCCAGTCCTCCCATCGCGTCGCAAGAGCGTCTCGAACGTGCGGATTCTCACGAACAGCCACCCCCGCACAGACCTCTCGTAGGAATACGCCGATGTCTGACCAGATCGGAAGGTCGACGGGATGGAACTTCCCAAGGGTCATACGATCCGAATCCACCTGGATCGTCGTCTTCTTCTCAGAGATCCCCGTGTGGTTCGAAAAGGACGCCCCAAGCACAATCAGCAGATCGGCGCCGCTCATCGTGGCCGCCGCCACGCGGGTCCCCGATCGGCCGAGCGCCCCACACGCGAGAGGGTGGTCGTCGCCGACGAGACCCTTCGCCTTGAAGGTCGTGATGATCGGGGCATCGATCATCTCGGCAAGTGCAACAACTTCGTCGGCGAATGACCGGGCACCGTAGCCTGTGACGATCACGGGATGCTGCGCCGCATCGATGAGGTCGATCGCTTCTCCGACCGTACCGGGCGCCGGTGCGGTTGACGGGCTGGCAAGGCGTCCCGACATCGGTCGCGGCGGCGGATCCTCGAGACCGGGCATCTCTTGGACCTCATCAGGAAAGATCAGATGCCCGACCGAGCGGTCCACGATGGCGTGTTTTAGTGCCAGCGCCATCAACTCGGTCGCGTTGCCGGGTTGCAGCACGGTCTGGCCCCATGAGGTCACGGCATCGAACGCCCGATCCAGCGGTACTTCCTGGAAGGCGCCGGGACCCAGAACTTGCGTGTTGACCTGTCCGGTCAGAGCGAGCACCGGCGACCGATCGACGTTCGCGTCCCAAAGGCCCGTGAGAAGGTTCGTCGCTCCCGGTCCTGCGATCGAGAAACATGCCGCTGGGCGGCCGGTGAGTTTGCCGTACGCCGATGCGGCAAAAGCAGCAGCACCCTCGTGCCGGATCGCATAGAAACGAAGACGGCCTGCGCTCTCGGCTCTTCTCAGCGCATCCGCGAGGCCAAGGTTCGAGTGGCCGACCATGCCGAAAACGGAATCCACGCCCCACTCGACCATCACATCGACCATCTGATCCATCAACGTTCGGCTTTGCCTCACCACCGGCAGGCCGACGGCGATCGCACCGTCGCGCTCAGTGAGCGGCAGCGGTGTCGCCGAATCGCCGTAGCCCTCGGGCGGTTCGCCGGTCAGCGGGTCATACTCGTAGCCATGCCACGGACAGATCAGCCATCCGTCCTCGATCGTGCCCTCGCCGAGAGGACCTCCCTGGTGAGGACAGCGATTGTCGAGTGCCCCGAGACCGTTCGTAGTCCGCGCGAGGCACACCGCGCGCCCTCCAACCACGACGGCTTTCACCTCGCTCACCGCGAGGTCATCGGCCTCGATCGCATGCCAGGCGTAGTCGCCCATGTGAGTCCTTCCGTCCGGGTGCTCTGCCAACGCCTCGCCCGCGCCTGCGATTCCTTCCGTGTGTCGGTCGAATGTCGGAACGGGCGCATGCTCCCACAAGAAGGGGCATACCCACGGAGGTGCCCGAAATCAATGGGGCACGTGGATCATCCCCATGGGTGTACCACCGCCGACTCTACTCGACCGCCCGATAGCGGTGCCTGGTACAGCCCCGTCGGTGCGTCGGAGAAGTGGGGCCAATCCTCCCCCAAACGATCAACAACCCCAAGGGGTGGTGCCCAAGGGGTTGTTGGTGTCGGAGAGAAGACTCGAACTTCCACGGGATTTCTCCCACATGGCCCTCAACCATGCGCGTCTACCAATTCCGCCACTCCGACGTAGCGGCCAGAGTATAGGAACCCCGGCACTCAACCCGGCTGGCCTGAACCCTGTGCCGACCGACGGGTCGTTGCAGTTCCGGTCGGCGGATACCCGCGACGAGTCAGCCGTCGGCGCGGTACCAATCCTCGATGTTCCAGGTATAGCCGGCGCGGGTCGGGTTGTGCTTGAAACCCGCGATTTCGTCAGCCCACACGGCCGCGGTCACGAGCCGCGCGTAAAGGGGGTGCAGGATGGCGTTGTCGGCGAGGATCCGCTCTGACTCCTGTATGAGCGCGATCAGCTCAGCGGTATCAACAGTGGAGAACATCTCGTCGCGAACTTCTGCGAATCGGATCGACGTCTCGTCGCTCACGGCTCCCGCAGCCTCGACTCCGTACAGGTAGTTGTTCTGTCCTGCCGGTGGCGGGTTCTCGGGATCCCAGAGATTCGTGATACCAACAAGACCGGACAGACCGGGAGAACCGATCCATGCCCATTCCCCGAGATCCCACGCCCCGTCGTAGAAAGTCTGGCCCCAGAAGAACTGACCATCTTCGAGTTGGTTCTCATAGGGGATACCAGCGGCAGCGAACATGTCGACGAACAACTCAGACATCTTCACCCGAAACGGAACGTTTGACGTCGTGGTGAAGATGACCGTGCACTCCTTGCCCGTCTCCTCTACCGCAGCCGCGTACAGCTCAGCGGCACGAGCCGGATCGTAGTTGTACTGCGCCCATGCCTCCTGAGACAGCGCGGGCGTGAACGCATCCACGTAGGAGTCGAGCGGCTTCGGGTTGGTCTGCCCCACGAGTATCTCGTCGACAAGCAACTGTTTGTTGATCGCATGGCCGATCGCTTGACGCATGTTCAGCGACTCGTTGCATGACGTTGCGTTTCGCTCGTATCGAGTATCACCGAACTGGAATCCGATGTGCTCCCACATCGGGCCCGAGAGCACCTCAACGGAAGCTCCTTCGGGCTCGAGCGCCTTGAGCGTTGTGATCGCCTCGGTCTTCTGATCGGGTGTGAAATTGCCCCCGAGCTGCGTGACGTCTACCTCCCGCAACTTGAAGGATTCGACAATCGCTTCCGGATCCGGGATGAACCGGAAGGTCACGCTATCGAGGTACGGCAACTGCTGATCGGTCAGCGGGTCGGTCTTCCAGTAGTTGTCGTTGCGCACGAGTGTGATCGACTCGCCCTTGACCCACTGATCGAACATGAACGGCCCCCCGGACACCCACATCGTTTCGTCCCAGTCCGCAATGAAGTCCGAACCTTCGACGGAATGCTTGGGAATGATCGTCCCGAAGATCAGCTCGTAGAACGTCGTTGGCGCCGCAAGCGTGTACTCAAACGTCTTCGGGCCCACCACGATCGACTCGGGGATGATGTCCTCGTAGGTGGCCTTGCCGATGGGCTGTGCCGGATCCATGATGACGTCGTAGGTGAATTTGAAGTCGGCACCAGAGATCGGGGTTCCGTCCGCCCAGACCGCCTCGTCCTTGATGGTGTATGTGACGGTCATCGTGCCATCTTCGTCGTTCACCACGACGCCGCCGTTGGCCGTCGTCGGCAGCTCGGTGACGACCTCGGGAACCAGCTCGAGCGTGTAGCCGTCAACGTCCTGAACACCGGTCAGATACCCCTGCCCGATGAGCGAAACGATTGTCTTGCTGCCGCCCGGCGCATACGGATTCAGCGTCGGTGGTTCTTCATCGTCGGCGACGATCGCCTCACCACCGTAGGGCTTCTGAGGTTTCGCCTCGGTGGTCGTCGTCTGAGGCGCCTTGGTAGTGGTCGTGGTCGCCTGGGTCGTCGAGGTGGTGGTGGTTGTTGTCTCGTCTGCGCTGTCGTCGCTCGGTGAGCATGCGGCCGCCACGAGCGCGAAAACCAACAAGAATGCCGTCAACGCGACGGCGCGGCTTCGCCACAAACGAGTCAAGGTGTGCCTCCAAGTCTCAGCGGATTGGGTTCCAGACCACCGTCACCCCCGGACGGGAATCAGCCTGCCATCAGCCACGTCAACCACAGCGTGAAGACGGCAAACGAGACCGCAGTCACAACCGTGAGGCGATCGAGGTTCCTCTCGACCACCGTCGAGCCCGTGATGTTCCCCGAACTCATGCCTCCGCCGAACATGTCCGACACGCCCCCGCCCCGGCCTGCGTGAAGCAGGATCAGGAAGATGAGCCCGAGCGAGATGAGCAACTGCATGACGGCGACGATCTGGGTCAACAACTCAAGAACCCCTTCTCATTGGCCCGCCTACCGACGAACCGTGCGATCGGAAGTATGCCGGTCTCCCGCCGCTACTGCAAGAACTGAAGCCTCGGGAGCACACGGGACAACCGAGCCACGGGGACACGAGACACAAGACGTGAGATTCGAGACTTGAGACATGAGACGCGCGGCGGGCCTCATGGGCGCGATCCAAGCTCCCAGGCCGCCCCCACCCGCCCGAGCTTTGCTCGGGCGCCCTCCGGATTGGAACTCGGCACGGACACGTTTGAGGCTTGACCCCCTCCGTCAGCGGCTCCGCCGCTGCCACCTCCCCCTGATGGGGAGGAATCGGTTCGGGTCTCGGGTCTCGGATCGCTTGTCCCCTACGTGCCCAGCGCCTGGCGGGCGACCGCTGCTGCTGCTGCCGCTGCCGCTGCCGGGTCGCCGAGGTATTCGCTAGCGATCGGACGGAGGTCGGCATCGAGGCGGTAGACCAGCGGGATACCGGTGGGGATGTTGAGCTCGGTAATGGCCTCATCTGAAACATCGTCGAGGTGCTTCACGAGAGCGCGGAGACTGTTGCCGTGTGCGGCTACGAGCACCCGCTTGCCGGCTCGGATTGCCGGCACGATCTCGTCGTACCAGTAGGGCAACATGCGATCGACCACGTCCGAGAGGCATTCGGTCGCGGGCGCCAATTCCGGGGGCATCCATGCATACCGGGGGTCGTTCAGAGGATGCCGGGGATCGGTGATCTCGAGTGGCGGTGGAGGCGTGTCATACGACCGTCGCCAGATATGGACCTGTTCGGGGCCGAATTCGTCGGACGTCTGCTTCTTGTTGAGCCCCTGCAACGCCCCGTAGTGACGCTCGTTCAGCCGCCAGTGTTTCTCGACGGGTACCCAGCCCAGGTCCATTTCGTCGAGGGCGATCGCCGCCGTGTTGATCGCTCGACGCAGCAACGACGTCTGCACGACGTCGAAGGACAAGTCGGCCTCGGCCATGAGCCGGCCACCCGCCCGCGCTTCTTCGACGCCCTGCTCAGAGAGGGCAACATCCGTCCACCCAGTGAACACGTTCTCCAGATTCCAGACGCTCTGTCCGTGACGGAGAAGAACCAGCGTGTATTCCATGTCAAACCTTTCCTATCGGGTGTTTTCAGTCTGCCACCACCGGGCGGCACACAAGTTGGTACAGCGTCCACCTCGGGATCCGGAGCCCCGCCCATCGTCCCGCCCGGGTTTCGAGTCTGGACTCATCGAGGATCGGCAGAAGCTCCTCATGACGGCCACCGTTGGAGCGGATCGCCGCGCCGATGGCCTCCCGAGCTAGCGCCTCGCCGTCGCCAAGCCGCCCCTCATCGTCCTGGGTCACGACAACGGTGAGCGAGAGGAGAACACGGGCCGAGGCCAGATCGGCGTCGACCTCGATCTCGGCTGCCGAATCACAATCGCGCAGATCGTCAACTACCCGATCGATGTGCGGCCGCAGACCCTCGTCGGTCTCCCAAGGAACGCGTCGCGTGACGACGAAGTCGCCCTGCGCGCGCCACAGCTCCGAACTCACACCCAGTAGCGGATCACAGAGGCGAACGTATCGGGATCGAGGCTGGCTCCACCAACGAGGCCGCCGTCGATGTCCTTCTTGGCCATGAGGCCGGCGACGTTGCCCGGGTTCATCGAACCGCCATAGAGGATTCGGATCAACTCCGCAGCGTCACCGGCGATATCGGCGATGGTTGCTCTGACGAATGTCGCCATCGCACCTGCGTCGTCGTCCGATGCCGTTCGGCCCGTTCCGATCGCCCAGATCGGCTCATAGGCCACGACCATTCCTGCGATCTGCTCGGGAGTCAGACCTGCAAGTCCGGCGCGCACCTGGCTGCCGACCTTCTCCTCGGTGACACCCGCCTCACGCTCGTCTTCGGTCTCGCCGCAGCAGAGGATGGGGGTCATGCCGGCGGCGAGGACGGCCCTCACCTTCCGGTTGACGTCTTCGTTCGTCTCACCGAAGATCTCTCGACGCTCTGAGTGCCCGACAATCACCAGGGAGACAGACAGTGCCGCAAGCATCCCCGGAGCGATCTCTCCTGTGTACGCGCCGCTCTCTTCCCAGAAGACGTTCTGCGCACCCAGGCGAATCTGCAGATGATCTGTCTCGATGACGGTCTGTACCGAGCGCAAAGCGGTGAATGGCGGGCACACCCCCACGTCGACTCGTTGGTAGTCGGCGTGGTCGAGGCGATAGCTCAGCTTCTGCACCATCTGGATGGCCTCTAGATGGGTTGCATTCATCTTCCAGTTGCCGACGATCAGGTCCTTGCGCATGTCAACTCCATCTCTTGAGTGCGGCGATGCCCGGCAGGTTCCTTCCTTCGAGAATCTCGAGACCCGCCCCACCGCCGCTTGATACGAACGAAACCTCGTCGTCGCGGCTGAGGAGACGCAATGCTGCCACCGAATCACCACCACCGACGACTGTGTAGCCGTCAGAGGACGCGACGGCCTCAGCGATGCCGGCCGTCCCGTTGCGGAACGCCGGCCATTCAAACACGCCCATCGGGCCGTTCCAGAAGACGCTCGCGGCTTCTTCGATCACTGCACCGAATCGGCGAACTGTCTCCGGCCCAATGTCCAGGCCCATCATCCCGTCGGGAATCGCGGTACCCGGCACCACCCGATGCTCCGCGTCTTCGGCGAATCGATCCGCCACCACGAGGTCATCCGGCAGAACGATCTTCGCCCCTCCAGGACCGTCGAGCACACCCCTGACCTCATCGATCATGGATTCCTCGACAAGCGAGTCGCCGACGTGATAGCCGCCGGCCTTGAGAAGCGTGAAACACATGCCACCTCCGACCAGCATGAGATCGACCTTCGGCAAGAGGTGTTTGATCACCTCGAGCTTGCCCGATACCTTCGCCCCGCCGAGAACGACCACGTAGGGACGGTCGGGTTCGCCGAGAAGGCGCCCGAAAGCCTCGATCTCTCCTTCGAGGAGCCGGCCGGCGGCGGAGGGAAGCCGCTCGGCGACACCCACATTTGAGGCGTGGGCGCGATGAGCCGTTCCGAATGCATCGTTGACGAACACGTCTGCGAGGGCCGCGAGCCCGTCGGCGAGCTCGGGATCGTTCTTCGATTCCCCGGGCTCGAAACGGGTGTTCTCGAGGACAACAACCGCGCCGTTTGGAGCACTCGCTATCTGGGCTTCAACCTCTGGTCCGTACACCCCGTCTGCCTGAATGACCGGGAACCCGCCAAGCTCACCGAGCCGCTCGCTGACCGGTGCCATGCTGAACGACGGATCAACACCCGACGGCCGGCCCAGATGGCTCGCGACGACCACCCGCGCGCCGCGGTCCCGCAACGCTTCGATCGTGGGAAGGCTCGCCCGAATCCGGAAGTCGTCGGCGACCGCGCCCTCGCCGAGCGGAACATTGAGATCCGACCGAACGAGGACGCGTTTGCCTTCGACGTCGAGGGTATCGAGCGTCGGGAGGGTCACGTCAGCTCAGTTTGCGTACGAGGTCGACGAGGCGGGTCGAATAGCCCATCTCGTTGTCGTACCAACCGAACACCTTGACCAACCCGTCGGTGACCATGGTCGACTGGGCATCGAAGATCACCGAATGGGGATCGCCGATGATGTCGGTGGAGACCAGAGGCTCTTCGGTGTAGCGAAGGATGCCCTTGAGTGGCCCCTCGGCGGCAGCCTTGAAGACGGCGTTGACATCGTCGACCGTGATGTCGGCTTTCTCGACCATGACAACGAGGTCGGTGATCGAACCGTCGGCCACCGGCACCCGCAGCGACGTGCCCGAGATCTTTCCTGCCATCTCAGGGATCACCTTGCCGACCGCGGTTGCCGCGCCGGTCGAGCTCGGAATGATGTTCACAGCGGCGGCGCGGGCACGTCGGGGATCCTTGTGAACGAGGTCGAGGATGCTCTGATCGTTCGTATAGGCGTGCACGGTCGTGAGGGCGCCCTGCTTGACCGTGAACTCGTCGTTGAGGATCTTGATCATCGGAGCGACGCAGTTGGTCGTGCACGACGCGTTGGAGATGATCTTGTCAACAGCGGGATCGAGTCCCTCGTCGTTGACACCGAAGACGATCGAGTAGTCGGGGTCGCTCATGGGAGCGGACACCAGCACCCACTTGGCGCCGGCCTCAATGTGCTTTGACGCGGCCGCGTGGGTGCGGAACACACCGGTGGATTCGATGACAACGTCGACGTTGAGGTCTGCCCAGGGAAGGTCGGCCGGGTCACGCTCGGCGAATACTTTGATGCGGTCACCGTCGACCACCAGCTCGTCACCGTCGAGGACGACGGAGCCGGGATACGGACCGTGGACGGAGTCGTGCTTGAGCAGGTACGCGAGCATCTCAGCGTCCGACAGGTCGTTGATGGCGACGATATCGATGCCGGCAACGTCCTTCTTCAGCCGAATGATCGTCGTGGCAAGATCATCGAGGTCGCTCACCTTGGCGTTCGTGATCGTCCGCCGCATGTTGGCCCAGGCGTCATCACCCTTGGACGCGCGAAGGAAGTTACGGCCGATACGGCCGAACCCGTTGATTGCTACTCGCATGTTGAACCTCCTGGAGGTGATTGGCTATGTGCGAACAAGTCCCCGGAGGACAACGCCCAGACGGAATGGGTCATGAGAAGGTCGCTCGGCATTTGGGTCGAGCAGGTCCGCCATCACAACGTCGGCACCATATGTGGCAGCCGCCTCTGCGTCGATGCCGACCACCTCGAGAGGCGGTGCAACGAACACCGGAGAATCTGAAGCAACGATAGCACTGGGTGGGCGCACACCGGTTGTGCGGAGAAGAGAGTCGAGGTGATCGACGGCGTCCATTCCGAGGGTCTCTCCGTCCTGGGTGACGATGTTTGCGATGTAGACCAGCGATGCGCTCGAACGGTTGATCGCGTCGACGATGCCGGGGACCACGAGCGTCGCAGCGATCGACGTATACAGGCTCCCGGGACCGACGACGATCTGGTCCGCCGCCTCGAGCGCCGCCACCGCGCTCTCTGTGACCGGGGCATCGGTCGGCACCAGGCGGACAGCGGTGACCGTCCCGCGGGCGAGTGATACGTTGACCTGGCCGCGAACCTCGACCCCGTCGATCACTGCAGCCAGCTCGAGGTGCCACGGAGAAGCCGGGATCACGGACCCAAGCGCACCGAGCAGGTGCTCCGAGGAGCGGAGTGCTGCTTCAAACGAACCTTCGATATCGGCGAGTGCCGCGATGATCAGGTTGCCCAGCGAGTGGCCCCGAACATCGGCACCCTCGAACCGGTATTCGAACAGCTGACGCCATATCGAATCGTCCGGCGTCAGAGCGATGAGGGACTTCCGTATGTCCCCGGGAGGAGGAATGTCGAGGTGGGGTGCAAGCCGGCCTGACGATCCTCCGTCGTCGGCGACCGTGACAATCGCGTCCACCCTTCCGGCGTAGCCGCGGATGGCTTCGAGCGCCCGGGCGAGACCCTTTCCTCCCCCGACGGCAACGACATGCGGTCCGCGTCGGTCGAGGTTCAGTGCCTCGAGGAGCGCCTCCGGCTCAATGTTGGTGGGCATCGTCTTCCCCGAGGCCGGCATCCCGGTGGTGGACCGTGACGTCTCGGCCTTCTGTCCGAAGGTGCTGCCCAATAGCCTCGGCGATCGCGACGGAGCGATGGCGCCCTCCCGTGCAGCCAACCCCGATTGTGAGGTAGGCCTTGCCCTCGTTTTCGTACTGAGGGATCACGAAGTCGAGCAGGTCGGAGACCTTCGAGAGGAAGATGTCGGCCTCTTCGAACGAGAATACGTAGTCGCGCACGCTTTCATCCAGACCGGTCAGCGGGCGCAGCGCAGGCTGCCAATGCGGGTTCGGAAGAAAACGGGCGTCGAGAAGCAGATCAACGACGACCGGCACCCCATGCTTGAAACCGAACGACGTCACGTCGATCTGCATCTGCCGCTCAGGGAGTCCCCGGGCGAACGCGTTCCGAAGGCGATCGCCCAATTCGTGCACGTTGAGATCGGACGTGTCTGCGATCAGATCGGCGAGACCCCGAATCTCGAGCATGTCCGCCCGCTCCGACGCGATCGACTCGCCAAGTGTCGAACCCGCGAACGGATGAGGGCGGCGTGTCTCCTCAAACCTGCGGATGAGCACTCGATCATCAGCGTCCAGGAAGAGGACGGTCGTTCGCAGCCCCATTTGCCGCAGGAGCTTGACCGCTTCGGAGAGTTCGTCGGCCGTCACTCCGCCGCGGGTGTCCACAACAACCGCGAACCGGTCTCGCGACTCGTCGCCCACCCCCGACCGCTGCACGACGTCCACGATGAGATCGGCGGGGAGGTTGTCGACCACGAAGTACCCCAGATCTTCGAGCACATTCGAGGCGTGCGAGCGCCCGGCACCGGACATCCCGGTGATGACAACGACATGCGGCTCTGATCGGACCGGTTCATCCATGGAGGCTCTCCCAAAGTGTTGCCGCCACACTATCGGGAACGACCTCGGCAAGTTCCTCTTTCGACGCAGCACGGATCTGTTTCAACGACCCGAATCGCCGGATAAGGGCTCGCTTTCTCGCCGGTCCGATGCCGGTGGCGTCGTCGAGAACCGAGTCGATCATCTTCTTGCCTCGAACGTTCCGGTGGTACGTGATCGCGAAACGATGAGCTTCATCGCGAACTCGTTGAAGGAGGTACAGCGATTCACGTCCCTTCGGAATCTGGATCGGTTCCTCCCGACCAGGCACGTACACCTCCTCGAGTCGCTTGGCGAGGCCGACCGCCGGTATGTCCAGATCCAGCTCAGCCAACACCGCGACGGCTCGGCTGAGCTGTCCCGCTCCCCCATCCACGACGATCAACGACGGCGGGTACGCGAACCGGCCGCGTTGGTCCACCGGCAGGTCGCGTTCTGCCAGATACGCACTCAGCCGGCGGCGAATGACCTCCTCCATCGCGGCGAAGTCGTCCTGGCCTCTCACGGTTCTGATCTTGAATCGGCGGTAGTCGCTCTTCTTCGGGAGACCGTCCTCGAAGACAACCATCGACGCGACCGTACTGGTTCCCTGGATGGTCGAGATGTCGTAGCACTCGATCCGAAGGGGCGCGATGGGAAGGTGCAACGCCGACTGGATGTCGTTCAGTGCGCGAGCGCGAGCGTTGTGGTCGCTGTGCCGCTTCAGGCGGTGCCGGTTGAATTCTTGGGCGGCGTTGTCCGCAGCGGTCTCGAGGACCTTCCGCTTCGCCCCGCGAACGGGCACACGCAGCGAAACCGCACTCCCGCGCTGCTCAGCGAGCCAAGCGGCCCGCACATCGGCATCGTCCGGGAGTTCCTGGACGAGGACCTCTCGCGGGGGACGCTCCGATCCGTACAACGCGGTGAGCAAGATGCCGATCAGCGAAGGGGTGTCGACGTCCTCGACTCGGTCAACCACCGTGGCCTTGCGGCCCGTGATCCGGCCGCGTCGCACGTGGAGAACCACCAGCGCCGCCTCCAACTCGTCTTCAGCCACGGCAACAACATCGAAGTCATCCGGCCGCTCGGTGACCAACTCCTGACGCTCGGTCGCACTCGCCACCGCACTCAGCTGGTCGCGAATCCGCGCCGCCTGTTCATACTCTTGTGCTGCGGCGGCCACCTCCATATCCTTCCTGAGCCGCTCGGTGACTGCGGTGGACTCCCCTTCGAAGAACGACGCCATGCCCTCGACGAGGTCCTGGTAGCGATCGGCGTCGATCTCTCCGACACACGGCCCGGCACACTTCTCGATATGGAACAACAGGCAGGGCCGCCCCATCGTTTCGTGCCTCCGGAACTTCGCATCGGTGCACGTGCGGATCGGGAACGTCCGCAGCATGAGGTCGAGTGTCTGTCGAATTGCGTAGGCGTGGGCGTACGGGCCGAAGTACCGCGTTCCTTTTCGCCGTTTGCCCCGCACAACCATCGCTCGCGGCCACTCCTGCGAAACGGTGAGCGCGAGATAGGGGAAACTCTTGTCATCTCGCAGCCGGATGTTGAAGCGGGGCTGGTGCTCCTGGACGAGCGAGAACTCGGTCATGATCGCAGCCACTTCCGACGGCGTCACAATCCACTCGACACTCGCTGCAGCGTCAACCATCATCGCCGTCTTGCCGCGCACGTCGGAACCGAAGTAGTTCGCGAGGCGCTTCCTCAGCGACTTCCCCTTGCCGACGTAGAGGACGGCCCCGTGTTCGTCACGGAACAGATACACGCCGGGTGCATCAGGAATCTCGGATGGGGGCGGGCGCCGGAACATCGCCCCCGATGGTATCCCGGCCCACGAACCGACAGGCCGTCAATCAATCCGAGGGCGCATCGTTCGCCAAGGACGCCTGCTGTCTCCCATCGCCGGCCGTGCGCGTCCTCCGCAGTCGGTACCACCATGCTGCGACAACTCCCAAAGCGAGCACCGTGAGAACCAAACCGACGGTCTCTGACCACGTACGACCGAAGTGCAGCACTACCGAGCCCTCGGTCGGCACCACAACCATCAACGAGGGCGCCGCGCGGAAGGGACCATCAGCGCCCTCCGCGTTCCAGTTGGGGAAATAGGAAACCTTGACCAGATGGGGCACACCGATCGCCGTGGTGTCAAAGGAGATCCGGTCGTCCTCGATATGGATGTTGGTGATGGCATCGGGATCGACGTCGTATGCCGTGGACGGCTCACTCAACCGTTGATCGACAGCGTCGACCCGCGCCCAACGGTCCGATCCTGAGGCAACAAGCCAGTGATCGAGATTGTCCACATCGTCGTACCACTCCAAGGCTGCGTCGGAGAAGCCCGACGCTCCGTCCCAAACGGTCGGCTCAACCGCTGCGACATCGATCAGCTGTGACGGAGGAAGAGCAAAGACGGTCCATGGTGGGGCGTCGGCCACGGCATCGAGGCCGAATTCGAACGCACTCCGCTCGGCTTCGTCGGTGAAGCTGACGTAGTACGCGACGTCGTACAGCGCCAGATGTAGGGCAGCACGCTGTCCAAG
>Ga0316198_10000403_pt1 | contig 22448 bp, 18 predicted proteins | sample OudBieAanoxic_MG_FD_204935 | JGI IMG/M metagenome (GOLD analysis project Ga0316198, IMG submission 204935) | Coastal sediment microbial communities from Oude Bieten Haven, Netherlands - site A anoxic | ecosystem: Environmental > Aquatic > Marine > Coastal > Sediment | place: Netherlands...
TTCCTGGGCGATCCGGATTTTGTAGTTATTCCTCTAGATGTATTATTAAGCAAGAAGTATTTACAGGCCAGAATGGAGAACTTTTCATTTGATACGGCTACTCCTTCTAGCGAAGTGCAGCACGGTAAAGTGGAAATTATGGAAAGTAGTGAGACTACTCATTATTCGATTGTTGATCAGATGGGAAATGCTGTTTCTGTAACTACAACCTTAAACGGTGCATATGGTTCCAAACTCTATTGCGACGAATTAGGATTCTTTTTAAATAATGAAATGGATGATTTTAGTGCTAAACCAGGAGAGCCCAATATGTTTGGTCTTATAGGAGCTGAAGCCAATAGTATAGCAGCAGAAAAACGAATGCTAAGCTCAATGACCCCAACTATTGTTGAAAAAGACGGAGATCTTTGGATGGTTGTAGGTTCTCCGGGGGGATCCACAATAATTACAGCTGTTGCACAGACAATTCTAAATACTTATGAATTTAATTTGAGTATGCAAGAATCTGTAAATGCTCCCAGATTCCATCATCAGTGGCTACCCGATCATATCGTTTTTGAAACAGAAGGATTTTCGGATGCATTGAAAATTGAGTTAAAATCTAAGGGTTATCATATTAATGAGAAACCCACACCTATCCTTGGAAAAGTGGATGCTATACTGGTTTTACCTGATGGCAGCCTTGAAGGAGGTGCAGATAAACGAGGAGATGATACCGCAGTAGGTTTCTAAACCTTAGAAGGTTTGGATTAACTATCATATCTGAAATTTACATCGAGTTGATGATAAGTCATTTTCTTAGTTGGTTTTTTAACTCCTCCATAGATTCCTGCAATTGTCTTAGCAATCCTTTTTCTGTTGTAGCATCTACACCAAAAGTTATTTTGCTGCTTACCTGCCAAAGCTCCTGTATCTGCTCCGATTCTATTTCATAAGGTGGGTAGATTTCGTTAAGTGAAATCAATAGCATCTTTGAATTGCCAGGCAATTTCTCAATCTTTTTTACCAGTACTGCATCATGAAGTACAATAACATATATCTTATTACCACTTATATCATCCAGACCCTCCACCGCCTTAGCTAATACCCATTCGCCAGGCTGCAGATTAGGCAACATACTATCACCTTCAACCTGGAAGCCCCTGTAAGTAGCGTTTCTGAATTCAGGAAGTGGGAGATCAAAAGCAGGTAATTGTTTGTACCAACTTGTGTCCTGAATATTTTGGGGATAACCCGCGGCCGCCTTTGCATTTACCAATACCATATTGTCATTGTCAGAAGAATCCACAGTTACCACTTTGGGGATAACACTAGTTCCCGAATAATTTAAATGTTGATTGTTACTATCGCCAAATAACCACAGTGGGTTAACATTAAATTGTTTCAACATTTCAACAACAACCTTTCCTGAAAGCTTGGTGCGTCCACGTTCTATATCTGCCGTAGTATTAGGAATACCCAGCATATTAGCAAATTCGGCCTGGGTATAGCCTAAATCCCGCCTTATTTCAATAAATCTCTTTATAGTTAATTCATTTTCCATAGTTATTTTCCCATTTTTTCTGTCCTATACTAATGTTTATAGCTTTTTTCTTATTTAATCAACCATTAAATAATACTTCGCCTCCTCGTATATTGGAAAGCTTCCCTATTCCGGATTCTCAAATATACAAAATTTGGATTATTTCCAAAATATTTTAGGAATATTTCCTAATTTAGGATATTTTCCATATTTTTGGATAAAATACCAATACACTTAGTCATGTTAGATGAAATTATTACTGAAAAACTTAGCCTATGGGCACAAAGAGGATTAAATGACGGTTTTTATACAAACGACATTAAAGATATCAGCAAAGAAAAAAGGTTGTTAAAAATTAAAAAGAAGGTATCTAAAAATAGATCACAAAAATCAATAAACAAACAATTAAGTCTATTCTAAAAGTTATGGAAAAAGAAAAAATATTGCTGTATGACGGCAGTTTTAATGGATTTTTAACCTGCATTTTTACAGCATTTGAACAAAAAATAAATGTTGTTGGTATTCAAAGAAAAAGTCAGGTTCAAAAAGGCTTGTTTACTGAAACACAAACTATTTTAACACAAGTGAATAAAGCTAAGCGAGTCTGGAATGGTATTAGCCAAAGAAGCAATAATGCAATGAAGAATATTTATTTTGCTTTTTTAAGCGAAGCTAATGGTATTGAACAATTACTTTATTCATATATTCAAAGAATTGTTGCTAAAGGGTCACCCAATCACATAGATTTAACCGATGATCTGGTTTTTAGGATAAATCAATTAGCAAATATGGTGAGTAAGAAAAAAAACCAGATGGAGGCATTTATGAAATTTAAAGTCTCTATAGATGGTGTTCACTTTATTGTTATTGAGCCCGAGTTTGACATTTTACCTCTCGTATCAAAACACTTCAGGTCTAATTTCAGCGATAGACAATGGATAATTTACGATATAAAAAGGAACTACGGCCTTTATTTTGACCTTCATACAATTCAATTAATGTCCTTAGATTCAAAAGACATAATAGTGAATACCAGACCTTCAAATAACCATATTCAAACTGGTGCAATTAATGTTATTGAATTATGGAATACTTATTTTGCCAATAATTCTATTAAATCTTTAATCTCCAATAAATTGCATACACATCAATTACCCAAAAGACGAAGAAAGTATCTGGAAGATAAGGAAGCCGTGTAGTATAATTGCTTTTGTTTTAACAGCAATACTGAAATGGCCACACAAGGAAAAAATATTATATTCCGATACAAGCTCGTTAGTTTCATTTTTCCTCATTAATCTCTTAACATCCAACTCAGAATTATATCAAATGTTACGGGTAATAGAAATTTATATAACAAGTTAACAGGAAGACGATTTGCAATAGCTTATTTGCAAGCCTTTAACAAAATCTAAATAAACCACCCTTCCTTTTTAGTCGTCAAAAACGTACATTTGCGACTTTGTCTAATTCAATGATAAATTACGAAGAGAATATTGAAGTCAAGGGAGCCCGCGTTCATAATTTAAAAAATATTGACGTAACCATTCCAAGAGAAAAACTGGTTGTAATAACCGGACTTTCGGGAAGTGGTAAATCTTCATTGGCTTTCGATACTATTTACGCAGAAGGTCAGCGCCGCTATATAGAGACCTTTTCTTCTTATGCAAGACAGTTTTTAGGAGGGCTTGAGCGTCCCGACGTAGATAAAATCGATGGCCTGTCTCCGGTTATCGCAATAGAACAGAAAACCACATCAAAATCACCACGTTCTACGGTAGGGACAATTACTGAAGTTTACGATTTTCTTAGGTTATTGTTTGCCAGGGCCTCTGATGCCTACAGCTATAATACCGGCGAAAAAATGGTGAGCTATAGCGATGATAAGATTAAAGAGCTAATTAGCGAAAGTTATTTTGCGAAAAGGATTAGCATCCTGGCCCCGATAATTAAATCAAGAAAAGGGCATTATCGTGAGCTTTTTGAACAAATTGGAAAACAAGGCTTCGTGAAGGTGTGCGTAGATGGCGAAATTATGGATATCACCAAAGGAATGAAGGTGGATAGATATAAAACCCATGATATCGAAATCGTGATAGATCGTCTGAAAATAGATGATAATGAAAATTTGAATAAAAGACTTTCCGAATCTATAAATACGGCCATGTATAGTGGTGATAATGTATTAATGATTCTTGAAGAAGGCGAAGCAGTCCCAAGATATTTCAGCAGGGACTTAATGTGTCCTAGTACCGGTATATCATATCCGACACCTGAGCCCAATACATTTTCCTTTAATTCTCCTAAAGGGATGTGCAACGAATGCAATGGCCTGGGACATGTATTCGAAGTAAACGAGAATAAAATTTTTCCGAATAAAAAATTATCAATACAATCAGGTGGCATTGCACCCCTAGGGGAGTATAAAAGTTCATGGGCATTTAAGCAATTAGAAACTATAGCCAAAAGATATGAATTTGAACTTACCGATGCCATATCACAAATTCCTGCTGAAGCACTCACAACTATTCTGTATGGAGGCTCCGAGCAGTTTGAAGTAGATTCTAAAACCCTTGGGGTAAAAAGACTATATAGCATAGATTATGAGGGTATTGCAAATTTTATAAAAAACCAGTACCATCAGGCAGATTCTACATCAATTAAGCGCTGGGCCAGAGATTTTATGGACAAAAGAACCTGCCCCAGTTGTAATGGTTCAAGGTTAAAAATAGAATCACTTTATTATAAAATTGAGGATAGGAATATAGCAGAATTGTGTCAACTAGATATTTCTGAGCTGGCCCGTTTTTTTGATCAACTTGATTCCAAATTAAAGGGAAATCAAAAAAAGATTGCAGAAGAGATTATAAAAGAGATTAAATCCAGGATTAAGTTTTTGTTAGATGTAGGCCTGGACTATTTGTCACTAAACCGCAGCTCAAAATCACTTTCAGGAGGTGAAGCGCAGCGAATAAGACTCGCAACGCAAATTGGATCCCAGTTGGTAGGGGTACTATATATATTGGATGAACCTAGTATTGGATTACATCAACGTGACAACAATCGCCTGATCAAATCACTGGAATCACTCAGGGATATTGGAAATTCTGTAATTGTAGTCGAACACGACCGTGATATGATTGAAAATGCAGATCATGTAATTGATATAGGTCCACAGGCAGGAAAACACGGAGGTGAGATAATCTCAGAAGGAACTCCCGCTGAACTCATTGCCCAACATACATTGACATCTCAATATATAACAGGAGAAATGGAAATTCCTATTCCTGCTACAAGGAGAAAAGGAAATGGAAAAAGTTTAAGCTTGACAGGCTGCACAGGAAATAATTTAAAGAATGTATCGGTTGAATTCCCATTGGGTAAAATGATTGCAGTGACAGGTGTTTCTGGTAGTGGTAAATCAACACTAATTAATGAAACACTTTATCCAATAATGAACGCCCATTATTTTAATGGGGTTAAAAAACCTATGCCATATAAGAAAATTAAAGGACTTGAAAACATTGATAAGGTTATAGATATTAATCAATCCCCGATTGGAAGAACACCAAGGTCTAATCCGGCTACTTATACCGGTGTTTTTGGAGAAATACGTGCTCTTTTTGCTAAAACACCTGAAGCAGCTATCAGGGGTTATAAGCCGGGCCGGTTTAGTTTTAATGTAAAAGGTGGAAGATGTGAAACTTGTCAGGGAGGTGGATTGAGGGTAATTGAAATGAACTTTCTTCCCGATGTATATGTCGAATGTGAAACCTGCAATGGTAAACGATTTAACAGGGAAACTCTGGAAATAAGGTATAAAGGACAATCTATCGCGGATATTCTCGAAATGACCATTGATGAAGCTGTCGGCTTTTTTGACCAAATACCTAAGATATATAGAAAATTAAAGACTATTCAAGATGTTGGACTTGGTTATATCTCACTAGGACAGCAATCAACTACACTTTCGGGTGGAGAAGCGCAACGTGTAAAACTTGCAACCGAATTGTCTAAGCGGGATACAGGAAACACTTTCTATATTTTGGATGAACCCACAACCGGACTACATTTTGAGGATATAAGGGTGCTCATGGAAGTTTTAAATAAATTAGTTAACAAGGGAAATACCATTGTGATCATTGAACATAACATGGATGTTATAAAAATGGCCGATTACATTATTGACATAGGCTACGAAGGAGGGCGTGCGGGCGGCATGATAGTTGCGGCAGGATCTCCGGAAGAAGTGGCTAAAGACGATAAAAGTTATACGGCATTTTACCTTAAAAAGGAATTTAGTTTAAAAAAATCGAGGCTAGAAGTTCGTAGTTAATTCTGTAGGTCGATAAGATCGACATGTAAGTGACAAAAAAATAGAAATATGAGGAAAGAGAAGCATCATAAAGGATGGAATGAAATTAAAACCAATGATTCATGGGCCATTTTTAAAATAATGGGTGAGTTTGTAAACGGTTTTGAAAAAATGAGTGCCATTGGCCCTTGCGTTACAATTTTTGGTTCTGCCAGAACCAAAGAGGATGCCGAATATTACCAACTAACTGTAAAAGTTGCCAAAAAGGTTTCAGAAGCTGGTTATGGCATTATTACAGGAGGGGGACCTGGTATTATGGAAGCAGGCAATAGAGGAGCACATTTGGCTGGAGGAACCTCTGTTGGGCTCAATATAGATCTTCCTTTTGAACAACATGACAATCCTTACATTGATGATGATAAGAGCCTGGATTTTGATTATTTCTTTGTTAGAAAGGTAATGTTTGTAAAATACTCGCAAGCATTTGTGGTTTTACCCGGAGGATTTGGTACACTTGATGAACTCTTTGAAGCCATCACGCTGATTCAAACAAATAAAATTGGTAAATTCCCTATTATTCTGGTCGGAATAGCTTTTTGGAAAGGATTGATAGACTGGATTAAAAGCACAATGTTGAATGAAGGAAATATTAGTAAGACAGACCTCGATTTAATACGTATTGTTGATACAGAGGAAGAAGTTGTAGAAATTATTGATGCTTTCTACAAAGGCCATACCCTGAGTCCTAATTTCTAATTCATATATGTTACTACAGCGCATTCCAACTTTTATATTAATAACTGCTATCTTGTATTTCGTATTGGGGATTGGCGGTATTTATGCGCAACATAATAACAACCTAAAAGCCTCTTTGGAGAGCGAAACCAGAGAAATTAATATCCAACAGGAATTTGAATATTTAAATGATTCACAAGATACCTTAAGTGTATTGTATTTTAATGATTGGGCAAATGCCTATTCTGATAAAAACACTGCCCTTGCAAAACGATTCGCAGAGGAATTTAGAAAGAGTCTTCATCTAGCCAAAGAAAAAGATCGGGGCAGGACGGAAATTTTTACCATTGTAGATGATGAATACCGAGCTATCTCCTGGAGTAGAACAAAAGGTTTGGATATCATCAAAATTGAACTTAATAGCCCTTTGGCTCCGGGTAGTTATGCCAAATTATTTATTACTTATACTGTCAAGCTCCCGCCAAATAAATATACTCCTTATGGATATAACAAAGAAGGTGGTTATTATTTAAAAGACTGGTATCTAACACCAGCGGTTTATGACGGTAAATGGCAATTATATTCAAACAAAAATCTTGAAGACCTGTATACCGGAAATACCAACACCAATATTATTTTCAGCTATCCCGATTCGTTGTTCTTTGGCACTAATTTCAAGGAAGTAAATATAACAGGCTTTCCAGGAAAAAAACAGGCCACATTAGTAGGGGTAAACAGAAAGAGTTGTTACATTATTCTGAATCCACAAAAAAAGTTCACAAAACATGTCACTCAGGAAATAATAGTGGTTACAGATCTCAGGGCAACAAAATACGATGAAATTTCGCAGGGAGTTTCAATTAATAGGATTTCACGCTTTATTCATGATAATCTGGGGGACTTTCCTTATGAGCAGCTTTTGGTTAGTGAAGTGGATTTTAATAAAAACCCAATTTATGGCTTAAATCAGCTACCCTCTTTTATACGTCCTTATGAAAACCAGTTCCAGTTTGAAATGACATTTATGAAAACTGCCCTTAACAGTTATATGAGAGAATCCATATTCCTTAATCCAAGAAAGGAAAAATGGGTTACAGATGCCGTGATTAATTACATAATGATCAAATTCGTCGAAGAGTTTTATCCCAATCAAAAGCTGCTAGGAAAACTTTCTAAAGGTTGGCTGATTAAAGGGTTTCATTTAGCTCAAATGGACTTCAATGAGCAATATTCCTTTTTATATATGTTTACGGCAAGAAAAAATCTTGATCAGGCACTTAACACACCAAATGACTCTCTTATAAAATTTAATCAGAAAATAGCTAATACCTATAAAGCGGGACTCGGCCTGGCCTATCTTGCCGATTACACAAGTGTTGATAACATTGACATGGCCATCAAAGAGTTTTATGAACAATATAAATTAAAACCTGTAATACCATTGGATTTCGAGCGTGTTTTAAAGGAGAATTCGCAAAAAGATATCGATTGGTTTTTTAAAAGCTATGTCTCAACGGACGAACGTATTGATTTTAAGATATCTAACGTGGTTAAAACCCGGGATTCACTTTATGTGACTCTTAAAAACAAAACAGGGACAGACGTTCCAATATCTTTATTCGGATTGAAAAAAGACACAGTAGTGTCTGAATATTGGTTTAATGGAATTAAAAACGAGCAAACTTTTACTATACCGCGAAATTTCGAAGATAAGTTAGTCCTTAATTACGATCATACAATTCCGGAATTTAATCAGAGAGATAACTGGAAGGCATTAAAGGGTTTCTTTATCAGCAATAAGAAGTTAAAATTTCAATTTTTTAAAGATGCCGAAGATCCATATTACAATCAAATTTTTTATATGCCCACACTGGGTTTTAATATATACGATGGTTTAGCTCCGGGGATTAGATTTACTAATAACACACTTCTTGAACGACCTTTTGTATTTGATTTTTCTCCACAGTATTCATTCAGGGAAAAAACACTAGTAGGAAATGGCAAACTTACTTATAGGCATTATCACGGAAAGAGTGGTTTTTATGTCACAAATTATGCGGTGCGTGGGTCTTCATCCCATTTTCAGGTCAATTCGCGCTATAGTACATTTACCCCCTCTGTTAGTTTTGGATGGCGCCCTGCAGATCTTATATCCAATAAGCGGCAGTTACTTACCTTGAGATATGTTAATGTGTTTAGAAATATTGATCCAAGTCTTGATATAGAAACCGATCCGGATTACAGCGTTTTCAATGCAAGGTTTAGAAATACAAATAATGGCATTGTCGACTATTTCTCATGGTTTGTGGACGCTCAACATTCTTCTGATTTCACCAAATTGGCGTTCAATCTCGAATACCGGAAACTATTTGTAAATAATACCCAGTTTAATTTTCGCTTTTTTGCCGGTAAGTTTTTAAGAAACAAGACAACCGGAGACTATTTTAGCTTTGCCCTGGACAGGCCAACAGATTATTTATTTGATTACAATTACCTGGGTAGATCCGAAGATTCTGGGATATGGAGTCAACAATTGATTATTGCCGAAGGTGGTTTTAAATCTCAATTGGAGAACCCTTTTTCTAACGATTGGATCGCTACCACTAATTCCAGCGTAAATATTTGGAGATGGATAGAAGTATATGGTGATTTAGGATTTATCAAAAATCAAAATCAGCCCACAAGATTCGTATATGATTCAGGGATACGTCTTAATTTACTTACAGATTATTTTGAATTATATTTTCCCATATATTCAAATAACGGTTGGGAAATTGCACAGCCAAACTATGCAGAGAGAATTCGCTTTATAGTCACCCTAAGTCCTAGAACTTTACTAGGTCTTTTTACCAGAAAATGGTTTTAAATATTATACTATTCTTAGAAATAATCTATTTTTTTAGATTATTAATAATTAGTTCTTGCTTTTTGGTAGATTTTTTATTCTTTTATTAATAAAAAACCAATTTTTTTGATTGTAAAAATCATCCTGTTTTCATATTTTTGTCACAAATCTTTCCCTAATGAGTTTTAAGCTACAAACCAGTGATGACATTTCCTTTGAGGATTTTAGGGCACAGATTTTAAAGGATTATGAAATCGCAGTCACAAGCAGGGAGTGTAGTATTTTAGGCAGAAGGGAGGTTCTGACTGGTAAAGCCAAATTTGGAATTTTTGGGGATGGAAAGGAGTTGCCTCAATTAGCAATGGCCAGATCCTTTAGAAACGGCGACTTTAGAAGCGGTTACTATAGGGACCAAACTTTTATGATGGCACTGGGACAATTAAGTCCTAAGGATTTTTTTCATGGCCTGTATGCTACTACAGATATTGCAAAAGAGCCCATGAGTGCAGGAAGGCAAATGGGAGGTCATTTCGGATCTTACAGCCTTAATCCAGATGGCTCTTGGAAAGACCTCACCGCACAAAAAAATAGTAGTCCTGATATATCTCCTACAGCGGGTCAGATGCCTCGACTTCTTGGTCTGGCAGAAGCTTCAAAAATCTACCGCAATGTCAAAGGAATAGATACCACTAAATTTTCCAATAATGGAAATGAAGTAGCCTGGGGTACAATAGGCAATGCCAGTACATCTGAAGGCCTTTTTTTTGAAACATTTAATGCCGCGGGAGTTTTACAAGTACCAATGATCATTAGTGTATGGGACGATCAATATGGAATTTCCGTACCTGCCAAATTCCAAACAACTAAAGAAGATATTTCAGAAGTTCTTAAAGGATTTCAAAGAGATGAAGATAACAAGGGCTATGAGATTCTAAAAGTGAAAGGCTACGATTATACTGCACTAATACACGCTTATGAAAATGCATCTGAACTGGCAAGGGAAGAACATATTCCTGTATTGATCCATGTAACAGAACTGACACAACCTCAGGGGCATTCCACCTCAGGATCGCAGGAAAGGTATAAAAGTGAGGATAGATTGCTTTGGGAAAAAGAAAATGATTGCAATAAGCGATTCAGAGAATGGATACTTGAAAACAAAATTACAGATAATGAATCTTTGTCTGCAATAGAATTAGCGATTAAAAAAGAGGTTAGGACTGCAAAAAAAGAAGCTTGGATAGAGTTCTTATCTCCTCATAAAGAGGCTAAAAAAACCCTAATAGAATTGTTGGATAATCTGGCTCTAAATAGTCCTAATAGAGCATTTATAACAAAAATTAAGAATGATCTTATTGCCATTGAAGAGCCACTAAAAAAAGATTTGGCTTCAAAGTCTAGAAAAGCCCTTCGACATGTATTAGGTGAAAATTCAAAGGAAAAGGATGCCTTGTTACTATGGGTTGAAAATTTTCTAAAAGACTCACAAATAAAATTCAGCTCACACCTCAATAGTGAATTACCCAACAAGGCAATAAACATTGAGGAAATAAGACCGATATACGATGATAAGCCTGAAAAGGTAGATGGGAGAATTATTCTCAGAGATAACTTTGATAGTCTTTTTGGAAAATATCCACATGCCCTTATTTTTGGTGAAGATAGTGGTACTATTGGCGACGTAAACCAGGGATTGGAAGGTCTTCAGAAGAAATATGGCGAATTGAGGATTGCGGATACCGGTATAAGAGAGGCTACAATTATTGGTCAGGGAATTGGTCTGGCACTAAGGGGCTTAAGACCGATAGCGGAAATACAATATCTGGATTATTTGTTGTATGGCCTGCAAACTCTTAGTGATGATTTGGCAACCTTACTTTATCGAACAGTTGGCAAACAAAAGGCGCCGTTAATAATTCGCACAAGAGGACATCGCCTGGAGGGTATTTGGCATTCTGGTTCTCAAATGGGAGGTATTATTCACTTTCTTCGGGGGATTTATGTGTTGGTGCCCAGAAATATGACTAAAGCAGCCGGTTTTTACAATACGTTGATGAAAAGTGATGAACCGGCCTTAATAATAGAAAGTTTAAACGGGTATAGACTTAAGGAAGACAAACCAATTAACCTGGGTGAAATTTGCACCCCTATCGGAGTGGTGGAAATTGTTAAAGAAGGTTCAGATATTACTCTTTTGTCTTATGGTTCAACGCTCCGTATGGTTCAACATACAGCGCAGGAATTAAAAGAAGTAGGAATTAATGCGGAGGTAATTGACGCACAGTCCTTACTCCCATTTGATCTTAAAAAAACTGTCCTTAGCAGTATTAAAAAAACCAGTAGATTGTTGGTCATTGATGAAGATGTACCCGGAGGATGTGCCGCTTATCTAATGCAAGATATTATAGAGCGCCAGGGAGCTTATAAATATCTGGACAGCGCACCTCAAACCCTAACGGCAAAAGCTCACAGACCTGCCTATGCTACAGATGGAGACTATTTTTCTAAACCAAATGCCGAGGACATATTTGAAAAGGTTTATGATATTATGCATGAGGTAAATCCGACTGAATATCCAAAACTCCGTTGAGATAATAGCTCAATACATAATTTGCTTACACTTTTAGAGTTTATTCTATTCATTTTAATTAAAGAACATTATTAATTCTAATAATTTTCTAATACCCTATTCTAATCTTGGCTAGTAGATATATATAAGTCAAAATTTAGCCTGAAATCTTAAATTTGGGTATATTTCACTTCAATAATAATTAATCATAATCTTGAAATCATGAAGACAACATACATATTAATTCTTTGCATTGTAATAGGTTGGTCATCATTCGGGCAACCTCAAGTTACTATTTCAGATTTTGAAAAGCTTGATAATAGCAATTGGATAGGTAGTCTGATGTATATAAATTATAAAGATGGACAAGAAATAACGTTAAGAACAACAATGCAAATTTTGCTTGAAGGAAATAAGATCTTGATGCATACTCAGTATTCTGATGAACCAAAAGCAAACTCAAAAGAAAGTATCAAAATAAGGAAAGATGGAGCATATTTAGGAAATGAAGAGCTTATTGAAAAAAATATGGAAATGGGAATTTTGAAACTGGTAACAAAATATCAGGGTAAAGACAACAATAAAACTGCAATGATTTATAAAACATATACTATAAGTGAAAATGAATTCACGATTGAAAAAAGAGTAGATTATCTGGATTCCGAACAAAAGATTTTGCGGAATAGATATCGTTATCAAAAAGTTTCAGGATAATATATTTTTATTATCGCGTTTTAGAAAATTTACCATTGCCAAATGATATGGCGTAAACCTTTTATTAATGTGAAATGATAAATCTATATTTTTAAAATGCGTGTTTACATATGGTTATTATCTAAGTTAATTGTTTTGACAGAATGTGACGATACAGTTGTGTTGCACTACTTAAATTCTAAACCATATGGCCAAATGTTATTAAAAAAGCTTAATTTAGATTTTCCAATCTTAAAATGAATGACTAAAAAACTTAAAAGTGATATTGGTCTGGCAGTTTTGCGTATTCTTCCCTCTGCCTTTTTATTATCTCATGGTATTCCCAAATTGCAAAAACTTCTAAATGGGGATTTTGAATTTGCCGATCCAATAGGGATCGGATCTACACCTTCTCTGTTTTTAGCAGTTATTGGTGAAGTCATTTGCCCTTTACTCGTAATAATTGGCTATAAAACTCGTTGGGCCTCCTTACCAATTGTGATAACAATGGCTGTGGCCGCCTTTATTGTACACGGTTCAGATCCTTTTGGAAGAAAAGAACTCGCTTTAATGTACTTAGTGTGTTTTGCGGTTATAATGTTGCTAGGGCCAGGACGTTACAGCATCGATAAAAAATAATCTCTCTATATTATTTTGACCAGAAGTTCTTTCAAAAGATCGGCTTGTGAAATATTATAGGCCCCTACTCCTTTTCCTTTTAAATCCATTTCCCGCAAATAGGAAATAATACTACTAACGCGCTTCATTGGATAATTTCTGGATGCTATCTGAAACTCTCCCACAAAATAAGGATTGATCCGTAGAGCTGAGGCCACATTCTTAGGCGAATGGTCCGATAATCCATGATATTGAAGTAACTGTGTGAAAAAATTATGTAACAGGCTCACAGTAACAATAAATGGGTTATCCTTTGGGTTCTGTGCAAAATAATTGATTATCCTGGTAGCTTTGACAACATTTTTTTCGCCTATAGCTTTTTTTAACTCAAAGTTATTGTAGTCCTTACTTATACCTATATGTTTTTCAATAAGATCGGGGTTGATTTCGGTGTTCTTTGGAAGTACTAATTGTAATTTTTCTAATTCATTATTGATTCTGCTCAGGTCTGTACCCAAATACTCTACTAATAAAACCGAGGCCTTATGTGAAATAGAATAGCCCTTCTGCTTTAAGGTTAATCGAATCCAATCTGAAACCTGATTTTCATAGAGTTTTTTACTATCAAAAATGACACTTCCGTTAGCTAAAATAGTTTTGTGCAATTTTTTGCGTTTGTCCAATTTTTTGTATTTGTAACAGAAAACCAGTACTGTTGAAGTTTGTGGGTTGGCAGCATAAGTACTTAATTCCTCTATATTTCTCGATAAATGCTGCGCTTCCTTCACAATTACTACCTGTCTCTCGGACATCATTGGATATCTCTTTGCATTGGCCAATACCTGTTCTAAAGATACTTCTTTGCCATATAAAACCATTTGATTAAAGCCCTTCTCCTCCTCGGTAAGAATATTATCACTAATGAACTGGGCTATTTTGTCAATATAATATGGCTCATCACCCATCAAAAAATATATTGGGCTTATGTTCCCATTTCGGATGTTATTTACAATCTGCTTTACTTCTTCCATCCAAAAAAAATTACCAAATTTGTTTTATGCTATCTCTCAACTTTCCAGGCTACGACTTCCGATTCAAAAGTAGCGAAAATAAGCAGCAAATTTTTGACATTATACGTAAAAAATTTGTAGCTCTGCAGCCTGAAGAGTGGGTGCGGCAGCATGTAATCCATTATTTAAGCATAGATAAAAAGTATCCAACGTCTCTAATTAATGTTGAAAAAACCTTATCACTAAACGGTTTGAGAAAAAGATATGATATTGTAGTCTTTAATACCGATGGTAGTATCCATATTCTGGTAGAATGCAAATCGCCAAACATTACAATCTCACAAAACGTTTTTGATCAAATTGCAAGATATAATCTAAAAATGAAAGCAGAATACCTTATGGTCACTAATGGTTTAGATCATTTTTATTGCAATATGAATTATGAAGAAGAAAAATATTCTTTTTTAAGGCAAATTCCTGATTTTAGCCGTTAATTTGCAACCGTTTTGAAATTTGCAATCGTCATACTTAATTGGAACGGAGAAGCACTCCTGGAGCGCTACCTCTCTTTGGTGGTACAATATTCCGGGGACGCTGATATCTATTTAGCAGATAATGCGTCTACCGACGGTTCTGTGGCTTTTGTAAAAGAAAACTTTGCCAATGTAAATCTTATACAAAATAGTTCAAATAACGGATTTGCAAAAGGATACAACGACGCATTAAAACAGGTTGACGCAGATATCTATTGCCTTTTAAATTCTGATGTTGAAGTAACACCTGGTTGGCTCGATCCAATAAAAGATGCGTTTGTAAAATTTCCGGATGCTTCCATAATACAACCCAAGATTCTTGATCTGCTAAAAAGAGATTATTTTGAATATGCGGGAGCGGCAGGTGGTTTTTTAGATCAGTTTGGATATCCATTCTGCAGGGGGCGTATTTTTCAGGCCATCGAAAAAGATGAAGGGCAGTATGATGATACTACGGAAATTTTTTGGGCAACCGGTGCTAGTATGTTTATAAAAAGTGATGTGTTTGATAGCCTTGGAGGATTTGATGAGGATTATTTTGCACATCAGGAAGAGGTTGATCTATGTTGGCGAGCACAAAACAAAGGACTAAAGGTTTACTATGTTGGAGCATCATATGTTTATCATCTGGGAGGTTCAACATTAAGTAATATGAATCCAAAAAAAACTTTTTTGAATTTTAGAAATTCACTTTTTTCAATAACTAAAAATCTTCCCCGAAAAAAGGCATTTCCTATAATTTTTGTTCGACTTTTCCTTGATGGAATCGCGGCAATTCGATTTATTTTTCAGCTTAAACCCGTTCACTCCTGGGCTATTCTGAGAGCACATTTAAGCTATTACCGGCACTTTGGTAAAATGTATAAGAAAAGGGAAAAAGTCAATTTCGTCCCATTATACTATATTACAAAATCCATAGTATGGTCCTATTTCGTATATCAGGTAAAGAATTTTAACATTTTAGTAAAAGATTAACTAATTTTGACAAATTAAAGGAAATCAAATGTCATAATTTTACCATGAATTGGGCAAAGTTGATTTAAACAAACAATTAATTTTATATAAACATTATTATGAAAAAATTTATTCTAGGCTTTATTGGAATGGCAGTCCTTTTAACATCTTGCGTATCTCAAAAGAAATATGCTGATTTAGAGACTAAACAAAAAGAGACACAAGACCTGTTAAATTCTGCAACAGTTAAATTAAATTCCTGTATTGAGGAAAAGGCCACAGCAGATGCAAGGTTGCAGACTTTGGAAGATCAGAATTCATTTCTGAAAGCAAACAATCAGGAGTTAATAAATAACATGGGGAATTTAACTACCCTAACAACAAAGGGTGCAGAAAATCTTGAAAAATCTTTGGAAAGTCTTCAGGAAAAAGATCTCACCATTCGTAAATTACAAAATGCTATCACCAGAAGAGATTCTGTAAATCTTGCACTAGTACAAAGCCTGAAAGGAGTTCTTGGAAATTTAGATGACCAGGATATTGAGATCAATGTTGAGAAAGGCGTAGTTTTTATTTCCATTTCGGATAAACTATTATTTAGCAGTGGAAGCTATAATGTTACGGCAAGAGCTAAGGAAATATTAGGTAAAGTTGCGCAAGTTGTAAACAACAAACCCGATTTTGAGTTTATGGTAGAAGGACATACCGATGATGTTCCTTACAGGAAAGGTGTCTTATTAGACAACTGGGATTTAAGTGTAAAAAGGTCTACAGCAGTGGTTCGTATTTTACAAAATGATTATAATGTAGATCCAACAAGGATGACTGCAGCCGGTAGATCACAGTATATTCCGATTTCTGCAACTGAAAAATCCAGAAACAGAAGAACAAGAATTGTTGTTCTTCCAAAAATTGATCAGTTCTATAGCATGATTGAAGAAGGAATGAAAGATCCTGCTATCAACGACTAAACATAGAATAATTTTATAATTAAACCGCGGTCATTGATCGCGGTTTTTTTATATAATATCAGGATCTCCTTTACCAACTCTAAGTACTTCCGGCGAGTCTCCTGAAAGATCAACTACCGTAGATCCTATATTGCCTCCGTATCCTCCATCAATGACAATATCTACCAGGTTGTGCCATTTTTCAAAAATTAATTCAGGATCAGTAGTATATTCCAAGAGTTCATCTTCATCCCGAATTGAGGTTGATACAATTGGATTTCCCAACGCTTCAACCAAAGTCCTTGCAATATTATTATCGGGAATTCTAATCCCCACAGTCTTTCTTTTCTTAAAATCCTTAGGCAATTTACTACTGCCAGGCAATACAAAAGTATAAGGACCCGGAAGACAACGCTTAAGAATCTTGAATGTTGGAGTATCTAATTGCCTTACATAATCTGAAAGATTACTAAGGTCAGCACATACAAAGGACCAATAGGCTTTCTCTAATTTAATTCCCTTAATACGAGCAATTTTTTCCATGGCTTTTGTACTGGTAATATCACAACCCAGACCATAAACAGTATCCGTGGGATATATTATTAAACCACCTTTTCGCAGGATGGATACAACCTTATCTATTTCCTTTGGATTAGGATTCTGTTCGTATATCTTAATAAATTCGGCCATTTTCTTACTAGATGTTTGAAGTAAATATCTATTTCAATATTAATACAAAATCATAGGTTATCTAATGTTCAATGATTTCCAGTTTTGCAAATCGAAGCAGCAACTTTTTTATATCGCCTTTTACAAATTGTATTTCCGCCTTCTTATCATTGCCGGCTCCTTCAATACGCAATACTTTACCACGACCAAAACGTGTATGATTTACCAAAGTACCTTCCGATAGATTTGGATCTATTGTATTTGTATTTCCAATGGGCTTGGATAATTCCGGTTTTAGTTTTCTTAACTTTCTTAATTGTTTCTCATTGGGTTTTCCAATTCCTGGTGGAATACCATTTTCAGGCTTTAGTTGTCGTAGTTTTGACTTATCTACATCACCAAAAATATCGTTATTAATTAAAGGTTTATATCGATAGTTATCAACAGGAGTTAAGTTCTCGATATATTTATTCTCTATTTCTTCAATAAAACGACTGGGTTCAGCATCAATTAATTTACCCCACCGATATCTGTTTTGAGTATATGTTAGATATGCCTGTTCCTCGGCGCGGGTTAGTGCAACATAGAATAGCCTGCGCTCCTCTTCCAACTCACTTCGTGTATTCATGCTCATTGCAGAGGGGAAAAGATCCTCTTCCATCCCAACAATATAAACAAATGGAAACTCCAATCCTTTTGCCATGTGAATGGTCATTAGAGCCACCCGGTCATCATCTCCGGTGTCCTTATCCAAATCCGTGGCCAGTGCTACATCTTCCAGAAATTCAGTAAGATCGCCTTTTGAATCGGCTAATTCCTTTTGCCCTTCAACAAAGTCTTTGATACCATTTAATAATTCTTCTATGTTCTCCATTCGAGCAATACCCTCGGGAGTGCCATCCTTCTTAAACTCCAGGAGAATGCCAGTTTTCTTAGCCACATGCTCAGCCAAAGTAAAAGCATCCTCACTCTCATTCATAATCTGAAAACTCTTTATCATATTAGTAAAATCTTCGAGTTTTCTTTTTGTACCTGCATTAATTTTTAAATCTATTTTTTCCAAATTTTCCATTACTTCAAATATAGATCTTGAGTAATGGTTAGCAGCTACGGTTAGTCTGTCAATTGTAGTCTGGCCTATACCCCGAGTTGGGAAATTTATAACTCTTTTTAACGCCTCTTCATCCTTAGAGTTGATTACCAATCTTAGATAAGATAACAAATCCTTGATTTCCTTTCGTTGATAAAAAGAAAGGCCTCCATAAATTCTATACGGAATATCTCTTTTTCTTAAGGCATCCTCAATGGCCCGGGACTGAGAATTTGTGCGATAAAGCACGGCGAAATCTCCATTTGGACGCTGGTTCTGCATTTTATTTTCAAAAATAGAACCAGCCACATATCGCCCTTCTTCAGCATCAGTGGTACTTCTATGAAGTTTTATCTTGGTACCCTCATCATTCGATGTCCAAACTACCTTTTCCAGTTGGTTTTTATTGTTGGCTATGATTGAATTTGCGGCATTAACTATATTTTTGGTAGAGCGGTAATTTTGCTCTAACCTATACACGGCAACATCGTCATAGTCGCGCTGAAAGTTTAAAATATTTGTTATGTTCGCGCCTCTGAAAGAGTAAATACTCTGAGCGTCATCGCCTACAACACAAATATTTTGAAAACGGTCTGCCAGCGCTTTTACAATAAGATATTGAGAGTGATTGGTATCCTGATACTCATCTACCAGAATATATCTGAACCTTTCCTGATATTTCATTAAAACTTCTGGGAAACGGCTTAATAATTCATTGGTACGCAAAAGTAGATCATCAAAATCCATTGCGCCGGCTTTAAAGCATCGGTCTACGTAGTTTTGATATATATCACCCAGCCTGGGACGTTTTGCCATTGCGTCTGCCTCCATTAATTCAGGGTTTTGGAAGTAGGCTTTTACGGTAATTAAACTGTTTTTGTAAGATGAAATACGATTTTGAATTTGTTTGTATTTATAAATGTCCTTATCTAATCCCATTTCTTTAATTATCGATGAAATTAAACGCTGTGAATCCTGAGTGTCATAAATGGTATAATTACTTGGATAACCTAATTTATCACCATCAAAACGCAGCAAACGGGCAAAAACGGAGTGAAATGTCCCCATCCATAAGTTTTTTACTTCAGAACTGCCAACTATACTGGCTATTCGCTTTTTCATTTCTCTGGCAGCCTTATTGGTAAAGGTTAGTGCCAGAATATTAAAGGGGTCAACACCCTGCTCCATTAAATGGGCAATTCTAAAAGTAAGAACCCGGGTTTTACCTGAACCCGCCCCGGCGATAACCATCAGAGGTCCCTCCTTGTGCAAAACAGGGCCCTTTTGAGCATCATTTAAATCATCTAAAAATGTATTCAAGCTTTAGGCATTTTATGAAGTGAATTTAGCCATAATTAACCTCATGAAAAAGTTATAAACTAATATTTATGAACTTTGACTTTGTATTGTCTGCAATTTGAATATATTTAGAAAATCTATTGAACCAAATGCTAAAACACTCATTTTTTAACTTCTTATTCTGGGTTTTGTTCGGATTTACTGCTTTGCATTCACAAACAAAAGCTTCGGGTCCGGTTATTTCCGGATATGGGGAAGTTTGGATCATAAAGAATCCTGATTTTAATACCGATATCACAAAAGAATACAAGGTGGTTTTTGATATTATGAACACTTCCGAATCATCTGATCAGCTGAATATAAGTATTGAAACCGCAGCCCGATTTTTGAATATGCACGCTCAGAGTGGTGTTCCACTTGCCAATCTTAACGTTGCCCTTGTAGTTCACAATAATGCATCTAAAGATTTACTGAAAAGTTCGGAATATAAAGTTAGATACGGCACAGATAATCCAAATGAAGAATTAATAAATAAACTTTTAAATACTGGTGTTGAGATAGTATTTTGTGGTCAATCGTCCCTTTCAAGAAATATTCCTATTTCCGAAACTATTGATGGTGTTGAGTTGGCCTTATCTGCCATGACCGCATTAATACAACTTCAGGACGATGGGTTTCAACTAATAAAATTTTAATACCATGAACAAATTAATACTTATAACCGCATTTCTATCCGGAAGCATTTCTATGGCCCAGGAGCTGGACCTAACTAATGATTACATGCTTGTTGAAGATAAGGTAATTGAATGGAGAAGAGAGATACACCAAAACCCGGAATTGTCTAATCGTGAATTCAAGACTGCGGAAAAAATAGCTGCACATTTAAACTCATTGGGCATTGCTGTGCAAACTGGTGTTGCACATACAGGAGTAGTTGGTGTTTTGAAAGGGAATCAACCGGGAAAAGTAGTAGCCCTAAGGGCCGACATTGATGCGCTGCCCGTAACTGAGCGCAATGATCTGGAATTTAAGTCTACGGTTACTTCTGAATTTCTTGGTGAAAAGGTAGGCGTCATGCATGCCTGTGGACATGATACACATACGGCAATTTTAATGGGAGTGGCTGAGGTGCTGTCCATAAACAGAGATAAAATAAAAGGTTCAGTAAAGTTCATATTTCAGCCAGCAGAAGAAGGGCCGCCTCCGGGGGAAGAAGGTGGTGCGCTGCTAATGGTTAAGGAAGGCGTATTGAAAAACCCGGATGTAGATGCGATTTTTGGATTACATATTAATTCTGCTACCCCTGTAGGCGTCATTAGATACAAATCCGGGGGTACTATGGCATCGGCACAACGTTTTGTAATCAATGTAAAAGGCAAGCAAACCCATGGGTCTCAACCCTGGTTAGGTGTAGATCCTATTCTTATTAGTGCAAAAATTATAGAAGGGTTGCAAACAATTGTTAGCAGAGAAGCCAATCTTACCAATGAAGCGGCCGTCATCTCCGTTGGTAAAATTAAAAGTGGAGTTCGTTTTAATATTATTCCTGAAAGTGCAGAAATGATTGGTACCATCCGGACACTGGATTACGATATGCAAAAAATGATTAACCGAAGAATGGAGGAAATGGTGCCTGCAATCGCTAAGGCCTATGGTGGTGAGGCCTCGATAGAAATTCGCACAAATACAGCAATTACCTATAATGATCCAGACCTTGTTGTTCAAATGTTGCCTACTATAAAACGTGTTGCTGGTGAGGTTAATGTCCAGACCCAGAATGCCGTTACCGGGGCGGAGGATTTTTCTTATTTTCAGGAGAAAGTACCTGGTTTTTTCTTTTTCTTAGGCGGCATGACTGCCGGATCTAACCAATCCTTCCCGCACCATACCCCTGATTTTCTAATAGACGATAGTGGTTTACTTCTAGGCGTAAAAACACTCACAGAAATGAGTCTGGATTACTTAAATATGTGAAATTTAATTTTTCACTGGCTTTAAACCGATCATTTATTGGATACAGTCTTTTTTAGAATACAATTAATTAACAAAGAAAGAATTGGAGAAACTTTAAATGACTTATTTTTGTGTCACATTTTAAAAGAAGGATTAAAAAACCAATTTTCTAATTAATCTAAATTCCTTATGAATAGAATTACTTTATCATTTCTCTTTTTACTTTTATTTGGTGGTGCTTTGCAAGCACAGAATAAAAAAGAACTCATAGCTCAGGTTAACAGCTTAAATGCAGAGTTGGAAAGCACAAAGGAAGAACTTTTAGAATCCAAAAAAAATGAAAAAATAAGTGCCGCAAGGGCAGATTCTTTTGAAAGTCAGTTGCAGGGCCTGCAGGAGAATAACGCTACATTACTGACTAATTTAAATAATATCACCGCACAATCTAATAACAAGTTGGACAACCTGGGCGGTGTAATGGAAAGTCTGAGAAAGAAAGAAGCGGAACTGAAATTTATTAATGACGCATTAACCAGTAATGACTCCATTTCGCTGCTCGTGCTTACCAATTTCAAGCAAACCTTGGGGGAAAATGCAAATATAAAAGTTGAACGCGGATCAGTTATTGTAATTATGGATAATGCGACTTTATTTGGAGCCAATCCTAACAATACAAAATTAGAAGCCGGAGCT